>Ga0193752_1000306_pt1 | contig 51928 bp, 41 predicted proteins | sample H1c1metaG_FD_144924 | JGI IMG/M metagenome (GOLD analysis project Ga0193752, IMG submission 144924) | Soil microbial communities from a riparian zone of the East river system, Colorado, United States - H1c1 | ecosystem: Environmental > Terrestrial > Soil > Riparian zone | place: USA: East River...
CAGGTTCCTTGTCTCATCATTCAATCAGCATCAAATCATGTGTATAAGCCAATCACTTATTTAGCGCTAATTGACAATTGAGCTGATATTCGTTTTGCAATTCCCTTCCCGATCTAATATACAAACCGATCTCACATTCGATTGGAGGAGATAACGCAGCCATCTGCAAAAAAACGCCATCCGCAAACACAGCCATCCGCAAAACTGCTATCCGTAAACGTTGCTACCCATAAACGCTGTCATCCCCAAGCACTAAATCATTACTACGCTGAATCATTGCCAGGCTGTAATGAGCAGTCGATGCAATACCCATCGTTATTTTTTCCTTTGCGCTATGGGGAATATTATTAATGCACTGGTACCAGATTGCTTGCGAATTAGATGAAAAGAATGCAAATGCAATGATGCACAACCGAAATTTCGATAGCTAAGATTGGTTAAGATTGTTGCAAATGGATTTTTGGCAAGCGTTTTTCCGATAACCGGATGGCTGGCAACTGTAATTCAGAGAACGGCAACATAGCAATGTCATTTCAATCTCTGCAATGCCGATAATTTCAATGCCGGTTATTGCAATAAGTGAATGGTGAATTTTGTTGTACAAGTTGCATATCCCCCTAAGTGAACGAGATTAGAACGTGCAGGATGGGCCTGAGGTTGGTTTGATTGCCACCTTCGATTCCTGTTCGGAGTTACCGAAGCCAATCAGGGCCCAACAGCAACCAGCACTACAAGTATACCTAAAAAGCCGATCAGGGAACAAAAGCCGATCGGAGACAACAGCAGCCACCGGCATGAACAAAGGTATTAACCAGGAATCACAGTGGCAAATCAAACCAACCTCAGGCCCATCCGGCGAAGGGAAGAACCGAGTGAACGCCATGAACGTGCGTAATCAACAAACTCAAGTAAAACAAAAGCAGTCAACAAAAGGCGCTACTAAGGAATAAACTGTATGCCCTGAGCAAGCGGCAACTGATCCGAATAATTAATCGTATTCGTTTGCCGGCGCATATAATTCTTCCACGCATCACTGCCCGATTCCCTTCCACCACCGGTTTCCTTCTCACCACCAAAAGCACCACCTATCTCAGCACCTGAAGTGCCGATGTTCACGTTTGCAATACCGCAATCACTACCGGTAACTGAAAGAAACATTTCTGCTTCGCGGAGGTTGAGGGTCATAATCGATGATGACAAACCCTGGGGAACATTGTTTTGAATCGCAATGGCATCATCAAGGGTTTTATATTTAAGAAGATAAAGTATCGGGGCAAATGTTTCATGTTGAACAATCTTGAAATGTGGCTCAACTTCTGCGATGCAGGGTTTTACATAACATCCGCTTTCATAGCCATTGCCTTCAAGTTTTTTTCCTTCAATGAGAAACCTTCCACCTTCCTCTTTGCATTTTTTTATCGATTCCAGGTACATGGATACAGCATCTTTATCTATCAAGGGCCCGACATGATTTTTTTCATCCAGGGGATCCCCGATATTAAGTTGTGTGTAGGCAGCAACCAGTTTTTCTTTTACCTGATCATAAACAGATTCATGAATTATCAGTCTGCGGGTGGTTGTGCAACGTTGTCCTGCTGTACCAACAGCTCCGAAAACTGCGCCACGGATGGCGATATTTAGATCTGCATCTTTAGATATGATGATCGCATTGTTTCCTCCCAGTTCAAGTAAAGCACGGCCCAGTCTTGCGCCGAGCGCTGCTCCAACTGCCTTGCCCATTCGGGTAGAACCTGTGGCAGATATCAATGGAATCCTGGGATCAGAAGCCATCCATCCGCCGGTTTCGCGACCACCGGTAATAAGGCAGGAGACACCTTCGGGAACATCATTTTTTTTGAATACCTCAGCAACGATATTTTGACATGCTATTCCGCAAAGGGGTGTTTTTTCCGATGGTTTCCAGATACAAACATTTCCACATACCCAGCTTAGCATAGCGTTCCAGCTCCATACGGCGACGGGGAAATTAAATGCTGAGATAATTCCTGTTATTCCCAATGGATGCCATTGCTCGTACATGCGATGCAGGGGTCTTTCACTATGCATTGTAAGACCGTGTAACTGTCTTGAGAGTCCCACTGCAAAATCACAGATGTCAATCATCTCCTGTACTTCACCATAACCTTCCTGTAAACTCTTGCCCATTTCATATGAAACCAGTTTGCCAAGTGGTTCTTTTAACCGGCGGAGTGAATCACCTATTTGTCTTACTATTTCACCACGTTTTGGAGCCGGCCATTTGCGCCATTCTATAAATGCAGCCTGGGCAGTAAATACTACTTTTTCATAATCCTCTTTGTTACCGGGTACAACTACTGCTATGAGATTTCCATCGACCGGTGAATATGATTCCAGGGATGGAGTTCCATTTGCGAAACAATCAGAGCCCGTTGAATCGCCCGGGCAAGTAGATTCAATATTGAGTGCCTGTAGTATTTCTTTCATAAAATGTTCAATTATCCGCAAGATACGCAAGCAAGGCTTAAATTAATGCAGGAGTCAAAGTATATGAAAACCAACACCGTATGAAGTTCTGTAAAAAAAATTGACTCAAAAGTTATGAGATATGAAAACTTATTGCAAGTTTTACATCATCCTAATCTACTATGAAAGACCTGCTGTAAGCAGGTTTTTTTATGTCCCGCTACCAGATTCCTACAATCAAGTTCTGATCATCCTCTAGAAACCGTAACCCTATTTTCTTAACTTGATTAATGCTGTACCATGAAACTTACATTCCCTAACCGGATCATGCTTGCCATGCTCATCCTTGTCTCTTTTAATTCCCTGGCGAATGACCTGGGAGCTCTTCCAAAAAAAATCGTTTTTGATTCCCCGGTATTTGTTACCAGCTTAAAAACCTACGACAACAATTTTGATGCTAAGCCGGTATTGAAGGTTTGCGCCTGCCAGTTACTGACTGTTAAATCTAAAAATCAAGAAATTGAAAATGTTGCTGTTTTCTCTGAAAAGATAAACAACGGTGATCTGACCGCTGACTTCGCGGTTGCAACACAGGTGCTTGAAAAAGAAAAGAAACACATGAAGATGTTTTTTTATGAAACTGTAAAAGTGATTGGTAGGCAAGTGGTGGCTACAGATTGTAAAACCTTTTACAAACAATTAAAAGTTAAATACGATGATCTGAAGATGTATGAATTACTTGATGCAGATGCGATCAGCCGGTTCAACAACCTGAACAAATAACTTACTAATAAACGATCTCAGGGCTAACTACTGATAAACGATCTCAAAGTAGACTACTATTAAACGATCCCAAAGTAAACTACTGATAAACGATCTCAAGGTAGACTACTAATAGACTATCCCAAGGTAGGCTACTGATAAACGATCTCAAGGTAGGCTACTAATAGACTATCCTCAAGGTAGACTACTATTAAACGATCTCAAAGTAAACTACTGATAAATGATCTCAAAGTAAGATATCAATAAACGAACTCAAAGGCATAGAATAAAAACCCTATGACGCTTTGTAGTTCAAGCTGCATCCTCACCGGATGCAGTTTTTTTGTGCCCTGCCTGATTTTTACTTTTGACCGTTCTGTTTTAACTAATTATTTTTGGCTCGAATGAGATTAGGAGCAATAGATATTGGAAGTAACGCCGCACGCCTGTTAATTTCGGAGGTGGTTACCGGCGACAATGGTAAACCACAGTTCCAGAAACTTAACCTGGTACGTGTTCCTCTCAGACTGGGCTTCGATGTATTCGAAAGCAAAACGATTTCCCCTGAAAAAGAAGCGATGATATTGGAGACCATGCATGCATACCGGCATCTGCTTGGTGCGTATGAGGTGAAACACCTGAAAGCCTGTGCTACTTCGGCTATGCGGGATGCAGATAACGCCGCCCGGATCATTGAACATGTAAAGCAGGAAACAGGGATAAGGATTGAAATTATCAGTGGTGATGCCGAAGCCAGTTTTATTTATGAAACTCATATTGCCGAAAATCTCAATAAGGAACTTTCCTATTTATATATTGATGTTGGTGGTGGCAGCACCGAGCTCACTTTTTTTGCTGAAGCCAGGATGGTGTTCAAGAGATCTTTTAATATCGGAACGATCCGGCTCTTGAAAAACCAGGTAGACGATTTCCTCTGGGACGAAATGAAAGATTTTCTAAGACGTGAGACACGTGCCTATACCCAGAATATGATCGCCATTGGTTCTGGTGGCAACATCAATAAGATATTCTCCCTTTCAAAAAGAAAGGAAGGAAAATCACTCAACATTGAATCCCTCAAAGACTACTATAAAGAATTCAGTAGTTTTAATCTCAAAGACAGGATGCGGGTGTACAAACTGAGAGAAGATCGGGCTGATGTTATTGTACCCGCATTGTTAATTCATATTAATGTAATGCGCTGGGCGAATATCAGCGAAATTTTTGTTCCAAAAATCGGCCTCGCCGACGGATTGATTCAACACCTTTACCAGGAAGTGACTGCTATAACTGCCAACGCATGAGTATACATAAGGAAGTAAAGAAAATAACGACCAATACGCTCTTAAAAATGAAAGCCAATGGTGAAAAGATATCAATGCTGACAGCATATGATTTTTCTTTTGCCCGTATGTTTGACCAGGCAGGTATTGATATAATACTTGTTGGTGACTCGGCTTCCAATGTGATGGCGGGACATGAAACGACATTACCTATCACTCTCGACCAGATGATTTACCATGCGGCTTCGGTTATCCGTGGTGTTAGCCGGAGCTTTGTAATTGTCGACCTGCCTTTTGGTTCATACCAGTCTAACTCCCGGGAAGCATTGTCATCCGCGATACGGATTATGAAAGAAACCGGCGCTCATGCAATCAAACTGGAAGGTGGGGAAGAAGTACTTGAATCTATCAATCGTATAGTTGCAGCCGGTGTACCGGTTATGGGGCATCTTGGTCTTACTCCTCAATCGATATATAAATTTGGAACCTATACCGTGCGTGCAAAAGAGGAGGAAGAGGCTGAAAAACTAAAGCATGATGCGAAAGTGCTTGAAAAAGCCGGCTGTTTTGGGATTGTTCTTGAAAAGATTCCGGCCAGCCTTGCAAAGGAAGTATCAGAGTCTTTATCGATCCCAACCATAGGAATAGGAGCGGGCAAATATTGCGATGGGCAGGTGCTTGTAATGCATGATATGCTTGGCATAAACACCGAGTTTAAGCCCCGCTTTCTCCGCAAATACCTGAATCTTCACGAACAGATAACTGAAGCTGTTCAACACTATATCAGCGACGTAAAAAGCAAGGATTTTCCAAACGACTCGGAACAATATTAAATAGAACAACATCCCTGATCCGCGTTAATTTTAGTCACCTTATTCATTCCTGATTCAGTCCTCCAAACTAATGAGCTCCATAGGATGCTCACTTTTCTGATGCAGGTAATTGTAAATTTCCACCTGCGATCTTATCTTCTTATGATCTGTATTGCGGACATACCTGTTACTAAGTTCATTATCCAGTAAACGTGCTTTTACATTATCAGCCAGCTGGATCTGGAGTATGGTTTTTACTACCTTTTTAATATTTTCATCCAGGATAGGGCAGGTTACTTCAATGCGGTGATCAAGATTACGGACCATCCAGTCAGCCGATGATATAAAAAGTTTTTCATCACCCAGGTTATGAAAAACAAAAACACGTGCGTGTTCGAGGTATTCATCCACAATGCTGATGGCCTTAACAGGATATTTGAATTTTTTATTTTTGGAATACATACAGAATATCCCTCTGACTATCAGCCTGAGAATAACCCCGGCCTTGGCGGCCTCATACAGTTTTTCTATCAATTGCTCATCTGCAATCGAATTGCTTTTTATGATGATTGAAGCAGGTTTGCCTTCCCGCGCATTTTTTATTTCGCGGTTGATCAGCCTGTTCATTTCACGACGGAGATATGTGGGGCAGGGGATAAGGGTTTTGCATGTTTTTAGCATGTCTGTTCCTTCTTTCCATTTTTCCATATAGGTAAACAAACGATTCACATCTCCCATTATGTGTTTGTTAGCAGTTAACAGGCAATGATCGGCATATACAGTAGACGTTTTTTCGTTCAGGTTACCGGTGCTTACAAAGCCGTATAGCAAAGTAGTATTGTCGATTCGTTTTTTAATCATGCAAATCTTCGCATGTACTTTCATGTTAGGAATCGACATCAGTACTTTTACTCCTTCTTCCTCCAGCCGCTCTTTCCATTCGAGATTTGCTTCTTCTTCAAATCTGGCTCGCAGTTCAAGCATCACCGTTACTTTTTTCCCGTTTCTCACAGCATTGATCAATGCATTTACAATTTTTGAGTTCGATGCGAGCCGGTAAGCAGTGATCTTTATTTCGGTTACGCTGGGATCAATGGCAGCCTCACGAAGGAAGTCTATCACAGTATTAAAAGAGTGATAGGGGAAATTGAGCATGATGTCTTTGGCCAGTACCACATCAGTCACACGGATTGAATGTCGCAGCATCGGGTGGGTGAAAGGTTTCTTCCGATGACTCTTTTTTGAGAACACGTCCGGAAAATCCATAAAATGCCTGAAGTTGTGAATACGGCCGCCGGGAATCAGGCTGCTTCTTTTTGAAAGATTAAGCTTTTTCATCAGGAAGCCAAGCAGACCGGTATCCATTTGCTGATCATACACGAACCGAACCGTTTTCCCTTTCCGGCGGTTCTTTACCCCTTTTTCAATCTTCTGGATCAGGCTTGTTGAAATATCATTGTCGATGTCTATTTCTGCATCTTTTGTTACTTTGAAAACCCATGACTGGTAACTGGTAAACCCAAAATAGGAGAATATACTTTTAAGGTTATAGCGGATCACATCTTCGAGCAATATGATATGATGTTCTCCTTCCGGTGAAGGTAGTTTGATAAACCTGCCTATGGCCTTTGAGGGTACCTCTATGATTGAGTATGTTTTCAGCATTTTCTCATTTCTTTTCGACATTACCACGCCGAGATAAATGGATTTGTCCCTCAGGTAAGGAAACTGCGGGATACTTTCGATCATTAGCGGTATGATGTTGGAGCGTACTTCTTCCTCGAAAAAAGTCTGTACAAATTTTTGCTGCTCTTTATTGAGCCGCCGCTCTGTAATCAGGTGGATGTTATCGTTCTGTAGTTCACGGCGTATGCTTTCCCAAACAGAAGCAAAAACTTCCTGTTGTTCCAGCACAATTTCCTGGATCTGGTCAAGGATTTTTTCAGGTGAGATTTCCATATGCATGTTCCTGATCCGCGATCCTACGTCTGCCATTCTTTTAAGCGTAGCCACGCGTACACGGAAGAATTCATCCATATTATTTGAAAATATGCCGAGGAACTTAACCCTTTCCCGAAGCGGTACCGTTTTGTCGGCCGCCTCCTGTAATACCCTGCCGTTAAATGAAAGCCAGCTTATATCCCTTGCTATTGTTTTTCTCCTCATTAATGACATTAATAAACTTTTATCAAAGTTGGGTTAACAAAATGCCTGTTAATTTAAATATTTATCATTGACCTGATATGGCAACGAAGATAAGTTAATACCTAACCATTTGAATGAGAGAGAGAAGAGATTCCCACCAACGGCAGGAATATGTTTATCCGGCGATTCACGGAGCCAAAAAATTTCGGATAACTTTGAAGATTCTGCAATCAAACCTTTGAGATTGAAATAAGCAACCACTATTAAAATTGCAACTACAATTAAAATCAATTAAAATCAATAACAATCAATAACATGAAAATCGTCAGGGTACAATACACAACAACCGAATCATATGCAGCTATCAACAAAAGGAACATTGCGGAAGTGGTGGAGGAATTAAAAAAAATTAATCATCCCGGAATAAAATACAGCGCTTATTTAATGGAAGATGGTAAAACTTTTATGCATTTTGATCATTTTGCGAATGAGGCAGCACACGAATTTCTGCAGGGTTTGCAATCTTTTAAAAAATTTGCCGCAGACCTTTGGAATAGTGGCCTGGAAGTAAAGCCAAAACTTGATCTGTTGTCGGTGGCGGCCTCTTCAGAGGATTTCTTCGGTAAATGATATCGCAATTTGAGGTTTCTTCCTGTCTGCATCCGGGGCAATTAAACCGGGGGACAGATTTAAACCGTTTGGGTACAGGATTGTTAATATAAACTATGGAAAAGTATATCCCGATAAACTGCGATTTTTACGACGAGCTTGAAGCATTGGCCACGATTGGAAAAAGGGTAAATATTGTTTTCCTTGACGAAAGCGCAAAAGTAGCCGTGCAGGGGGTGATCCGGGATCTTTTCACCCGGGAGTCGGTCGAATACATGAAACTCGACACCGGCCTGGTTATCCGGCTCGATAAATTGGCGGAAATTGACGGTAAATTGCTGCCAAACGTATGTTAATCCACATTGTGGACAATCAAAACAGAAAAATATTGAATTCTTTTTGATTATTGGATAGATTTTACGACCTTTGCCGTCCAAAATTTTAGGAAGTCATGGCAAGAGTATGCAAGGTTACAGGGAAAGTTCCAATCGGTGGTCACACCGTTTCCCACTCAAATATCAAGACTAAGCGCCGGTTTTTACCAAACCTGCAAACAAAACGCTTTTTTCTTGCTGAAGAAGATAAATGGATTACCCTGAAACTATCAACTGAAGGTATTCGTACCATCAATAAAAGGGGTCTTCTCAACGTCGTAAAAGAGCTGAGAGGCAGAGGTGAAAAAATCTAATTAAACGTCTAAAGCAATAAAAAATGGCAAAGAAAGGAAGCAGGGTTCAGGTGATATTGGAGTGTACCGAGCACAAAACAAGTGGCAAACCGGGTACAAGCCGTTATATCAGCACCAAAAACAAAAAAAATACCCCTGAGAGACTGGAGCTGAAGAAATTCAATCCAATCCTGAAGAAGTATACAGTGCATAAAGAAATTAAATAAGCGCAAAAAGAAACTGTTTTATAAAAGTTTCAAACTCAAATCATGGCAAAAGCAGCAAAAACAGCGATAAAAAAAGATACTAAAGCCGCGGCAGAAGCGAAAAACTGGACTAAAGTTATTCGCGCGGTACGTAGCCCAAAAAGCGGTGCATACACTTTTAAGGAACAAATCATTCACAAAGACAAGGTGAAGGATTTCCTGGCTCAAAAATAATGTGAGACTATATCATTATAGGAAAGCTGTTCTTTGCGGAACGGCTTTTTGTATTTTGGCTAAATCATCCTGGCCCCTGTAAATTCACCGCGTATTAAATTACAACTATGGGATTTTTCGATAAAATTTTCGGTAAGAAAGAAAAAGAAACCCTTGACCAGGGCCTTCAGAAAACGAAAGAAAACTTCTTCTCAAAAATCACAAAAGCAGTTGCCGGAAAAAGTACTGTTGACGAGGAAGTACTTGACAGTCTTGAAGATGCGCTGGTTAGTGCAGATGTTGGTATTGATACTACTGTGCAGGTTATAGAGCGGATAGAAAAAAGGGTTGCAAAGGACAAATATCTCAATACAGGCGATCTTAACCGGTTACTACAGGAAGAAATCGTTGGAATGCTCGTAGACGCCCCCCAGAAAAATGCCTACACATTTGATTCGGAATTACCCGCGAAACCTTATGTGATCCTGGTAGTTGGGGTGAATGGTGTCGGAAAAACCACCACTATTGGTAAACTTGCCTATAATTTCAAGAAAGCCGGGAAATCGGTTTTGCTGGGCGCTGCCGATACCTTCCGGGCTGCAGCAGTTGAACAGCTGACGATCTGGAGTGAAAGAGTTGGAGTGCCAATCGTAAAGCAGGCCCAGGGTTCTGATCCCGCCTCTGTTGCTTTTGATACGGTGCAAAGCGGTGTATCCCGGGGCAGCGATATCGTGATCATCGATACAGCCGGCAGGTTACACAACAAGGCTCACCTGATGGAAGAGCTGAGCAAGATCAAGAGGGTTATCCAGAAACATATACCCGATGCGCCACATGAGATCATGCTGGTGCTTGATGGATCTACCGGACAGAATGCCCTGGAACAGGCGAAACATTTTACAGCGGCTACTGATGTGACTGCGCTAACGATTACAAAACTCGATGGTACTGCCAAAGGTGGTGTAGTGATGGCAATTGCCAACCAGTTCAAAATACCCGTGAAGTTTATAGGGGTGGGTGAAAAGATGGAAGATCTGCTTGTGTTTAACAAACACGAATTTGTAGACAGTCTTTTTAACCTGGAAACAAAAAACACATAAATAGTGAAAGCAAAAACGTTAAAGAGAGATAAGGTCAATATTATTACACTGGGGTGTAGTAAAAATATGGTTGACAGCGAAGTGTTAAGTGGACAATTGTTAGCCAACTCAATTGACGTTGTTCATGAAAACAGGAAACTTGATCATAACATTGTTGTAGTAAATACCTGTGGTTTTATCGACAAGGCAAAAGAAGAATCAATCAATACTATTCTTGAACAGGTTGAACTTAAACGCAGGGGCAAACTGGACAAGGTTTATGTTACCGGTTGTTTGAGCGAACGTTATAAAAACAACCTCGAAAAGGACATCCCGGAAGTAGATGCCTATTTCGGCACCATGGAGCTACCCATGATATTAAAACAGTTTGAGGCTGATTATAAGGCTGAACTATTGGGTGAGCGCCTGCTTTCCACACCAAGCCACTATGCTTATCTTAAAATTTCTGAAGGATGTAATCGTACCTGTACATTCTGCGCCATCCCGCTTATGCGTGGTCAGCATACAAGCAAGACCATCGAAGCACTGGTAAAAGAAGCAGAAAACCTGGTGAGATCAGGCGTTAAGGAAATTATGCTGATTGCACAGGAACTTACTTATTATGGACTTGATATCTACAAAAAACGTATGCTGCCCGAACTGCTCAACAAGCTGGCAGATATACCAGGGCTGGTTTGGATAAGACTACATTACGCATACCCATCAAAGTTTCCCATGGAGATACTTGATGTGATGCGCGAACGTGATAATATCTGTAACTATCTTGACATGCCATTGCAGCATGCAAGTGATGATATGCTGAAGGCAATGCGCCGCCAGATAACCCAGGGCGAAATGGATGAGCTGATCTATGCCATCCGTGAAAAAGTACCAGGCATTTGTTTGCGGACCACCCTGATTGCCGGATTTCCAGGTGAAACGGAAAAAGATGTGGAATCGATGAAAATGTTCCTTCAGAAACACCGCTTTGACAGGGTTGGCATATTTACCTATAGCCACGAAGAAGGAACCGGTGCCTATGGACTGGAAGATAATATTCCCCAGGAGATAAAAGAATTACGTGCACAGGAAGTGATGGAAGTGCAACAGGAAATAAGCCTCGAAAAAAACCAGGAGAAGATTGGTCAAACCTTCAAGGTACTTATTGATAAAAAAGAATCCGGCCGTTACCTTGGCCGTACAGAGTTTGATAGCGTTGAAGTAGACAACGAAGTGATCATTGCAGGCTCGCAGAAACTGCAGCCAGGACAATTTGTAAACGTCAAAATCACGAAAGCCTACGACTACGATCTGGAAGGGGAAGTGGTTTAAACTGCCTTTCATACTTAACATTTCATTTGTAAACGAAATGTTCCATGGTTCGTCCTATATGTATAAAAACAAATTGGAGGAAACAAGTTATGAAAAGATTTTTTACACTCGCAGCCCTGTTCATTAGTATGGTTTCATTTGCCGCTGCTCCTCCCAGAGCAGGCCGCATAATCATCAACAACGGAGATTACAACAACATCGTGGTACGGATCAATGGCCGTTCTTATAACGTTGATCAACAAACGCTGATTCTGAATAACCTTGTTGGCGGACGTCATCACCTGGAAGTATACAAAACAGAAAAGAAGCCTTTTGGTTTTGGCAGATCCAAACCAGTGTTGATATTCAGCTCTGCCATTTATGTAGATCCTTCCTTTATAGTGGATGTTAACATCAACCGTTTCGGTAAGGTTTCAATTGGCAAATCAGTTATCGTTAAAAATGGTAACGATCGCTACGATAACAACAGGTATGACAATGACCGTTATGATGACGACCGCGACGGCAGATCTATCGATGACCGTTATAATGACAACAGCGGCCCGAACGATAAATCGAATGACGGCAAAAGATATGATGATAAAACCTACCCGGATAATGGAAATGGAAATCGTCCTGCAAGATTCTAAAAGTTAACATTTATAACTTCTTTTAAAGAGCCCCGCACCTGCGGGGTTTTTTGCTTAAATTCAACCCCACAACTGCGGGATTGATTTGCAGCAATTATTTCTGTAGGGCAACCATTACATTTGTAAAAAAATCACCTCTATGGCTTTCAACTGGAAAGGTATATTCCCCGCACTCACTACAAAGTTCACAGCAAATGACGAACTGGATCTCGACATGTTTGAAAGAAACCTGGATGCACAGTTAAAAGCTGGTATTCACGGTATCATTTTAGGAGGTACGCTGGGTGAGGCCAGCGTATTGACAAATGCTGAAAAGCAACAGCTGGTTCAGTTTGCTGTAAGCCGGATCAATGGTAAGATCCCAACCATACTCAATATAGCAGAAGGATCCACCAGGGTCGCCATAGAGCAGGCAAAACTGGCGGAAGCCTGGGGTGCTGAAGGACTGATGTTGCTGCCGCCTATGCGTTACAAAAGTGATCACCGCGAGACAGTGGAATATTTCAAAGCCATTGCCCGGTCAACTTCATTGCCTATCATGATCTACAATAACCCGGTAGATTACAAAACGGAAATTACACCAGACATGTTCGAAGACCTGATGGTGATGCCGAATATACAGGCAGTTAAAGAGTCAACCCGTGATGTTTCCAATGTAACCAGGCTTATCAATCGATTTGGCGACAGGTTAAGCATCCTCTGCGGTGTGGATACTATAGCTCTCGAGGAATTGATGCTTGGCGCTAATGGATGGGTCGCAGGACTTGTATGTGCATTTCCAGCCGAAACAGTTGCGGTGTATAGACTGGTCAAAGCGGGACGTTTGGCTGAGGCCGTTAATATTTATCGTTGGTTCATGCCTTTGCTTGAGCTGGATCTGCTTCCTAAACTTGTACAGTACATAAAACTGGCAGAAACCCAGGCTGGAATCGGATCTGAATTTGTACGTAGCCCAAGGCTTACATTGGTGGGTGAAGAAAGAGATCGTGTCCTGAAAATTATTGACCATGGTATTGCAAACAGGCCATCTTTACCTGACTTTAAATCGATTAATACTGAATTCGGTGCTACTGTTGAAGTCAACTAAGGAAACAAGAGAACACCGAAAGTCAACCAGCGAACCATCCCGCTGTTTATTATTAATAACCTATTAATAACCAGATTAAAAATATACAGCATGTTTCAGGAAAATACACAAGAAGAAATCGGTAACATGTTGGAGAGCGCCTGGAAAGCTTTTCACGAATACCGGAAGTTATCTTTAAAAGACCGGGCAGGCTTTATGCGTGCAATTGCGATTGAAATGGAGAACTGTGGTGATGAACTTTTGCAAACGGCAATGGAAGAAACAAATCTGCCGGAGGCAAGGGTAAGAAGTGAAAGGGGCCGGACCATAAATCAACTTAACACCTATGCTACTGCATGTGAAGAAGGCAGTTGGCTGGAAGCAAGAATAGACACGGCTGATTCTGCAAGGACACCTCCAAAACCAGATATCCGTAAGATGCTTGTGCCGCTTGGACCAGTGGTTGTATTTGGTGCAAGTAATTTTCCTTTTGCTTATTCAACCGCGGGGGGTGATACAGCCTGTGCTTTTGCCGCGGGATGCCCGGTGATAGTGAAAGCGCATCCTGCACATAGCAAAACCAGTGAAATAGTTGCTAAAGCAATACTCAGGGCTGCTGAAAAAACAGCTATGCCAGAAGGCATATTTCATCATGTTCATGGCAGTTCATTTGCAACAGGCAAAACGCTTGTTACACATAAATATACCAGGGCGGTTGGTTTTACCGGTTCAACCTCCGGTGGCAGGGCGCTTTTTGACTGGGCAAATCAACGCCCGGATCCTATCCCTGTTTTTGCTGAAATGGGTAGCATAAACCCGGTGTTCCTGATGCCTGAAAAATTAAAAGAGTCTCCCGGCGAGCTGGCAAAATTATATTCCGCATCAATAACGCTTGGGGTTGGTCAATTCTGTACCAATCCTGGCCTCGTTCTGGGAATAGACGGACCCGATCTGAATAATTTTGTAGAAGCACTCGGAGGTGAGATTAAGAAAATTGCGCCCGGGTACATGCTGCATCCCGGAATTGCAAAAGCGTTTGTTCAGAACCGTGAGAAAGCACTGTCACAGCAGGAAGTGACAACCATTGCTGAATCAGAAATCGCAGCAAAGGAAAACCAGGGTGTTCCTACTGTTGCTTCGGCTACAGGAAAGGCTTTTCTGAATAACCCTGTGCTCCACAAAGAAGTATTTGGTCCTTATTCACTGGTAATCCGCTGTGCTGACGCAGCAGAAATGCTTGAAATTACTAATAAACTTGAAGGGCAGCTGACAGCGACACTCATGGCAACAGAAAACGATGTCAGATCTAATGATGATTTTGTTGAGGCGGTAAAAAATATCTGTGGCAGGTTTATACTTAATAATGTTCCAACCGGTGTTGAAGTATGTTTGAGTATGCAGCATGGCGGACCATATCCAGCCACTACAGACTCAAGATTCACTTCAGTTGGAGCAGATGGCATAAAAAGATTCGCAAGGCCGGTAGCTTTTCAGAACTGGAGTAATTCATTGTTGCCGGAGGAATTACAAAATGATAATCCACTTAAAATATGGCGCACGGTTAATAATGAATTCACCAAAGAAAAAATTTAATTGTTGATATGAAAAGACTATTTACCGTTTTGACTTTAAACTTTTGCCTGATGACTGCTTTATTTGTCAATCCAATAATTTCCTGTAACGATCAGTCCGAAACAAATGATAACAATAAAAACCAAGACACTGTGGTAGCATCCAATCAAATCATCGAAAACACTATCATCGGAAAAAAAGATGGAATTGACATTGTTCAGTATACGCTCACAAATAAAAATGGCATGGCTGTTAAGATTATCAGCCTTGGAGCCACAGTGACGGGCATCATGGTACCTGACCGCAATAAGGAAATGGGTGATGTTGTATTGGGTTTCGATTCCCTTGCCGGATATATGGATCCGGCTAATTCATTTTTTGGCGTGATTGCCGGCAGATATGCAAACCGCATTGCCAAAGGCAGGTTTGTGCTTAACGGTGAAACATATACGCTCGCTCAGAATAACAATGGTAACAGTTTACATGGCGGGCTGAAAGGATTCGATAAAGCAGTCTGGAACGCCACTACTTCGCTTGCTGATAGTTCGCTCACATTGAAATATGCAAGTAAAGATGGTGAAGAAGGTTATCCTGGTAACCTGAATGTTGAAGTACGTTACAAACTGAGAGACGACAACGCGCTTGAAATAAATTATACGGCTGTTACGGACAAAGCCACACCGGTAAACCTTACAAACCATAGTTATTTCAACCTGTCTGCCGGTAAAAAATCAGATATACTTGATCACTTGCTGCAGTTAAAAGCAAGTAAATTTACACCCGTAGATAAAACCCTGATCCCTACCGGCAAGATCAATGAAGTATCAGGAACCCCGATGGATTTCAGGCAGCCTAAAGTGATAGGAAAGGACATTGACAAGGTAGATGGAGGTTTTGATCATAACTGGATTTTTGACAAAGACAGCGCCGCACTTGAACTGGTTGGCAAACTGGTTGATCCATCCAGCGGCAGGAATATGGAATTCTGGACATCTGAGCCTGCTGTCCAGTTTTATTCCGGTAACTTTCTAAGAGGCCAGGAGGGAAAAAAGGGAATGAAGTACACCAAACATGCCGGTCTTTGCCTTGAAGCACAACATTATCCTGATTCGCCCAATCAACCATCATTTCCATCAACGATACTTCAACCCGGACAAACCTATAAACAAACAACCATTTATAAGTTTGGCACGGAATAGCGACCCTGTTCCGGATGTTATCATTTCTCAAATAAATTTAGTACCTGAGTTCAATCGTTGTAACTAATGGCGAAAGCTTGTAATCATTATTTATCCCCTGTCTTATTCAGACTGAAAGTCCTGTTTCCGATTTTTGTTTTCGTTCTGCCAGCCGTTTTGCCGGCACAGGTAACCAGGGCCCCGGCTTATCCCCTTATAACCCATGATCCTTATTTCAGTATCTGGTCGTTCAGTGACTCATTGAATAAAACTGCTACCAAACACTGGACCGGAACGGATCAAGCTTTATCGGGACTAATCAGGATTGATGGGAAAACTTTTAATTTTCTCGGTGACCTTAGATATGAGGCACAGGACCTGGTGCCAACGGGAGAAGAAAAAGGATATGATTGTTCATATACCGAATCAAAACCTGCTGGCAACTGGACTGAATCATCTTATAAGGAGCCTGGCTGGAAGAAGGGGCGCGGCCCGTTTTCCGACAAGCCTGTTAAAGGAGCTACAAAATGGACTTCCCGGGAAATATGGGTTAGAAGAACCTTTACAGCCGACGATCTCAATATTGAAAAGTTCATTCTAAGGTTAAAAAATGATGATGATGTTGAGGTTTATCTCAATGGGTCAAAGATTTATAGTTGTGGTCCCTGTGTAAACAGCTCGTTTGCTGAGATTGAACTGGAAGACAGTTTAAAATCGAAACTTATGAAAGGACAGAACCTGTTGGCCCTGCATTGTGTTAACACTGGTGGCAATGCATTACTAGACGCTGGTTTTGCTAAACGACAACTTGTAAAAAACGTAGGACAGGCCATTCAGCAATCGGTTGTGGTAACGGCTACCACTACACGCTATAAGTTTAAATGCGGTGGCGTTGATCTCGACCTCTCTTTTATCTCCCCTTTATTGATGGACTCTCTTGACCTTTTGGGCAGGCCTGTTTCATACATCGATTATACCCTGACTGCAAACGATGGGCAAACTCATGATGTGCAGGTTTATATCGGGGCTTCATCCACTATCGCCGCAAACACGTCGCGTCAAAAGGTTCATATAGATCAGTATAAACTCAATAGCAGGCAAATTCTTAAAATAGGAACTGTTGAACAGCCCATTCTTGCGAAAAAAGGCGACAATTTGCGAATCGATTGGGGTTATCTCTACCTGACGGTTCCTGAAGACTCATCTATACAACAACAAAGTACCAGTGTTGATGAAACAATAGACAATTTCGTTCTTCGTGGCCGGGTGAGTTCAACTTCAAAGAGAATAACAGAGGGTTACCATATCATGGCCGGAAGTTGCTGGCAGATTGCCAAACTTGGACCAGCACCTGTTACGAAACAAATGATCATTGCTTATAACGACCGCTCTTCGGTACAGTTTTTTGGACAAAATCTTCGTCCCTGGTGGGCACGCGACCGCAATATCACATTTGAAAAAATGATGCTGGAAGCATTTGCGCATCATGATACCATCACCAGGCTTTGTGACCGCTTTGATAAACAGATGTATGCCCAGGGGCAAAGGGCCGGGGGTGAGGAATATGCAAAACTCCTGGTATTAGCTTACCGTCAATCCATATCGGCTCATAAACTGGTCAGGAATGCGGACGGCGATATTTTATTTTTATCAAAAGAGAATTTCAGCAATGGTTCTATTAATACGGTTGATGTTACTTATCCATCTGCCCCTCAATACCTGCTTTATAATCCGGAATTGCTGAAAGGTATGTTGAACGGAATATTTTATTATTCTGAAAGCGGGAAATGGACAAAGCCTTTTCCAGCCCATGATCTCGGTACTTATCCAATTGCAAACGGACAAACTTATCCCGAAGACATGCCAGTAGAAGAGGCTGGGAACATGATCATACTTACGGCGGCAATAACCAAAGCATCCGGTAATATTGATTATGCGAAAAAACACTGGCAGACATTAACACAGTGGGTTGATTTTCTTGTAAAGGATGGTCTCGACCCGGCGAACCAACTTTGTACTGATGATTTTGCCGGCCATCTTGCACGTAATGTAAACCTTTCAATGAAGGCCATAGTCGGTATCGGTTCCTATGCAATGATGGCTGAGAGATCAGGTCTTAAAGATACCGCTGCGAGGTATCGTGCGATAGCTCTTGATTACGCAAAAAAATGGATGCAGATGGCTGATGATGGCGACCACTACACGCTGGCTTTCGATAAAAAAGGAACCTGGAGCCAGAAATACAATCTTGTATGGGATAAACTTCTTGACCTGAACCTGTTTCCGGCAGAAGTATACCAGAAAGAGATAAAGTTTTATCTTAGTCACCAGAACGCTTATGGATTACCGTTAGACAGCCGGAGGACTTATACAAAATCAGACTGGATATTGTGGACGGCAACGCTGGCCAGTGACAGCGCAGATTTCCAGGCATTGGTGAATCCTGTTTATAAATATGCGGCAGAAACAAAATCCAGGGTACCCATCAGCGACTGGCATGAGACCATCAATGGCAACCAGGTCGGCTTCCAGGCCAGGAGCGTGGTAGGAGGCTATTTTATCAAACTGCTGGCAATAAAATGGGGTAAGTAATATATATGCGAAGTCAGGTAACAATAATTGGCGGTGGAGTAATCGGACTTTGCTGTGCTTATTATCTTCAAAAACAAGGATACCGCATCACCGTTATTGAAAAAGGTGATATCACCACTGGCACTTCTTTTGGAAATGCAGGTTATATTTCACCAAGTCATATCGTACCACTGGCATCCCCGGGAATAGTAGCAAAAGGGCTAAGGTGGATGATGAGTTCATCGAGTCCTTTTTATATCAAACCAAGAATGGACCTGGATCTCGTAAGATGGGGAATCAGGTTTTATAAAAGTGCAAACCATAGTACAGTAGCGAGAAATGCGCCACATCTTGCAAAAATTTTGCTACTTAGCCGGGAATTGACCAGCCAGATGAAAAACGATCTTGGCAATCATTTCAGGATGGAAGAAAAAGGTTGCCTGATGTTATATAAATCAGCTGCTACTGAAAAGCACGAAATCGAACTGACTCACGAAGCCGCAAAGTTTGGTATTGAAACCAAAATGCTTTCAGCTGATGAAGTACAATCCCTGGAGCCAGCATTGGAAGTAAATGTAAGAGGAGGTGTTTTATATCCGATCGATTGCCATCTTCATCCAGGTGATTTTATGCTAACGCTGAAAGATCATCTCACCCGACATGGTGTTAACCTTATGCTTAACACAGAAGTAACCGGATTTGAAAAAATGGGCAACAAGGTCACCGCCGTGGTCACAGATAAAGGAAAGGTTGAGACCGGCGAGCTTGTTCTTGCTGCCGGTTCATGGCTGCCGGAGATCGCGAAAAAACTTGGTGTTCATTTGCTGCTACAGGCGGGTAAAGGGTATAGCATTACTTATAAAAACATAAACCGGAACCTGAATTACCCTGCAATACTGGTTGATGACCGGGTGGCGATGACGCCCATGGGTGCAGATCTCCGTATGGGGGGTACCATGGAGATAAGCGGTATCAATAAAAATGTGCTCCTGAAACGCGTTCAAAGTATTTTTAAAGCTGCAAAAAACTACTATCCCACACTGGATGTTGAGTTTCCTGCAGAAAATCATATCTGGAGCGGTCTCAGACCACTCAGTCCAGACGGTTTGCCCTATATCGGCAGGCACACAAAATTTGGTAATCTGACCATTGCCGGAGGGCACGCCATGCTTGGATTATCATTGGCTGCAGCTACCGGGAAACTGGTGGAAGAGATCGTCGGGTTTAAAAAGACAAGTATGGACATCATGGCATTTGATGTTGAGCGCTACAAATGAATGTCCATAAAAAAATATCAATGAACAGATGAATTGAATAACTTTAAATTTCAACCTGCTTAAATATGAAAAGTATAAGTATACTCCTCAGCCTCGCGCTAATCGTGTGTTTACAAGTAAATGGACAAAATCATCAGTTAGTTAAACTCTGGCAAACGGATTCGGTATTTAAGGTGCCGGAATCGGTATTGTATGATGAAAAAAACCAGGTGCTTTATGTAACCAATATCGATGGTACTGATCCCTGGGGAAAAGATGATAAAGGTTCGGTGGGCAAACTGGGTCTGGATGGAAAAGTGATCCAGGTGGAGTGGGTGAAAGGTCTCCAGGCACCAAAGGGAATGGCAATTCATAACGGGATTCTGTATGTCGCAGATCTTCAGCAGCTGGTTTCAATAGATATCAAAAAAGGGGAAATTGTGAACAGGCTCACTATAGAAGGTGCAGGAGGCCTCAACGATGTATCAATTGACAATAAAGGCGTTATTTATGTAACAGATTCAAAAGGTAAAAAACTTTTCCGGGTTGAAAATGGAAAGGCAGCCCTTTATATCGATCCACTCAAAGGACCAAACGGTGTACTTTCAAACAATAACAATCTTTTGATTGTAGATAATGGCGGCTTATATAAAATTGGAGCTGATAAATCATTGAAGCTTATTGCTGATGGAATGGACGGCGGAACTGATGGTATTGAACATGTTCAAAATGATGAATATCTTGTTTCGTGTTGGGCAGGAGTTGTATACTATGTGAAACCAGATGGTAGCAAGCAGGTCCTTATAGATACCCGCGATGCAAAAAGTAATACAGCTGATATCGGTTATGATACCAAGAAAAAAATTGTATATGTTCCAACTTTCTGGAGAAATACAGTTGTGGCTTACCAGCTTAAATGATGTAGGTAAATCATTCCGAAATTGAAAGATTCCGTTAAAAATAACAACCGGGAGGATTCTGGTTTAATGGAGTCCTTATTTTTACTAGTTAATATGGATTGCAACTCTACAAAAATTTCATACGGGGAAAGTGGATATTTTTCGAAAATTATAGTCGACTATATTGAACAATCAAAGAATTTATCAGGTTTTTACAAACATGCGGTGAATATGGATGGGATAGCAGCTTCGATAAAAGCGAGGCAGGAATTCCCAACCAACCGATCATTATTAGTTCATGCTCTTACAACACAATACCAGGATATTGAAACATCACCACTTGTTTCAGCGAACATAAAATCTCTTGGTTCATCGGATACATTCACAATTTGTACTGCGCATCAGCCCGTGATCTTTACCGGTACATTGTATTTTATTTATAAGATTCTTCATGTTGTAAAACTGGCGCAGGATTGCGAAAAGCAGTTTCCAGGCAAACATTTTGTGCCTGTATTTTATATGGGTAGTGAAGATGCTGACCTTGACGAGCTTGGCAAAATCTACCTGGGTAATGAAAAAATTTCCTGGGCTACAAAACAAAAAGGTGCGGTGGGCCGGATGAAAACAACAGGCTTGTCAGAGATCATTGATCGACTGGAAGGGGAGATCAGTGTTCATCCTTTTGGACAGGAACTGATTGAGCTGTTTCGCAAAACGTATCTGAACAGTCCGGACATACAGACAGCAACTTTCAGATTGCTCAACATTCTTTTCAAAGACTATGGTCTGATCGTTTTGATTCCTGACAATGCAGACCTGAAACGCTCAATGTTGCCCGTTTTTGAAGATGATCTTTTTAATCAGACTCCTTCACTTATAGTTGAGAAAACGGCTAAAAGTCTTGGTGAACATTATAAGGTCCAGGCAAATCCAAGAGCGATCAATTTGTTTTATCTGAAAGATGATATACGTGAACTTATTTCATTTAATGGCGCTGAATTTGAGGTAAGACATACTGATCTTCGTTTTACATCTGAAGAGCTGCTTACTGAACTTCATGAACATCCTGAAAGATTTAGTCCAAATGTAATTTTACGTGGTCTTTTCCAGGAACAGATTCTGCCAAACATTGCATTTATCGGCGGTGGTGGTGAAACTGCTTACTGGCTTGAATTGAAGGCATTGTTTGAACATTACCAGACTCCATATCCAATGCTTGTGCTCCGTAATTCATTTTTGATTATCGAAAAAAAATGGTCACAAAAGCTGCGTCATTCAGATATTTCAGTAACGGAAATCTTCCAGCCGGAAGAAACGCTTATCAATAAACTGGTGAAGAAAAATTCTGATAAACAACTTGATCTTTCATCAGAGCTCTCTGCGTTTAGAGCAGATTATCTGAAACTGAAAAAAGTTTCAGAAATTGTTGACAAGACCCTGGTAAAACATGTTGCAGCACTCGAAGCCCGCGCGATCAAAGCAATTGAAGCGCTTGAGAAGAAATTACTAAAAGCGGAGAAACGCAGGTTTGAAGATCAGAGCAGGCAGGTTGTGAAGGTGAAATCAGCATTATTCCCACTCAATGGTTTACAGGAAAGAATTGATAATTTTATTCCCTGGTATTCAAAGTATGGCAAAGATTTTTTTGCTAAGATCTATGATCATTCGTTGTCACTCGAACAGCAATTTGTGATCCTTGATGAAATATGAAGCCTTGATGAAATATGAAGTTTAACCCGTGCCGGGTGATTGTCGTACAGTCTGATGCTAAATCCTGATCTTAATGCTTAATCCTGATTTTGAAAATCTGGGTTCCGCCTTCTGTGTGATCAGCCACCATATACAATTTGACTTTTCCGCTTTTATCAGACTGAATGCAGGTAGCTTTTATTTCCTGTCCTACGAGGTGCTTACTTACTTCTGAAAGGTCAATCAATTCATTAATTTTGACCTGTTTCCGGGCAACCTTCCTCGATGCATTTTCAACAAGCCCCAGGTAGGATGTTGGTAGCGGTGTTTCACCATTGCCTGACTGACCGGTCTCTGAAATGAAAGTCAGGATAAGCCAGTCATTCTCCGGCGAATAACTCATTCCCGAAAGCAAGATCCCTTCTGGTGTGTCGTCCGGGTATTTCACCGGCAATAAACTAATTTCTTCGGTATCCTGTTTTTTCCAGAGATCAATATCTGTAACCACGAAATTGTTTTCGGAGGTGCCTGAATTTCCACGGTTGCCAAGAACAAGTTTACCAAGTATAATTGCTGCGGTCCTGATATTGAGTTGATCGAGTCCAAATACCTTGAGCCTTTCATCAAATTCATCGATCGTAAAATCTTCGCGGGTGCGATCGTCGAGGTTAAGCAATACAGCCTTGTTATGCTTGGCTTCATGGATATCTGTACCAAGTGCCAGCAGCCTGGGAATACTATTTATTTCAACTATCGTTGCAGCTTCGAGATCTTTATGTTCTGTGTTATTCAGAATCCCTTTTGTCCCAAACAATGGGATGCGATCAATCTCTTTCCAGTTCTGCGACAAAACCAGGATCTCGTTTGACCCGGTGTCGGTGAGATATAAGTTTTCTGCGTGGAACTCAAGTCCGGATCCACTATTAAAACCAGGAATATGTTTGTGATCGAGAAGTTTAATTTTCATGATGATGCTATTGCCCTTAACCTTAACCTAAAAGATACAAAATTTATTATTGATCGAATTCGTTGCTCCAGCCATTGACTTTAAGTGCTGCCGCTTTATTCAATACTTCGTTTTCCAGGTGTTTTTTGTAAGCTATTATTTTTTCACCTGTTTCGGAATTGAATGCACCGATGATTGTTGCGGCCAGAATCCCGGCATTTTTTGCTCCGTTTAAAGCCACGGTTGCAACAGGGATACCATTTGGCATCTGAAGTATAGATAAGATAGAGTCCCAGCCGTCGATTGAATTGGAAGACTTAACGGGAACACCAATAACCGGCAACGAAGTTATGGAGGCTATCATTCCCGGAAGATGCGCTGCGCCTCCGGCCCCGGCTATTATTACTTTTAGTCCACGATCCTTAGCACCTGAAGCATATTTGAACAAACGCTCGGGAGTACGGTGAGCCGACACCACTGTCAATTCAAAATCAATTCCAAACTCCCTGAGTATCTCAGCAGCCGGTTGCATAACCGTAAGATCGCTGTCACTGCCCATAATTATTCCCACCAGAATATCCATTCCAAAATATTAGGAATGCAAAGAAAGCACAAAAAAAACAAATGCTCAATTAACAATATCACCTGCAAGGTTGCCGGCTTTCATAAATTCATCAAACCTGTCGGAATTGGGTGATTAATCTCTGTCATTAAAGCTTAACCGATATTATACAGAAAAAATCAATAAGATTAACGGATCAGATCTCCCTTTAACCTTAACAACTCGGTTTCAGCAAGTTTTGTGTTATAGCGGGCGGCAATCAGCCTGTTATAAGCGGTTGCCAGACTGATTTGTGTTTCACGCAATTCAATATAACTCGCCACGCCTTGCCGGAACCTTGCAAGCGCGATGGTTACGTTTTCCCTGGCAAGGCTGATATTCTCTTCTTCAAGCTTCAATGCCTGCTTTTGATACTCGTAGTCTTTGAAAGTATTGCTCAGGTCAACGTCTGTGATGATCCGCTGGTTATCGTAAAACAGTTGTTGGTAGCGAACATCTATCTGGGCAATACGCAGGTTACGTTTGGCTATAAAGTTATTCAGAATCGGAATTGAGGCACCAAATCCATAATTAAAGCCATTATTCTGGCTATACAGGGGTGTAAAGGGGTTAACCACAGCTTTGTTGTTAAGCCGGGAATAATTATAAGCACTGTTAAAAGTCAATATTGGCCAGCGTTCGCCTTTTCTTTCCTTAACAGTAAGATTTGCTATATCAACATTTTTTTTCAAGGCCTGTAAAAAGGGGTTTGTTTCAAGAAGATTTTCGCTTAATTGACCATACTGCAGATCCAGGTTAAGAGGAATAGAATCGGCCACAATATAGTGAGCAGATTTTGACGGCTTACCCATCACCTGGTTCAGGCTTTCGGTAAGTTGAACAATTAATGTACGTTGTTGAAGTTGTGCTGCTTTATATGCATTAAGATCTACTTTTGCCTGCAACAATTCAGGTTTACTGCCTAAGCCTACAGATAATTTCTTATCAGCCAGTTTAACCCGTTCCTCGCTGATCTGCATCTGCTCTTCTATAGCTGTTAATTGTTGTTTTGACTGAACAACATTGTAGTAGTTGTTTATCACGGCCGCTACCGTGTTCCCGATTTGATTTTTTACGTTTAACCCACCAAGCTTGTCCAACTCTGCTATCTTTTGTTTGGTGGCAAACATGCGCAATCCGTCGAAAAGTATCCAGCTTAGACCCATAGAAGCAGTCAGGTTACTGGATTTGGCGTCATCCAGTTCACGTTTACTGCCGTCAGCCAGTAGCTGTCTTTGATTGTTCTGATTCCATACCTTATTCACTGTGCCATTGACCTGTGGCAGAAATGCACCCCAGGCCAGGCTATTATCGGTCCCATAAATTGACGAGTCTGTGCGCACCAGCTGGATATCGTAATTGTTTTTTAGCGCTATGGCTATGGCCTGTTCAAGTGAAAGTTGTTCCTGCGAATATATCATCCCGGAAAAAGCAATTAAACAAAATAGCATTAACAGTCTTCGCATATTAGTTTTATTTAGGCTCTTTTAGCAGCAGCCTCATCCATTAATTCCAATTCGTTCTTATGTTTTTTACGCGAAAGGAATGAATACATCGCCGGGATTACGTACAGGGTAAGGATAAGTGAGAACATTATTCCACCTACTATAACGATACCCAGTGGTATCCGGCTGGTAGCGGCAGCACCAAGAGAAAGGGCGATTGGCAAAGCACCAAGAGTCATTGCAAGGCTGGTCATCAGGATGGGGCGCATTCTCGCAGTTGCTGCTTCAATAACAGCTTCTGTTTTGTTTAACCCGGCAGCTCTTTTCTGGTTAGCAAACTCAACGATAAGGATACCGTTTTTGGTCACCAGTCCAATCAGCATAATCATACCTATCTGTGAAAAAATATTCAGTGTTTGTCCAAAAGCCCAAAGCGATAATACTGCACCTGCAATCGCCAGTGGTACTGTCAGCATAATAACCAACGGATCGATAAAGCTCTCAAACTGTGCCGCAAGAACCAGGAATATCAGCCCGATCGCCAAAAGGAATGCAAAAGCGGTATTACCAGAACTTTCCGCAAAATCACGGGAAGCACCAGATAACGAAGTTGTGAAAGTATCATCCATTAAGCGGGATGAAATGGCCCGCATTTCAGCGATTCCATCACCCAGTGTTTTACCGGGAGCCAAACCAGCAGAAACAGTAGCTGATTTATATCTGTTGAAATGGTAAAGGGTAGGTGGAGTTGTTTGTTCACTGATACTAACCAGGTTATCCATCGAGATTATCTCACCCCGGCTGTTTCTTACATAGATGTTTTTCAGATCGGTCGGATCATCTCTTTCACTCCTGGCTACCTGTCCCATTACCTGGTATTGTTTACCATCCTTGATAAAATATCCAAGCCGGCGATTGCTCAGTGCAAGTTGTAAAGTCTGTGATACATCACCTACACTAACCCCCAGTTCACTGGCTTTCAACCGGTCAATAACGATATTCAGTTCCGGTTTATTAAATTTAAGATCGACATCAACTCCCTGGAAAACGTGGCTCTTGTTTGCTTCTTCCAAAAATTTTGGAATCACTGCGCGGATCTTATCGAAGTTGTTGTTCTGAATTACGAAAGAAACAGGCAAACCACCCCGACGGTTAACCGAAATCGTCTGTTCCTGTATTGCAAAGGCCTTGCCGTCAGGGAATTTAGGCAGGTTGCGGTTGACCATATCCACCAACTCCTGTTGGGTTTTGTCCCGTTCTTTCGGATCAACAAGTGTCACCCTGACCATGCCGGTATTTACTGAACCACCTCCAAACCCCGGAGCAGTAAATGACAGAACAGTATTCCTTCCCTCAATCGAATCAATCATTAGTTGCGATAAGCGATCAATATAGGAATCCATGTAGTCAAAAGAAGTGCCTTCCGGTGCTGTAACCTGCAAACGAAACTGATTTCTATCTTCCATAGGCGCCAGCTCAGAAGGTATTCCTTTACCAATAAAATATATAATTGCAAAACAGGAAGCAACAATTAAGATTGCCACCCATCTGCCTTTCATAAATACTTTCAGGGAGTTGTGATAACCATTTTCCATCCCCCGGAAAAATGGTTCGGTAACCCGGTAAAACCAGCCGTGACTATGATTTTTGCCAGTCAGTTTTACGTTTAACACCGGTGTAAGGGTCAACGAAACAAATGCAGAAATCAGAACGGCACCGGCAACTACAATTCCAAATTCACGGAAAAGTCTTCCCACAAATCCTTCAAGAAAGATGATAGGAAGAAATATTACTGCGAGCGTTATTGAAGTTGCGATAACTGCGAAATAGATCTCCTTCGATCCCTCTCTCGCCGCATCCCATTTATTCATTCCCTGCTCCATCTTTTTATAGATGTTCTCCGTCACAACAATACCATCATCTACCACCAGTCCTGTCGCAAGAACGATACCGAGCAGTGAAAGCACGTTGATGGTAAACCCGCTGATATACATGATAAAAAAAGCACCGACCAGCGCAACAGGTATATCTATTAATGGTCTCACAGCTATCAGCCAGTCGCGGAAAAATAAATAGATAATAAGTACCACGAGACCGATAGAAATCATCAGGGTTTCTTCAACTTCCGAAATCGCCCGTTTGATAAATTTTGTCTGGTCAAGGGCAATGCTGAGTTTGATATCAGCGGGAATATCTTTTTTCAATTGTTCAAGCCGGATGTAGAATTCATTTGAGATTGCAACATAGTTCGAACCGGGTTGTGGAATAATTGCAAGGGCAATCATCGGAATCTGGCTTTCTTTAAGCATGGATTCTTCATTCTCAGGACCCAGAACCACGCTTGCGATATTTTTTAAGCGAATATCGCTGCCATTCATGTTTTTTATGATTATCTCTTCGAATTCTTCTTCGGTGCTTAACCTTCCAAAGGTGCGTACCGTAAGTTCTGTAGCATTACCGGAGATTTTACCTGCGGGAAGTTCAACATTCTCCCGCTGTAATGCTGCTGCAACATCATTCATTGTTAACTGGTAAGCACTTAGCTGTGATGGATTGAACCAGATACGCATGGCATATCTTTTTTCGCCCCAGATCTGGATACTGCTTACCCCTGGAATCGTCTGCAGCCTTTCTACCAATACGTTGTTCGCGTACTCGGTAATCTGCAGCTGATTGCGGGTAGTGCTGCTCACCGTCATGGAAATAATCGGATCAGAACTTGCATCTGCTTTTGAAATGACCGGAGGAGCATCCAGGTCATCAGGCAGGTTCCTGACAGCTTGTGATACCTTATCGCGTACATCATTGGCAGCAGCCTCCAGATCAATGCTAAGATCAAATTCAACATTGATATTGCTGTTTCCCTGGCTACTGGAGGATGTTATGTTTTTGATACCGGCAATTCCATTGATTGCTTTTTCTAATGGCTCTGTTATCTGTGATTCAATAATATCTGCATTGGCCCCGGAATAAGAAGTTCTGACGTTAACATTGGGAGGATCAATAGCCGGGTAATCCCGCACACCAAGAAAGGTAAAGCCGATAATACCAAACAGTACAATGGCCACGTTCAACACGGTAGCGAGCACAGGTCGCCTCAAACTCAGCTCTGATATATTCATGATCTGTTATTGAACTTTGGTTAATGTAATTTTACTGTTTGGTCTTATCGCAAGTAAGCCGGTGGTGATTACTGTATCACCCAGCTTTAAGCCTTCTATAATTTGCACATAGCTCGAGTCGCGGATTCCGGTTACAACAGGTACAAATTTCGCAGTGCCCCCATTAAAAAGAATTGCGTTTTTATTTCTTGCCTGCGGAAGAATAGATTGTGTCGGAACAATGAGGGCACGTTCATTTTTACCCATCTGCAGTGATATCCTGGCAAAGTTACCCGGTACGAGATTTGGATTATTGCCTTTTACCAATGCCCTTACTCTTAAAGTGCGGGTGGTGGCTTCAATACTGGATTCAGTTGCTATAACCGAAGACGAAAACTTACCTGTTGCGCCTGACACGGTAAAGTTAATAATTTGACCCTTGCGCATGTTATCCGAGTATTTTTCCGGAATAGTAAATTCAAGCTTTAATTCTTTTACCTGCCTGATGCTTGTTATGATGTCTGCCGGGGTTATATATGCTCCAAGACTTATGTTTTTCAGGCCTATTCTGCCATCATAAGGTGCGCGGATTTCTGTTTTCATAATGCTTACACGGATCAGTTCGATATCTGCTTTAAGGTTGCTCACCCCAAGTTCGCTGAGATCATACTCTTGCTGACTGATACCATTAATGCTAAGTAGCTCCTTCTGACGTTCGGCAGTTTTTGCAGAAATCTCGAGCTGTACCTGTAGTTTTCTCAATTGTGCCTGAAGGTCACCATCGAATAATTTAGCGAGGAGGAAGCCTTTTTGAACAGAACTACCCTCCGGAATGTTCAATTGAACCAGCCTTCCGGAAATTTCAGAACGGATAACAGTTTCTTCAAAGGGGAGCAGGCTGCCTGGTACTTCAATATTTTCACTTAATGACCTTTCTTTCACTATAAATCCCTGCGCTTCGATAGTTGCATTTCCTCTGGAGGTAGCCGATGATCCGGCAGGGGTTTTAGCTTTTTTTTCTTTACAGGATATTAAGGCCAGGGACACAAAAAGAATAGAAAAACAGCGAATCGACATATATAACATTGGGTGTATTTGAAACGGGGTAAAAGTAATATATTATGACGCTTACTTTTTAAAAAGCTCGCGGCCGGACGTAGTTTAAATCTGTTATGAAACGATTTTTAATGCTGCTTTAATTCTTTTGGCTTTATGGATAAGTTCTTGTTTTTCACGACTCAAAATAGTTACATGTCCCATTTTCCTTCCAGGCCGGGTTTCGGGTTTGCCATAAATATGTACGAATACATTGTCCATCTGGAGTACTTCATCCAGTCCTTCGTAAACGGCAGGGCCGCTATGTCCTTCCTCTCCGAGAAGATTTACTATCGCGGCCGGAAGAATGTGCGCAGTATTTCCCAGCGGAAAACCTAATATCACCCTCCATAACATATCAAACTGAGAGCTATAATTGGCTTCTATTGTATGATGACCGCTGTTATGTACCCGCGGTGCGGTTTCATTTACAAAAACATCACCCGACTTGTCTATAAACAGTTCTACTGCGAAAATGCCAGGACTGTCCAGACCTTTAACCACAGCCAACGCGATCGCCTCGATTTTCCATAGCGTTTGTTTTGGGATGTCAGCCGGGCTGATCTGGTAATCCAGCAGGTTTAGCCTCTGGTTAAAAACCATATCGACAGCGGGAAATAATGCAGTCTGTCCTTTTTCGTTGATGGCAATGATTTGTGCAATCTCCTGCTGTATATTGACCATCTTTTCAAGCACACCCGGCTGGTCGAACCCGAGTTCAACTTCGTTATTGGTCTGGATCACCTGGACACCTCTTCCATCATAGCCACCCACACCGATTTTATGAACCGCCGGGAAAAGATGCTGGTGCTGACGGATCTCTTCCCGGTTTTGGGTGACCGCGAACGCCGCCGTCGGGATCTGGTTTGAGCGATAAAATTCTTTCTGAACGATTTTATTGTTGATGATCCTCAGGGCGGCAGGTTTCGGAAATATTTTTAAACCTTCGGCTTCCAGCTTTTCCAGCGCCTCTATGTTCACTGATTCTATCTCGATAGTAAGGGCATCTACCTGCTTACCAAAAGCGTAGACATCGTCAAAGTTCCTGATGTCACCTTTAATAAAATGATGACAAAGATGAGCAGCCGGAGCGCCATGGTCATTTTCCATAAGATATGTTTCTACAGGATAATTCGCCGCTGCCTGTAATAACATTCTGCCTAGCTGACCGCCACCTAATATTCCGACTTTTTGCATAGCGCAAATATATATTGCTGATTTTTGATTTTCAACGTTAATTAATCTGTCGGCAGCCTGTTGACAGCCCGTCGGCAGCCTACGGAAATTAACATTTTTAAAGGGATGTTAATAAATCCTTGTCCTTACCAGTTGATTGTTTGCCTTAATTTTGAGGCAATTATGATTTTCTCTTTTGTTAAGTCAAAAAAATAACAATTATCAACACACAATAACGTTCTAATCCGGTGCAAAACAGACCAATGCGAACTATCCTCGTCATATTAATCATTGCCGGTTCAATCGGAGCCGTTAACGCTCAGACCTCAGTGGCAAGTTTTGCATTTATCGATTACCAGAAATCATTTCCGAGAATCAGCGATGCTTTGAAGCGCAAGCAGGATACTTTGATGAAACAGTTTCGCGAGAAAGGACTTGAATGGCCTGCAAAGTATCTTTATATCAGGTCATTTAAATACGATTCTAACCTGGAAGTTTGGGTAAAATCAGAAAAAAACGAGCAATACAAATTATTCAAAAACTACCGTGTTTGTGCACTCGCTGGTACACTTGGACCCAAACGACTGAAAGGCGATTACCAGGTACCGGAAGGGTTTTATTATATAAATGAGTTTAAGCCTAACAGCAATTATCATCTTGCGCTCGGTTTAAATTATCCTAATTATTCAGACCGTTTGCTGAGCGATTCAATAGAACCGGGAGGTGATATATATATCCATGGAAGTTGTGTAACCACTGGTTGTATTCCTGTTACCAATCCGCAGATCGAGGAGTTATATATACTGGCGGCCTGGGCAAAAAGCCAGGGACAGGATTTCATTCCTGTGCACGTATTTCCTATCAATTTCAGCAACCAGCGAAGCAGTACTTATCTTGCCAAATACCTCAAGGACTTCCCCGAGTATGCACCAATGGTTGAGGAACTACGTCATGCACATGCATATTTTGATGCGACTAAAAAATTGCCTTTGATAATGGTTGATGACAAGGGCGGATACATTGTAGATGGAGAAATACCGAAATCAGACAAACCGGAAGCAAAGAAAAAAATCATCAAAGAGAGAAAAGTATTTAATGAAGAGCTGTTGCCAAAACTGGTTGACAAGCTACCGGTATATCCTGGTGGTAATGAAAAATTCCAGGCCTTTATTGAAAAAGTCAGTAAAGAAATGGCTCCTTACCTTTTACATGATCAGCAACGGGCTTATATCATGCTTGAGTTTATCATAGATGAAAATGGTAAACCTGGCTATTCAAGAGTAATAAAGGGTGGCAATGAAGATCTGAATGAAAAACTCGAAACTTTCTTCGATAAGATGCCCGACTGGAATCCCGCGATACGTCTCGATAAAAACGTCCCCGTCAAGCTGAAGCAATCAATCATCGTGGAAAAACTTTGAGAAAGATATGAATTATGAGTTATGAATTATGAGTTATGAAATCAGTTATGAGATACGATAATTCTCATTTCATAACTCATAATTCATATTTCTCTTAAATTATATTCATTGCTTTGACTAAGAAAGTCAGCTGGAATGGCAATATCATAGTCAGCCATTCCCAATGTGCTCCTATTGCGAAAAAGAGTGCGGCAGTAGAAACTATAAATCCTATCCAGTAGATTCCTTTTGATTTATTAGCTGTAGTCATCTTATTAAATAAGTTTCGGCAAAAGTAGCTTGAAAGATCAATAATTCACAAAATTCAACTGATTTTCTCGAGTAAGTTTGGGAGGGATCCTTGTCCTCCGTCAGTCGAAACTCTAGTGTAGGCTTCACCGGCATACATCGAGCTTCTATATCGTACATCACGCTGCCCCCGCTTACATCGCGCTGCACAGCGAAGATCGCGCTGCACCAGTTACACCGACCTTCACTAGCTTGCCAAGGGCATCGCCCTCCGAAGCCTTTGGCGTAGTAGAGGGTATCGCCCTCTGAAGGCTTTGGCGTAGTAACGGGCATCGCCCGCCGAAGCCTTTGGCGTAGTAGCGGGCATCGCCCGCCGAAGCCTTTGGCGTAGGAGGGAGTTTAATAACATATTTTCCTCATTTGTACACAAGAGGCACTACCAGTGCCGCTCATACAGCGCTACTTTGCTGCATTAAAGAGAATTGTGATATTTTCGCGGCAATCAAAGAGACCAGGGCATGAAGATTCATTTTTTTCTACGTTTTCGTACAAATCCGGGACAACGACTTTCTATATCGGGCAATATTAACGAATTGGGTGCTGATGTTCCGGAAAATGCGGTGCAATTAGAATATTTAAATAACGAATACTGGCACCTGGTTCTTGAGGCAGATCCGTCAGTTACTCCGAAGATTCATTACAGATATATATTAACCAATGAAGATGGATTCCAGGTGATGGAAGCCAATGATGAAAAAGGAATTGATCTCGGTAAGGCAGGCATTGAAGAAATTGAGCTGCATGATACCTGGAACCATGCCGGTGAATTTGAAAATGTTTTTTATGCGGATCCTTTTCAAAAAGTGTTGCTGAAAAAAGCCGAGAACCGCGGCAAATCAAAATCGGTTAAAAATTTCACACATATATTCAAGGTAAAGGCTCCCTTACTTGGTAAAAACGAAGTTCCTTGTATCGTTGGTAGTGATGCGTCCATGGCAAATTGGAACACATCAGCCCCGGTTTTACTAAATCCGGGAGATTCCTGGTGGAGCATTAAGCTTAATCTTCCCAGGGAAGCTTTTTATGTTACTTATAAATATGCTGTTTATAACACAAAAGATAAAAGCTTTGTGAGGTTTGAAGAGGGAACCGGCAGAACTTTGTTGGGAGATGGCGATCCAAGAAAACTTACCATTTGTCATGATGGCTTTATTCATCTGCCGAACAGTACCTGGAAAGGGGCGGGGGTATCTATACCCGTATTCAGTCTTCGCAGTAAAGATTCTTTTGGTGTAGGCGAATTCAATGATTTAAAATTACTGGCAGACTGGGCTAAAAAAACGAATCTCAAACTGATCCAGATCCTTCCGGTCAATGATACCACGGCTACGCACAGCTGGCTCGATACTTATCCATACGCCGCAATCTCAGCATTCGCATTACACCCTATGTATATAAACCTTGCAGACGTAGCTGGCAAGGAACATGCTCCTCTTCTCAATGCATTGAAGAAAAAACAAAAACAGCTTAATGAATTGCTGGAACTGGATTACGATGAGGTGGGAAAAATAAAAACTGCTATGTTGAAGGTGCTTTATGAAGCAAGGAAACATGAGCTGTCCACTGATACGGAATACAGTATTTTTTTTGAGACCAATAAACACTGGCTCATTCCATATGCTGCATTCTGTTATCTGCGTGATCGCAATGGTACATCAGATTTCAACAAATGGAAAGTCTATAGCAGGTATGATAAGGTTGCAATTGAAAAATATGTCTCGCGCAAAGCAAAACATTATGATAAAATAGCTGTTCATTATTTTATTCAATATCATTTGCATCTGCAGTTAAAAGCAGCGGCGGAATACCTGCATCGCCAGGGAGTAATACTTAAAGGAGATATTGCGATCGGTGTTTACAGATATGGCTGTGATGCCTGGATGGACCCTGAACAATACCATATGGATATGCAGGCCGGTGCACCGCCGGATGGATTTGCTGTGAAGGGTCAGAACTGGGGATTTCCGACCTATAACTGGGAAATAATGGCCGCAGGTAATTTCGATTGGTGGCAAAAGCGGTTCTTGCAGATGAGTGAATATTTTGATTCTTTCAGGATAGATCATATTCTTGGATTTTTCAGGATATGGAGTATCCCGATGAATGCAGTAGAAGGGATCATGGGCAAGTTTGTACCGGCGTTACCGGTTTATAAAATTGAGTTCAGTGAAAAAAATATCTGGTTCAATTTCGAAAGATATACCAGGCCATATATTACAGACGCCCTGCTCTGGGATATGTTTGGTCCGAACCGCGAAAAATTTAAAGAGTTTCTTCATCCAAATCCGGACGGCACTTATGAGCTCCGCGAAGGATTTAAAACGCAGCGGCAGGTTGAAACACATTTTGCAGGCCCTGAAATTACAAATGAAAACCTTCATATCAGGCAGGGATTGTATGATCTTATTTCAAATGTAATTTTGTTCGAAGAGCCTGGCTCCAATGGCGAACAGTTCCATTTCAGGTTCAGCATGGAGAAGACACTTTCATTCAGACATCTCGGCTGGGACACGCAGCAACAGTTAAAGGCTCTATATATAAATTACTTCTTCGAAAGGCAGGATAATTTCTGGATGAAAGAAGCAATGAAAAAACTGCCGGAATTGAAGCGTGCGACCAATATGCTGATTTGCGGTGAAGATCTTGGCCTGGTTCCACATTCAGTAGAAGAAGTAATGAAACAGTTAGGCATACTCAGTCTTGAAATACAAAGGATGCCAAAGGATATTAATAAGGAGTTTTTTCATCCCGGCGATGCACCATATCTTTCAGTGGTTACGCCATCTACACATGATATGAGTACAGTCCGTGGCTGGTGGGAAGAGGACCGTGCGAGAACACAACATTTCTATAATAACGAGCTTGGCCAATGGGGTGATGCACCTTATTTCTGCGAACCCTGGATCAATAAAGACATATTGTTACAGCATCTTTATTCACCCGCAATTTGGTCCATATTTCAACTGCAGGATATTCTTGGAATGAGTGCAACACTAAGGCGGGAGGATCCCCATGCAGAGCGAATCAATATTCCGGCAGTGCCAAGGCATTACTGGAACTATCGTATGCATATTTCTCTGGAACAATTACTGAAAGAAAAAGACTTTAATGATGAACTTGCCGGTTATATACAGGCCAGTGGTCGCTGATACCTTCAAACATTTATGAAATCGAATTATCATTCATTCAATCTTCCATTCGAGTACCCGTTTACAATATCAAGTGGCACAAAAACTCATCAGCCAACTTTAATAGTTTCACTGGAACATATGGGGAAGCTGGGTTATGGCGAAGCGCCAGCCATCTCGTACTATAATATTCCGGTTGAAAAAATGATTGAGGACTTTGAACGCAAAAGACAGATGATCGAAAAGTTTGCGTATACCAACCCGGAGCGGTACTGGCATTATCTCCATCATTTGTTCCCAATGAATAACTTCCTGGTTTGTGCGCTGGATATCGCATCCTGGGATATGTATGGTAAAATTTCCGGTAAACCGCTATACCAGCTTTGGGACCTGGATCCCGGGAAATCTCCCCTGACAGATTATACCATCGGCATTGATAGCATCGAAAAGATGGTAGAAAAAATGAACAGTAAACCCTGGCCGATTTACAAAATTAAGTTGGGTACTACTGAAGACATAGAGATTGTAAAAGCTTTGCGTAAGCATACCAGCGCTGTACTCCGCGTGGATGCCAACTCGGGCTGGACACTCGAGGAAGCATTGATTAAGATACCGCAGTTAAAAGAACTCGGTGTTGAGCTGGTAGAACAACCCCTGAACAAAGATAACTGGGACGGAATGAAGGTGCTCTTCCGTCAATCTCCATTGCCGCTGATTGCTGATGAATCATGCGTGATTGAATCGGATGTCGCAAGATGCCGTAATCATTTCCACGGCATTAATATCAAACTTACCAAATGCAGCGGTATAACTCCTGCAATACGTATGATTGAAGAAGCCAGGGAATTTGGTATGAAGGTTATGATTGGTTGCATGAATGAAAGTACTGTGGGCTCAGCCGCCATTGCTCACCTGGCACCACTTGCCGACCTGATCGATATGGACGGACCCCTGTTACTGTCACAAGATGTTGCCGACGGCCTCAGTATTATTAACGGAAAAATAGAAGTATCAGGTTACCCTGGACTTGGCATAAACTTAAGAGAGTTATGAATTATGAGTTATGAGTTATGAAACCAGTTATGAAATGATAACTGTTGTATTTCATAAATTCATAACTAATTCATAACTACTTTCATAATTCATAATTCATAACTCATATCTCTCTTGAACGAGATTTCAAAGACATTAAGACTGGCATTCCCGATTATCATTGGAGAGTTGGCACAAATGGCCCTGCATATTATTGATGCGGCGATGGTAGGTGCGATCAGTTATAAACAGCTCGCTGCAGCTGCACTTGTTGTTAATGCTATGAATATACCTTTTGTATTGGGAATTGGAATGACGATTTCTGTATCACAAATGGTTTCGCTTGCACATGGCCGGCAGGATGATAAGCAGGTTTCACATTACTTTTTTAATGGGTTTTGGCTATGCGCTCTCACTGCCCTGGTAATTTCCATGTCGCTGATATTTGGAAAAAATATCTTGTACCATCTTGGGCAGGATCCCGAAGTGGTTAAACTGTCGATACCATTTTTACAATTGATGGGTGTTTCTATCATCCCCATGTTATTGTTCATGACCCTGAAGCAGTTTACTGACGGGTTACAATTCACCCGCACGGCAATGATTCTATCCTTAACCGGTATGCCAATAAATATCCTCCTGAACTGGCTACTGATTTATGGTAACTGGGGTTTTCCACGTCTTGAACTGGTCGGGGCAGGCTGGGCCACATTGATAACACGTTCACTTATATTTTTAGTACTTGGGATTGTTGTGCTGAGGCATCATACTTTCAAGCCTTATATCAGTGACAGGAAAACCCAATGGAAGTTTCGTGGAAAAACAATACGTGAATTACTTTATATAGGCGTGCCCAGCAGCCTGCAGATTGGGATGGAGGCTGGTGCTTTCGCCGTTTCCGGTATTATCATCGGGACCATTGGTGCCGTAGCCCAGGCCGCACACCAGATAGCACTCAGCTGTGCATCATTTACTTTCATGGTATCTATGGGCCTTGCGCAGGCTTCATCTATAAGAGTTAGTAATGCATTCGGATCGCTGAACTGGCCCAAAATAGGAGTAATTGGCAAAAGCACTCTTTGGACCGCTCTTATTTATGGTATTCTTTGTGCGATCGGCTTTACTTTGCTAAGGTACCAACTACCTAAGCTTTTTAATGACAACGGGATGGTCCTGGAGATGGCAGCCCTGCTTCTGTTGTTTGCAGCCATATTCCAGATATCCGACAGCACACAGGCGATCGGTGCGGGCTTGCTTCGTGGAATCAAGGACGTTAGGGTGCCTACCATCCTTATTGGAATTGCTTACTGGGTCGTAGGTCTGCCGATCGGATATGTGCTTGCTTTCAACTTCAAACTGGGCCCAAGTGGTATTTGGCTCGGACTAATTACCGGGCTAACACTGAGTTCATTATTCCTGCTCTGGCGATTTTTGAAAATTACAAAAAAGAATTCAAGGGTCAGGTAGTGTCTATAGGTCAGAAAGTATCTAGAAATCAGGTAGTATCTATAGGTCAGAAAGTATCTACAAATCAGGTAGTATCTATAGGTCAGAAAGTATCTACAAATCAGGTAGTATCTATAGGTCAGGTAGTATTTATTGTCCCGCACCAGGTAACCACCTGGCACATTTCGTGTAAGCTGATTTAAAAGCAAATAAGTTTAATAATGACACTGTGAACTCAATAACAAATATCAGTAACAAATAAGAGAAAAATGTTACCGTGCAACTCATTGATATACTCATGAGTGGATATACTCATTAGTGGATATACTCATTAGTGGATATAACTCATGAGTGGCACGGCATCATATAGTTTTGTTAGTGAAATTAGTTGTTCTTGTATAGTTATGTTATTGAAATTAGTTGTTCTTGTGTTTTTCCATATGTGCCTTCATCTTGTCATAGTCCGGACTCATAAGCAGGCCGACGTTGAAGGCCAGCCCCCTGTTATGCATTTTTTGTGAAGTCAAATCATTAACATTTGTGAGACCATGGTAATATGCACCTTCTGCGCTCAGCCATACGGTTTCTTTAAGGCGTACATTCACACCCGCAGCTCCAGTCAAACCAAAATCCCAGGTTTTAACCATGTTTTTGGATTTCTCATCAGGCATACTTTCAAGTCCACCATCCTTTAATTTTGATTTACCCCCGGCATAAATCGCTATCGAAGGTCCGGCACTGATTTTAGGTCTCACCCGGCTGCCTTTTTCGCCAAAAAAGTAAACACCCTGAAGTGCATGTCTAAGGTAATTTACGCGCAAAACCCGTTTAGCATCGTCCTGGTCTCTGCCATAGGTACCTCCTTCAGAAGAAAATTTAATATCGGAACTGATGCCCCAATTCGGATGCATACTCGCAACCATTCGCATACCAAAACTATAGGCCACATGCATTTCTTTCTTATCATAACCTGAGGCAAAGTTGTCGCCGTTGCTCAACCAGCTGTTGCCAATAGAAGCAGTATGACCGAATGTAACCGTTTTCTGAGCAGTTGCTGCGAAGGTCATCGCCATCGGCAGCAGGAACAAGCCTAATTTTTTCATCTTCTTCAGTATTTAACAAGTGGCTTTTAAAAAATCATGCCATGTGGGCGTTCACCCGGTTCTTCACTCCACCGGATGGGCCTGAGGTTGGGTTGATTTGCCACTGTGATTCCTGCTTAGTCTGTTTGCTCAGGCTGGTGGCGGCTGTTGTCTCCGGTCAGCTTCTTGTGTCTTGATCGGCTTTGTTAGTTATGCTTTCAGCGGTAGCTGGTATTGGGCCCTGATTGGCTTTAGTAACTCCGTCCAGGAATCGAAGGCAAATCAAACCAACCTCAGGCCCATCCTTCACGTTCTAACCTTCGCTCACTTGGGGGTTTTATGCGACTAGCACAACTAAATTTATCATTCACAAATCTGATTTGCACTCGAATGCATGAGGAGTATTAGCATTAACTCAATGGCAATATATTCCCAGGAAATTTCAGGCAACTTGAGTCAATCTGTTAAGCGAGGGTGCAACCCTGGTTGGTAGCCAGGAACTTTATTTAGTAAGTCATAACTCCAGGGTAATATCTGAAAGAGCATATCCAACACAGGTCAGTATCAGCCCGCTGGCTACTTCCTGGTCTGTAAGTACATCATTGTGTTTCATCTTAACTTCTCCTTCAACGCATTTGACAACGCAGCTTCCACAGATGCCAGCCTTACAACTATATGATATATTTACCTGGTGAGATAAAGCAGCTTCTAGAATTGTTTGAGGAAACCTTACCGGTATCATCCTGGCGGGTTTTTGCATGGATAGCAGTATTGACCGGGGAGCAGGATCAATAACAAAAGAAGGAGGTGGTAACCTGGGTACATCAAAAATTTCCTTCTTCACCTGTTCAGGTAAAAACCCCATTTGCCTGACAGTGAACTCTGCCATTCTCATAAAAGAAAGCGGTCCGCAGATATAGAACAAAGTATTGTTCCTGCTGAAATTAATCTCGTCCAGGATAAACTCTTCAAGAATTTCATTATTTAATCTTCTTGATGGTTTATGCACATCCAGAGGCCTGCTCAGGTAATTTATGAATTTGAAATTGCTGCTATATTCATTCTCCAGCAGATGAAGGGAATCATTAAAGATGACAGCCTGTTCATTTCTATTCTGTAAAATTAGCCTGACCGAATTTGCAGATTTAGTCTTCAGGATTTGTTTTAACAATGAATATACAGGAGTTACCCCGCTGCCCGCAGCAATTAAAAAAATATCATGGGCATCAGCAGGATCAGCTTCATAAGTGAAACGACCCTTAGGCTCAAGCGCAATCAAAGTAGAACCGGGAACAAGTGTCCGGAAAAGGTATCTTGATACTTCTCCGTTAGTAACCTGCTTAATTGTGAATGCAGTGTAGTTATCATAGGCAGGGGCAGTGCTCAATGAATAAGAGCGACGCAGCTCCCTTCCATCACGGTTAATCATGATCGTTATGAACTGTCCTGCCTTATAATCAAACTTTAAGTCTCCGGTCGGCTCAAAAATATATGTTTTTGTTTCTGGAGTTTCTTCTATAACCCGTTTAATGATCAGCGCAACCATATGGGAAGAGAGTTATGTATACGAGTTATGAATTATGAATTATGAGTGAGTTATGAGTGAGTTATGAGTGAAGTATGAGTTATGAATTTGAGCTATATATTACTTTCTGTATTTAACTTTCATAATTCATAACTCATAATTCATAACTCTCTTAAAGTATTTTTATTACGGTTCTTCCCATATTCTTGCCTTCAAGCATTGTTTCAATGTGATTTGTAGCAAGTTCTTCGAGTTTGATTTCCTTGACAATTGCAGGGAATTTATCTTTAATATTCCAGTCTTCTTCGAGGAGTTTCCAGATTTTTTTCCGGGTGGTCATATTCATTCCTGCAGAACCAACACCAGCGAGATTTACCCCGTTCAATATAAATGGATAGATAGTTGTTGTTAATGCATGCGATTGCACCATACCTGTACTAACTATAGTTCCTTCCGGCCCGCAGGCTTTCAGCAACATACTGAGCGTTATTCCACCAACAGTATCAATTGCTCCGGCCCATTTTGTTTTTAGCAAGGATTTACCGGAATGATCTTCTAAAAATGCGCGGCTTTCAACACGGGATGCACCCAGGTGTTTTAAATAATCCTCGGCATTGGATTTTCCGGTCACGGCAATTACTTCATAACCTGCTTTGGAAAGGAGGGCAATGGCTAAACTTCCCACACCGCCGGTTGAGCCGGTAACAATGATGGGTCCCATAGACGGATCCTGGTGAAGGGCCTGCATCTTATAAAGTGCAACAGCGGCAGTATAACCTGCCGTGCCCAGGCTCATACAGTCTTTAAGCGTAAGTGTACGGGGTCTTGGTACAACCCAATCAGCTGGAACCCTGATGTATTCAGCAAAACCGCCATCGGTATTCATGCCAAGATCATATCCTGTAACGATTACTTCATCATCAGCAGCGAAAGCAGCATTTTTACTCATCTCTACAATACCACCCGCATCTATACCCGGGGTATGAGGAAATTGTTTCGTGATGCCTTTGTGCCCATTGGCTGACATCGCATCTTTATAGTTAAGTGAAGAGTATTGTACTTTAACCAGTACCTCGCCGATCGGGAGATCATCAAGTTCCCGTTGAATAATTGACCTTTCAATTTTGCCATCTTTATTTTCAGTGATCCGAAGCGCTTTGAATGACATGTTTAGGTGATGATTAGGTGAGGTAGCGATTATTAATTCTTAGTTACGTTTATTTTGTTTCACAATAATGTACGAATTTTCAGAATAAGGTACGAACTCCGTGCGCGAATTTTTTCTCATGTTCAATTAACCATCTTTTGCGCCATAGGCCGCCTGCATATCCTACCAGGTCGCCTGAGCTTCCAATTACCCTATGGCAGGGGATGATTATAGCAATATTGTTTCTTCCGTTTGCTGCAGCTGCAGCCCGTATTACTTTTTGATCACCTAATTGCCTGGCAAGTGAAAGGTAACTGATGGTATCACCGTAACGGATAACCGATAATTGTTGCCAGACTTTTTGTTGAAAACCGGTTCCCTGCTGGTCAACCCTGATATCAAAATGCTTTAGATTGCCTTTGAAGTATTCCAGCAGTTGCCTCCTGCATTCAACAATCAAATCAAATGCCGGCCCTGCAGTATTATCAGCCAGTTCAATTTCAGCATCTTCCAGGAAATGGACTTCATTTATCGCCTGTGTTGTGCCTCTGATACGGATTGTGCCCAGGGGCGAGTCAAGGTATAATGATGCAATTTGCAAGCCGGGTTCAGTACTCATGCAGGGATGTTTTGAAAGCCTTGTAAAGCCTTGTAAAGCTAACTCATTCCTGACGAAGGTATAAATCTGCAATACTGCTATGATACTGCCATGATCCTGAATGATTATGTACGATCCTGGCAGATTTTTTTACTAAAAGATTTTGTGTAACTTCATCATCCTCCGCGCCTTATTATTGTATTTCAAATTACTCAAATCAATTATAAAAAATATAAGTTTTATGAAAAGAACAGCAACAGCCGTATGGAATGGTTCCGGAAAAGAAGGAAAAGGATATCTTACAACACAAAGCACCACTTTAAATCAAACCCAGTATTCATTTAAGTCAAGGTTTGAAGAAGGTGTGGGAACAAATCCTGAGGAGTTAATTGGTGCTGCGCATGCCGGATGTTTTACAATGAAGTTAAGTTTCGTACTGGGCGAGGCTGGTTTTACACCCGAATCTATTGAAACAACCTCAACTATCACACTGGACAACGGGGTTATCACTGCCTCAGACCTGGTAGTGAAAGCAAAGGTTCCAGGAATTTCACCAGAGCAATTTCAGACTGCTGCCGATAATGCTAAAGCTAATTGTCCTGTGAGTAAAGTATTGAATGCTGCCATTTCTATGAAAGCTGAGTTGCTTTAAAGCTGAGTTGTATTAAAGCTGAGTTGTATTAAAGCTGAGTTGCACTAAAGAACCCAGGTTTTTTCATTTTATTAAATTCATCCGATGTATTCTCCAAGAAGAAAATTCATCCGGAATGCCACGATTGCTGCTGCCGGTTTTTATATTGTTCCCCGCCATGTACTCGGCAGGGGACATATCGCTCCAAGCGATAAACTGAATATTGCAGGTATAGGTGCCGGAGGAAAAGCTGAGGTAAACCTGCCATTTGCATATAATAATGGCAGTGATAATATTGTCACGCTTTGCGATGTTGACGACCGGCAATCAGTTAATGCGAGGAAGCGATGGCCCAAGGCCACTTATTACAAGGATTTCAGGCAGATGCTTGAAAAGGAGCAAAAAAATATTGATGCTGTCATTATAACTACGCCAGATCATATGCATTTCGTTCAGGCCATGGCAGCAATGCAACTTAAAAAACATGTTTACCTGGAAAAACCACTTACACATGATATATATGAGGCACGCCAGCTCACAAAGGCTGCAGCTCAGTATAAACTCGTGACCCAAATGGGCAACCAGGGCAGTAGTGGAGACGATACCAGGAATGTTGAAACCTGGATCCAGGCCGGAGTAATCGGGGATGTAAAAAAAGTGCATGTCTGGACCAACCGCCCGACCTGGCCTCAGGGAGTAAGCGTGCCGCCGGGCAAGCTTGCACCGCCACCGGAGCTTGATTGGAATCTCTGGCTTGGAACGGCCCCTGAAAGAGAATACAATCCCGCATTTCTTCCCGCTATCTGGAGAGGCTGGACTGATTTTGGAACCGGGTCGCTCGGAGATATGGGTTGTCATTTCATAGATGTTCCATACCGGGCATTGAAGCTGGGATACCCGGTTTCTGTTGAATGTAATGTAGGCAGCGTATATACCGGATTTTTCCAGCAGTTTATCTCCCATGACAGCTATCCGCCTTCGTCTGTTACCTATATTGATTTTCCAGCCCGTGGTTCAATGCCAGCTGTTCAGATGATCTGGTATGATGGCGGAATGAAGCCTCCAAGACCTGTCGAACTTGGGCCTGAAGACAAGATGGGCGAGGAGGATGGTGGAATTATTTTCGAGGGCTCCAAAGGAAAACTCATGGCAGGCCTTTTCGGACGTAAACCAACTTTGCTTCCATTGTCAAAAATGGCGGAGATCTCATTGCCAAAATCAGCTTTCCCGTTTGTAGAAAATGGGGTTGACGGTCATCAGCAACAATGGGTGAAGGCCTGCAAAAAGGGCTATGGTGCATATACCAGCTCGTCATTCGACAAAAGTGGTCCGCTTACTGAAACTGTATTGATGGGCAATCTTGCCGTCAGAAGTTACAACTATAGCGAGAACGGTACCAACGGAAATAAGTTTTATCCAGGACGTAAGAAGTTATTATGGGATGGAGAAAAAATGCGTATCACAAACTTTGAACCGGCAAATCAGTTTGTGCAAAGAAATTACCGGGGCGAATGGAAATCCGGATTTTAAATTTCAGTGCACACGCAACCAAAGTATTAATTTTTACGCCTGTACTTTAATTTGGAAATATCGTTTCTTGACGTAAATTGGCACGTGCTAAAACGATTTTTCAACTTTTAATTGATCACAAAACTCTCATTAAACAAAATAAGTTTTTCATTATGAAAAAGAAGCAGATGGCCGCTAGCAGCCGCAGAAAGTTCATACAAAGTTCTTCACTTGCAGCAGCCGGTTTTTTTATTGTGCCGAGGCATGTACTGGGCCGCGGCCATGTGGCACCCAGTGATAAATTGAATATTGCCGGTATTGGTGTTGGGGGAAAGGGATGGAGTGATCTTTCAGAGTTTGCAAAAAGTCCAAATGTAAATATCGTTGCACTTGCGGATGTAGATGACCGCCAGGCTGACAAGGCCAGGAAAAAATGGCCAAATGCAAAATACTATAAGGACTACCGCGAGATGCTGGCAAAAGAAAACAAAACATTTGATGCCTGTTCCATTTCAACTCCGGATAACGTACATGCTGTTGCAACCACAGCTGCCATGTCACTTGGAAAACACGTTTATACCCAGAAACCTTTAACGCATGATATTTATGAAGCGAGAATGGTTACTGAAGCAGCGAAAAAATATAAAGTAGTTACCCAGATGGGCAACCAGGGAGGTAGCGGCGATGGTGTACGTCTTACAAAAGAAATGATTGATGCAGGACTTATTGGTGATGTGTTCAAGGTTGAAACCTGGACCAACCGCCCGGTATGGCCACAGGGCAATCCTACACCGTCGGGTGAATTTGCGGTACCAGGTGAATTAAACTGGGACCTCTGGCAGGGACCTGCTAAATCAATTCCTTTCAATCCAAATTATCTGCCATTTAACTGGCGCGGATGGTGGGCTTATGGTACCGGTGCATTAGGCGATATGGCCTGTCACATCATGGACCCGGTTTTCCGTTGTTTGCCGATTGATTACCCCACTTCAGTAGAAGCAAGTGTTGCAACAATTTGGAGAGAAATGTGGAACGATTCTGTAAACCAGGATAGCTGTCCCGCTTCTTCAATGATTCACCTGACTTACCCGAGAAAAGATGGCAAAGGGGATGTAAAGGTTACCTGGATGGATGGCGGATTGCTTCCACAACGCCCGGATGAAATGTTGCCTGATGAAAAAATGGGTAACTGGGATGGTGGAGTTATTTTCCACGGCACCAAAGGAAAACTGATGGCAGATTGTTATGGCGCAAACCCACGCTTACTGCCAACGGCAAAAATGAAAGAGATCACAATGCCAAAACAAACCATCAAACGTGTACCTGAAGGTCACTACCTCCAATGGGTAAACGCTTGTATCGCTGGTTATGGTAAAGGTGAAACAAGTTCACCTTTTGAATACGCCGGACCATTTACAGAATCAATACTTATAGGAAACCTGGCTATCCGTAGCTTCTTCCTGAAAAATCCAAACGGTAAAGGTTGGGATGATAAATATCTTGGCAGAAAGAAATTGCTCTGGGATGCAAAAAATATGAAGATCACGAACTTTGATGAAGCTAATGCTTTTGTGAAGAGAGACTATCGTGAAGGCTGGAAGATGACGCTCTGATGATTGTTTGTATGTCAAAAAAAAATGAAGCCAACCGGCTTCATTTTTTTTTGACATATTCTAACCCAATTTTTTAACTTCTTAATCTTTTATGCTGAAAATCAGCGGGATCAGGACTTTAAGGAACGGCTCAATTATGTAAACATCAATCGAACGCGTTGTCCTCTTCAGTCTCGACTATCAGGCTTGCAAGCGCTATCAGTTCCTGTTTTTTATAGGCATTTTTTTCATCGTCAAAACATTTACTGAATTCCTCAAGTAAGGTCTGAATTATTCTTTTGTTTGACAACGGTTTAAAATAGCTGGCCACCTGTGGCACATTTATCTTTTTGAAATAACTGTCAACATCAGCATGGGTGAAGACCTGGCCGCTGGTCGGATCAATAAAAAATTCTGTTTTGTAGAGCGGATTTTCAGTATGCCTTGTGAAATCATAATCAGGTTTAAAATATCCCAGTACAAAATGTCTTGGAATGTTGACGGCGCGGATGGGTACGTCCAGCAATTCGCTGAGTATTAAATAAAGGATTCCATTTGCAATGGTGTTCCCTCTTTTTGCTTCCAGTTGTTTATTAATCAGGAAATCTTCTGTCTGCTGATAACCAACCTCAGAACCCTTAAGATTATAATAATTGTAGAGTATGCTGGTTAGTACATGAACCTGCTCAAGTGGTGTGAGATAACTGTTCAGTTCAAGCCAGGTATTCCGCCGGAGCTTTTCAACTTCCTGATAAATTGAGGCAGTGGTTAGTTCGGGGTATTGAAACCTCGCCACGAGGATAGCTCCCGTGAGAAGGTCCTGGTGGCTGTTTTTGTTCCATTGGGTCAGTTCTTCCGTCAGGTCCTGGTAATGCAGGCGATGAATCAAGAGCTCAATTCTTTCCTGCACTTCCCCACTGATGGTATTCTCCCACAGATTCTCCAGGTTAGGAATGATTCCTTTTCCATAATCAATGATGCGGGTTGAAACCACTTTGAAGACCTCCTCGTCGGGATCGTCTATCAGGTGAAACAATGCAGAAATTTCTTTGTTCTCTTCCATTGGATGAATATGATTGGAATTTTTTTATTGAGCTTACTTGTGCCGTCAATTTCGTCGAATGGAGAAACATTATGTAAAAATGTTTTCCACAAATACCTTAAGAATGTTCATTAAAATATTATAATACGAAAATGATACCACCAATTGATGAAACCAGCTTTCTTTTTTCAAATTATGGCGCAAAATCTGAGCTAAGCGAAAGATGGGTGTTGAAAAAGTTTACCAGCAACTGTTGCTCCTTTAGCTTTATCACCCGTTTTGGTATCACGATGGCGTGGTACGAATTGGTATAAAGATAGTAGCAAAGTTTTGTTTCCGCTTTTCGCACTATGGCCTCCCAGCCATACCTGCTTTCACTAACAGTGTCACGGTCAAGTATTCCGTTCTCACTAAGCGTTACCTCCGACTCGTTAAGAACATGCTGATTTTCCGGTTGAGCCAGAGTTCTCTTTACTCTCATCCGGATAGATCTTTTTACCAGGAACGGTACCATCAGAAAATAGATGGTGCCAATAGTTACAAATACACTGGAATCAAGCAGCAGGGTATGCGAACTGTTAACTGTTATATAGAGTCCTGCAACAGCAAAATAAAGAATCATTACCTGCAAATAATATTTCAGGCGGTAACTTTTTTTATCCGGTGAGGTCCAGGCTGTGAAATAATTGTAGTCCAGGTATTCCTCTTCCGTAAGATGATATTTTAATACAAGCATGTTCACAGGTTATAGATTGCGCAGCCGCAGTTTCTATAACGAAAATGAAAGTGGTTTCTATATATCGCGATGATAACTAGCTCGTTTTCTTTTTCCTGTAGGATTTCTTGGGTGGGTTCGCCTTTCCCTCTTCTATCAGTTTTTGAACATCCTCGATAGTGAGGTCCGCTGCCGTTTCCTGTTTATCCTTGGGTATCTTAAAATTTCTCAGACCCTGTTTTATATACGGACCATAAGGGCCCCTTAATAACTGGATCTTTTCTTTTTCAAAAATCTTGATTGTACTTTTCTCCTTGGCGTCCCTTTTTTCAACAATTATCGGTTGAGCTTCTTCGAAACTAATGGTATAGGGATCAAAGTCTTTCCCGAGTGAATAAAACTTTTTATCGTGAGCGATATATGGTCCGAATCTTCCAATATTAATTACTACATCCTGTTCCTCAAACTGACCAATGGTTCTTGGCAATTTAAACAATTCCATCGCCTCATCATAAGAAATGGTTTCGATGCTTTGGGTGTTCTTTAGTTTTGCAAACTTTGGCTTTTCTTCGTCGGCAACATCTCCAATCTGAACCATAGGGCCATATCTTCCCATCCTGGCCAATACTTTTTTGCCCGATACCGGTTCAATTCCAAGTTCCCTTTCACCTTTGATCCGCTCAGCATTCTCGATCGTATTTTCAACATCCTTTTTAAAAGGAAGATAAAAATCATCGATCATTTTATTCCACTTCAGTTTCCCGTTCGCAACTTCATCAAACTCCTGTTCGATGCGCGCCGTGAAACTGTAATCCATGATATCGTCGAAATATTGTTTCAAAAAATCCGTCACTACCAATCCAAGATCGGTTGGAAAAAGTTTCGATTTTTCCGCCCCGGTATTTTCCTGTTCGGTGACCCTGGAAATTTTATCGTCTGCAAGTTTCAGTACCCTGAAATCCCTTTTTACACCTTCCTTATCCCTTTTCTCAACATAACCTCTTTTCAGAATGGTTGAGATGGTCGGAGCATAAGTAGACGGACGACCTATGCCAAGTTCTTCCAGTTTCTTTACAAGTGATGCCTCTGTGTAACGGGGGAGCGGACGGCTGAAACGTTCAGTTGCCTTCAATTCACGTAAAGGAAGATCCTGTTTTACTTTCAAAGGTGGCAAAATTCCTTCCTGGTCATCTTCTTCTGTCATTTCCTCTTCGTCCTTATCTTCCATATAGACTTTCAGGAACCCGTCGAATTTCAATACTTCTCCGGAAGCAGTCAGTTCTTCTTTATTTGTTGAAATATTAATCCGGGCGGTGGTTTTCTCAAGCTCTGCATCAGCCATCTGGGAAGCCATTGTTCTTTTCCAGATCAGCTCATATAATTTACGGGAGTCAGCATCTTCTGAAGAATTGTTCTCCATATAGGTGGGGCGAATGGCTTCATGCGCCTCCTGTGCTGATTCATTTTTGTTCTTGAATTTTCTTAGCTGTACATATTTATCACCGTATTGCGAGCTTACCTGGGTTTTGATCGCTTCGGTGGCTGTCTCACTCAGGCTCACACTATCAGTACGCATGTAAGTGATCTTACCACTTTCATACAGCTTCTGGGCAAGGATCATTGTACGACTGACAGAATACCCTAGCTTCCGGCTGGCTTCCTGTTGCAAGGTCGAAGTCGTGAATGGAGCAGGTGGTGTTTTTTTACCGGGCTTAACCTGTATGTCAGTAACCGTATAGCTGGCCCCTATACAGGATTGCAGAAATTTTTCAGCACCTTCAACATCCGCATGTTTTTTCCCTTCTGCCTTAAAACTGACCTGTTTATTATTAATATCATTGGCAGAAAATATAGCTTCGATCCTGAAATTACTAACGGGAGTGAAAGCATTGATCTCTCTTTCCCGTTCAGCTATGATGCGAACTGCAACACTTTGAACCCTGCCTGCGCTGAGATTATTTTTCATGCTCATCTTGCGCCAAAGCACTGGACTGAGCTCAAATCCCACAATGCGGTCAAGTATCCTGCGTGCCTGTTGGGCATTCACCAGGTTCATATCCACTGTTCTTGGTTTTTGAACCGCAGCTTGAATAGCAGGCTTGGTGATTTCATGGAAAACGATCCTTTTTGTTGTGACAGGATCCAGGCCAAGTACCTCGCAAAGATGCCAGCTAATTGCTTCTCCTTCGCGGTCCTCATCCGTTGCCAGCCATACTTCGCCGGATTTCTTTGCAAATCCTTTCAGTTCCTTAACCACTTTTTCTTTTTCTTCAGGAACGATATATCGCGGTTGGTACTGATTGTTAACGTCGATGCCCATATCACCTTTTTCAAGGTCGCGAATGTGGCCGTAACAGCTTTTTACCTCGAAATCCTCACCCAGGATTTTTTCGATGGTTTTGGCTTTCGCAGGAGATTCGACTATCAATAAATTCTTCGCCATACTACAAATATCAGGTTTAAATCACGCCTCTTGGCGTGCAAGTTTAATCTATAACCACCAAACTAAAAAATACAGCAACTCCTGAACCGCCGTGTTTTAACCCCTGGCGACCCATTTATTTGCTTTGATAATCATGATGTTTGCATCAAAGCAGATTGACTGAAAACCTTTTAATTGTGTGGAAAACAGGTAATTTTCGCCTTTTATTGACGAGGCGGATCCGGGGATAATGAGTTAACAATTATTTCTGGTTTCAGATACAATGCCGGGAGTTGATCCCCGTTTTAATATCTCTCCACTTCAACTAACCGATCAAGACAACCTAATTTACTTAACGTAAATATTTAACTATGTCTGCTAATCAACCAGGTCAGGACGATGGTTTGTATTCTTATGACTCTTTCGGAGTGAGCAAAAAACAATCGGATACCTCTTTCTTATGGTGGTGCGCCGGGGCCCATCAAAAGCTTCTAAAGCAATTTCCTTCAGAACATAGTAAGTATAGCGGGCTGGGTGGAGTAGTGCTGGCCACTTTCGTACTTGCGTCTTTGTCATCCGGTTATGCGGTTTACAGCATTTTCGGCAACATCTGGTGGACAATATTTTTCGGACTCGTATGGGGGCTTATTATTTTCAACCTTGACCGTTTCCTGGTCTCGACAATGCGGAAATACGGTGTTTCCCGTCGTAAACAATTTTGGATGACAGCTCCAAGGCTTTTGCTGGCACTGTTGATTGGCCTCACTATTGCCCGGCCGCTGGAGCTCAAAATCTTTGAAAAAGAGATTGATGTGAAGGTTATCGAAAACATTCATACCAAAATGCAGCTGAACGACTCCCTGCTGCAACTTGAAAATGTGAAATCGATGGCGGCTGCACAGCTGGAAAGAGACAGGCTGGTAACCCGCAAAACCGCGCTGGAAGACACGCTTCACCAGTTAAGACAATCTTATGTACAGGAAGCAGATGGAACAGGTGGATCAATGAACCGCGGGATAGAAAATCTGACCAGGCTTAAAATGAATGTGTATAATAATGCAAGGCTGCAGTTCGAGCCGGAACTTATCAGTCTTGCTGCAGGTATAAGATCCCAGGATAGTCTTCTCAATTCTTCCCGTGCATCTCTTGAAGAAAAAAGAAAGGAGTACGAAAAATCGGCCCAGGCCAATGTCGGGTTCCTGGAAAGAAATAAAGCTTTATCTGATCTTGTGGATGAAGAAAGCAGTGTGTTCTGGGCAACCCTGATGATTTCTTTGCTTATTATTCTTATCGAGATTGGACCCATACTGGCAAAACTGATCATGCCACTCGGACCTTATGATATTGCCCTCGCCAAAGAAGAGTTGATGCAAATGTCAGCTTCTGAAACTGAAATGAGAAGGGACAAAGAACTCACCAATGAAAAAAAGAAAAACTTCTATCGCCGGCAAAAGGAAATGTCTGACGAACTCACCGATAAGATGACGGCCTTACAGAAAAAAAATATAGACGATGAACTGGAAAAATGGGAGCGGGGAGACTGGAACCCCAAAGACCATAGGTCATCAATGGA
>Ga0193752_1000307_pt1 | contig 51795 bp, 38 predicted proteins | sample H1c1metaG_FD_144924 | JGI IMG/M metagenome (GOLD analysis project Ga0193752, IMG submission 144924) | Soil microbial communities from a riparian zone of the East river system, Colorado, United States - H1c1 | ecosystem: Environmental > Terrestrial > Soil > Riparian zone | place: USA: East River...
CTGAAGGCTGTTTGCGTTTGTTTCTGCAGCATAAGCAGGATCATAATCATCCAGGTCCTGCCCTTTTATCAGCATTGGCCTGTATTTAAGTGCATGGCGCAGCCTGTTGGTAGAAAATGAACCGTCATTGGAAGTGCCTGCACCGGTTATCACTGTATTGTTGTACCGTGCATTGATGCCAACTTTCAGTATCGTATTTACATTATGATCGAAATTTACATTCACCATTTTACGGTCAAATCCTGTGTTGAGAAGGATACCTTCTTCTTTATTTGTGGTAAAGCCAATATTGAACTGGGTGGCTGCATTACCACCTGCTATGCTAATGTTATGTGTTGAGAATTTTGCTTTGCGGCCAAACATTTCTTCCTGCCAGTCGGTAAATGGAATGGATTGGTAATTCTTTAGCGTATCCCAGGTAGTGCCATACTGGTTCACAAAATTCGTGCTGTCAGTTGCATTACCGCGGCTGCGCTCATATTGATAAGTAACAAATTCATAAGGATTCATTACATCCAGCGTATTGGGAAGCTTTTTTACACCCATGAAGCCATTATAACTGATGGTTGTCCTGCCGCTCCTTCCTCTTTTGGTAGTGATGATCACCACACCATTGGATCCCCTGGCGCCATAAATGGCTGTAGCCGATGCGTCTTTCAGCACATCCACAGATTCAATATCCTGTGGTGAAATAACAGACAGTGCATTTTCAACCTGTATGCCATCTATGATGTACAGCGGTGTATTATCCTGCGTGATAGAACCTCCGCCTCTTACCCTTATTGTTAATTCAGCACCGGGTTTACCCTCTGTGGTATTTAACTGAACCCCGGCAAGGCGACCTGATAATGCTTCTGCTGCAGAATTCACAGGGATATCCTTTATCTGCCTTGAATTTACTGATGACACTGATCCCGTCAGGTCTTTACGTTTTATGGTCTGGTAGCCAACAACTACCACTTCTTCAGAACTGGTCACTTCTTTTTGCATGATCACAGTTATATTGTCCTTGCCGGTTACATCAAACAATTCCGGCTTATAACCAACCGAGCTGAAAAGAAGGTCATTCTTATTATTGGGGATGCTGATGGAGAAGTTGCCATCCTTATCGGTCTGCGTACCGTTTTTAGCCCCGCTTTGTACAACACTTATTCCTGCAAGCGGGTTACCGGATTCATCTATTACCTTCCCCCTGATGGTTTTGTTCTGGGCAAGTAAGGTGACCGGGATTAAGAAAAACAGAGTAAGAAACGTTAGTAGTTTATTCATATAGCAATGTTTATAAATTTCAAAAAGAAAAGCAGCAAACTATTTTAAATCGCTCTCAGGGTCAGAATTTATTCGTATTTTCAAGGGGGAACGGAAGACCAATTCTACATAGTTTATTTAACAATTTATTATTATTGAATTGATTTTTTTACGCAATCGTTGCCGGTAACGATTGCAACCGGATGCGGGACAGTTAAATCTTAAAAAATCAAGGGTTTAAAGAAGTTTTGAGCAGCCGGAATCTTTTAAAAAAAACGGGATAAAACGCTAACAAAAAATGTACGAGGCCATAACGATAAAAGACATTGCCAAAGCGCTTGGATTATCCACTTCAACTGTTTCAAGGGCATTGCGGGGCAGTTACGAGATAAGCTCGGAGACCAAGAAGCTGGTGATCGAATACGCGGAGCAATATAATTACCGGCCGAACCCCATCGCACTGAGTTTAAAAGAGCGTCGCAGCCGATCCATCGGCGTGGTGGTTTGTGAAATTGCCAATAACTTTTTTTCACAGGCCATCAACGGTATTGAGTCCATTGCTTATAACCGCGGGTACCATGTTATCATATCCCAAAGCCATGAGTCCTATGACAGGGAGGTAGTGAATGTTGAACACCTTGCTTCCAGGTCGGTAGATGGATTGCTGGTTTCCCTTTCGACAGAAACAGACCATATAGAGCATTTTAAAAATTTACATGACAAGGGATTCCCCATTGTTTTCTTTGACAGGATCACTGATGAGATAGAAACCCATAAAGTTGTGGCCGATAATTATAAAGGCGCATACGATGCCACCCAGCATTTAATTGATGCAGGTTATTCTAAAATTGCCCATCTTACCAGTTCGGCTCATTTATCAATTTCCATAGAAAGGCTGAATGGATATAAAGCCGCTTTAAATGATAATGATATCCCGGTTGTTGAATCTTATATTAAACATTGCAACCATGGGGGAATGATCTATACAGAGCTGGAAGCCGCAGTGAAAGAACTGGTGAATTTAAAAGAAAGACCCGATGCTATCTTCAGCGCAGGTGACAGGCTTACGCTAAGCTGCCTCACGGCATTAAAATCGATCGGCTTAAAAGTTCCTGATGATATGGCGGTAGTTGGATTTTCAAATTCAGCGCTGGTAGAATTATTTAATCCGGGTTTAACGGCTGTAAAACAACCTGCTTTTGAAATGGGACAGGTTGCTACAGAATTGCTCATCAAACTTATTGAAAGCAAGCGGCCCGTTACCGAATTTGAAAAAGTAGTTTTACAAACTGAATTATTTGTAAGGGATTCATCTGCAAATAAAGCCGTGAAAAAAAGTATTAAAGCAAAAAAAGCCCTCAGTTAAGCTTCCGCTAATAAGTATCCTTCTTATCCAGGCACCCGGGATTCCTGTTATTTTCAAAATCCTCTTCACCTTGTTGTCTTATACGCCTACAAGGCAGCCTGGGCAGCGCTCTTTACAAAAAAATGACATGAAAATTTTTTGTTTTTTTTGTGATTTTTGTAATTTTATTCTCCCGAAGCGTTCCACTTAAACCAACAACCTAATGCTAACTGAAACAGATGTAGAAAGATTCAGCATAGATAAGTTTATAGAAGGATGTCTTAAACTCGATTGGCTGGATATTCACTTACGATGCCAGAATACTGTGGTCTGGGCAGAAAGTATATCTTTTGCAAAAGACGCAGATCATATAGAAAGAGCAAGATCCTCATTTATACATTTTATTGACCAGTTTTGTTTTATGATCACCAAAAAGAATAAGGCAATGAAGCCCCCTGGTATGAGCACCGCAAATTTTCTGAAGGTAAAGCCCATAATTGAAAAGCTTGTAGCCTCCGGTGACCTGAAAAAAGACTGGCTGACACTTTATGAAAATCTCGTTTAAAGGTTATTTTAATTTCCCCTGGTAAAAATCCAGCACTTTTGCCCGCAGTAAATATTCATAACGTGCAATGGTAAGATTAATGGTTGCCCGGTCAAGATTATTTTTTACAATAAGGTATTCCACGCTATTCAGCGCTCCAAGGTTAAACCTTATCTCTGCTGCACGGAATGATTCACCAAATGCGGCCACCTGCTCCTCTAAAACCTTGTATTTCTCATAAGCCGAGGTCATGTTCAGGTGGGCCTGTTCTATTGCCTGGCGAAGTTGTATCCTCGTATTTTCTGCAACATAGCTATTCCTCTTTTCTTCTGCTTTGGCAAGCTTCACATTTGTTCTTATACGGAATGCACTAAAAATGGGCACCTGTAAGCTTACCCCGAAATATGTATTCAGGTTATTATTGTACTGGTTAAAATAATTTATTTTTTGACTGTTGAAACTTGTTTGCTTCGTGATCACAGGAACATTGTTCCCGTTCACCACTACGTAATCACTGCTTGCAACATCCGTAACACCGGTGATGGTGGAGATCCTTGCTGCACTTGAATAATTGGTTCCGAGCTGGCCGAATAAAGAAACTGTTGGATAAAAGCCTGCTGCTGCAACTTTTATTCCCTTTGATGCAGCCTTTGTACGCAGGTCTGCCGCCTTCACCATCGCAAGATTTTGCAAAGCCGTGGTATAGATCATATCTGCAGTACCCGCATACAAAGCAATGGTCATGTCAAAGCCTTCACGGGCTATCTGCATGTCTTTATTATAAGGGATATTCATGTACTGGGCCAAAGTTAATTTCGCCATCTCCAGCGCACTTATTGCATTGATGATGGCAAGCTGGTCGGATGCATATTGCCCCTTCATATCATAAAGAACAGCGGGTGCAATGGCGTCTTCTTTATTCAGCAGGTCAAGACGCTCCACCTGTTTTTCTGTTACGAGGATCTGTTTCCTGGTAAGTGCCAGTACGTCTTCATTATTCATAAGCTGCAAAAAAGATAAGATCACATTCAGGGTAAGATTATCTTTCTCCTGTTGCAGTTCCATTTTTGCTGCTTCATAAGTAAGCGAGGCCTGGCGTATGGAATTTTGTGTTTGCAATCCCCGGAATACAGGAACAGACGCACTGAGGCCGGCATTGGAAGACGACAATTGCTGATTACTATAAGCATTGGTAAACGGGTCGATGCTGCGGCCGCTGTTGATGCCATAACTAACATCAGCCGCTATATCAGGAAGCCGGTTGTACTTCGACTGGTTGAGATTTATCTTTGCTGTATGCTGCAGGAGCTCATTTTGCTTTACGGTGATATTATTTGCCAGCGCTATATCCAAACTCGCCTGCAGCGTTAATTTAGAGGGTGTATTCTGTGCATCCACATTTGCAAAACCAGCCAGGGTCAATATGCACGTTATCAAAAAAATTCTTGTTTTCATCTTTATTCTTTTTGTTTATTTTATTATTGGATACGGCCGTCCAGCAGGTTGATAACTTTTGAACCATAGGACGCATTTTTTTCTGAGTGTGTCACCTGTATGATGGCCACTCCTTCTTTATTTAATTCGCTGAATAAGCCCATTATCTCTTCCCCCTGTTTTGAATTGAGGTTGCCGGTAGGCTCATCAGCAAGTATCAGTCTTGGCTTTGCGATAAGCGCCCTCGCAATACCCACCAGTTGCTGCTGTCCGCCGGAAAGCTGCGTTGGAAAAAGATCTTTTTTACCAACGATATTGAAGCGATCGAGGATATCAGCCACCATTGCCTTTCTTTCCGATGCTTTTATATCCTGGTAGATAAGCGGTGTTTCAATATTCTCATACACTGTTAATTCATCAATGAGGTGGTAGGCCTGGAAGACAAAGCCAATATATTGTTTGTACAAAGCAGAGCGTTGCTTCTCTTTCAGCTTATGCACCGGCTCATGGAAAAAATTATATTCTCCTTCATTGAATTCATCCAGCATGCCGATGATATTCAGCAGTGTTGATTTTCCCGAACCTGACGGCCCCATGATGGAAACGAACTCTCCTTCCTTTACAGAAAGATTGATGTCCTTTAAAATAAAGGTGCGGTTATTACCCGTGTTCACCCATTTGTAAATTCCTTTTAAGTCTAGCATGATCTGTTTTTTTATTTTTTTTATTCTGTTCTTAATGATTTTACCGGGTTAGCTATTGCAGCTTTAATTGCCTGGTAGCTTATTGTAAGCAATGCTATTGCTAAAGCTATTACAGCTGCAACCAGGAATATCCACCACGCTATATTGATCTTGTAAGCAAAGTTTTGCAGCCATTTATTCATGGCCAACCATGCCACCGGGAATGCGATGACCATGGAAAGAAGCACCATGTAAACAAACTCCCTGGATAAAAGCGAAACAATATTAGGAACACCGGCGCCAAGTATTTTCCGGATACCTATTTCTTTAACCCTTCTTTCTGCAGTGAATGCAGCCAGGCCAAATAAACCAAGGCATGATATGAAAATTGCGATGCCTGAAAATATCCATATCAGCACAGATACTTTACGATCAGCATGATACAGTTTATCAAACTCCTCGTTCAAAAATTTATACGAAAAGGGCTCGGCAGGAAAAAACTTCTTCCATACCTTTTCAGCAGATTCCGTTGCAGCTATTATTTTACCCGGGGCCGTTTTTACAAGAAAGTTGCTATTATATTCATTTTCGATCCTGATAACTACAGGGCCAATCTTTTCATGCAGGCTTTTGTAAAAAAAATCTTTTACAACCCCAATGATGACCCCGGTATCTCCCTGGCTTACAAAGCGCTGGCCAATGACCGGTTTGCGAATATTGAATTCCCTTACCGCCGTTTCATTCAAAATTGAATTGTGTTTGTCTGAAACGTTACCCGTTTCATACCAGCGGCCTTCTTTCATTTCCAGGTTGAGTATTTTTTTAAAACTTGTATCTGCATAAAAAAAACCAATAGCAGGCGTAAAATCTTTCTCCCTGCCATCCCAGTCATTGCTGTCGCCTGATGAGAAGCCATCCATATTTATAACAGACCCCTGGTTAAGTACAGATACATCCTCTATGGAGGTCTCTGATATTAATTCCTTTTTAACAGACCCTGTTAATTGTGGACGCATATCCTTTTCATATTTACCCAATATTTTGTAAGGGACAAAAAAAGACATTAACTGCGACCGGTCATAAGCCGTGTTTTGCCGGTTAATGAATTGCAATTGCCGGTACATGACGATCGTTCCCACGATCAAAACAATGGAAATACTGAACTGGACAACCACCAGCCCCTTACGCAGCGATGCATTTTTAACCTTCAATATATTTACTCCCCTGAAAACGGAAAGCGGCTTAAAAGAAGAAAGTAATACAGCAGGGTAAATACTTGTAAGCAGAATAGTGACAAGCAAAGTACCCCCTATGACCAGCCAAAGCCCGGGCGATGTAAACGACAAAGTAAAATTCTTCTCGGTGAACTTGTTAAACAAAGGAAGCGCCAATTGTGTAATGCAAAGCGTAAGCAATAGTGCCAGGAGGCTGATCATTACAGCTTCCGTTATAAATTGTATGAATAATTGTCTTTTTTCGGCACCCACGATTTTTTTTATACTTACTTCTTTGGCCCTTAACATAGCCCGTGCAGTAGTAAGGTTTACATAATTTATGCAGGCGATCAGTAATAACAAAATACCAAGCGCAGCAAAAATATAAGTTACCTGTTTATCGCTATGCTGCATAACAGACTGCTGCAGGTCATTTTCAAATCGAAGATCCTGCAAACCAATTAACCCTACCTGCAGGTTGTCTTCATCTCTTTGCCTGGCAATAATGGCTTTAAGTTTTGCAGCAACTTTTACAGGATCAGCAGATGGTACAAGTTTTAAAAAAGTGAGATAATTAAAATTCCCCCATGATTCATCATTCTTCTTATTCCCCGGGTTGGAAGTTCGTGCTGCCAGGGGGATCAAAACGTCGAACTGGAAACTGGAATTTACCGGGTTATCCTTTATTACCCCGCGAACCTGGTAATCTACTGTGTCCATACGTATCACCCGGCCTACAGGATCGTCATTGCCAAAATATTTTTTTGATTTTGATTCGGTGAGTATAAGACTAAAGGGATGCTGATTAAAATCAGAGGGGTTACCATGAATAAATTTATAGTCAAAAACATTGAACCATTCCGAATCTACATAAGCACAGGCTTCCTCCGCATAAAACTGCCCCTTTATATTAAAATGCTGTGCACCCCATCCCATGGGGCTTATGCGGCACATGTTCAAAACTTCCGGGATCTGTTGTTTAGCATTCTCCCCTAACAGGTAAGGACTGGTTTCCCATACCCAGGTATCGTTCTTATTAATTGCCAGGTAATTTTTAACCCGGTACACCTGGTTTGCATCTTTGTGATAATTATCAAAAGTGAACTCATTCTTCACCCACAAAAAAATAAGTATTGCTGCGGCCATTCCAATGGATAAGCCGCCAATATTGATGAAACTACTGGAACCCTGCCGTAAAAGATTACGCCATGCTGTCTTTAAATAATGTTTGATCATACTTGTTTCATTTATTCTGTTCTTAAACTTTTTACCGGATTAGCTTCTGCCGCCCTCATCACTATTATGCCAATAGTAAATAAGGCAACTAAAAATATGAGCCCAAACAACAAAACCATTAACCCCATGTTTACACCATCATTGAATGCAAACATTTTTATAAAGTAGTGTGATAATAAATAGCCAAGTGGTGTACAAATAACAGCAGCCACCAGGATCAGCTTTGCAAATCCACCCGAAAGCTCTTTTACGATTGCTCCTACGGACGCACCCATTACTTTTCTTATACCAATCTCCTTTATCCGTTTTTCTGTATTATAAGTAACCATGCCCAACAGGCCCATAATAGCAATTATAAAAATCACAAAGCAAACCATACCCATGAATTTCATGTCAGCACCCGGGTAATAACGTTCATACAGTTCTTTTTCATAGTCGGAAAAGGCGAGTTCATCGTAAGGGTTATATTTCTTCCATACCTGCCGGATACCGGCTTTAATAGTTTGCCCCGCAACAGCATTTTTTGTTTTGATGCTCAACACATGGAACTGCACCGGGTTATACTGCATGACCAGGGGCGATGCTTTAAACTGGTAGAGATAGTAACAAAAGTCTTTAACAACGCCATTGATAATTACTTCCTTTGAATCGTTCAATATGACCTGTTTGCCGATCGCTTCTTTAGCTGTACCAATGCCAAGCGCAAACAGCGCCTGCTCATTGACCACTATAAAATTTGAAGCCGAATCGCTGTTTGTTTGCGGAAGATTGTTTCCTGCAACAAACTGCAGGTTCATATTTGTAATAAAATCAGCGTTGGCTGCATAATAATTGGCAGAACTATAGTTGCCCTGCTTGTCGGTTTTTATGGTACAGCTTCCGCTTGTACCGCCAAATGGTGTAGAGACAAGTCCTATGCGCTCGATATCTTTATTTTTTGAAATGTCATTCATTAACAACCTGTAGTTGCCGCTGGTTGATACATTATAAATGTCCTTACGGTTAAAATTCTCATTATCGGTAGCCATATATTGAAACTGGCTGTACAAATTGATGATCAGAAAAATAAAACAGGCAGTAACCACAAACTGTATCACCACCAGGCTTTTTCTAAATCCTATTTTACCAAAAGATGCAGGACTGATGCTCCCCTTCAATACTTTTACAGGTTGAAACCCGGATAATATCTTTGCAGGGATAAAGCCCGCCAATACACCGATAAAAATTGCGAATAAAATAAATACGCCCCATATAATAAGGTTACTGTCTACCTCCCAAACCATCCATCTTACATAGATAAAGCGCTCCATTAATTTCAAAACAAAAAAACCGGTTATAAGAGACAGGAAGGCGATCAATATGGCTTCACAAATGAATTGCCCGAATATCTGGTACCGCAATGCGCCTGTCACTTTCCTTATGCCTACTTCTTTTGCACGGCTCAATGACCGTGCTAAAGTGAGGTTGACATAATTGAACCCCGCCAATAGAATAATAGCCAGCGCCAGGGCTATATTGACCGATAATTCAAGCGCAGATTCTACCCCCAGATTTCCCCGCAATTCCACAAATGCCGGCGATATTTTTGATAAGGCCTGGCTATGGAACTGAATGGTTTGCTTTGCTGCTGTATTTTCCCTGTTGCTATTCGCTGCGATCGTGTTTATGGCGGCATCAAGGTTTTTAATTTCTGTGTTTTCTTTTAGCAACACATAAGTATAGCCGGTCAGGTCTGTTTTGGAGATATTCTTATTCCTTTGCTCATAAGTAGCCATGGAGACCATCACATCTGTTTTGAGATGGGTCTTTGGCTTAAAAGGTTTTAACACGCCGGTGATCTTCAGTTCACCATAATCGTGATGCGAAAGTATTTTACCAACGGGGTCTGCATCACCAAAAAACAGCTCCGCCTTTTCATGTGTAAGCACAATTGAATTGGGAGCTACAGGAAGCGTGCCTTTTTCAAGATGAAACCCAAATATTTTAAAGAAAGAAGGTTCTGTAAACAGCACATTTAGCCTTATTGTCTTGATCCTGTTCGTGAGCTCCCACCCCATGTCCCCGATCACGTTTGTTGATTGCTCAACAAAAGGATAATCAGTCCTAAGCTTTTCCGCCAATGCAAAAGGTGTTGCAGCATATTTTATTTTCTTATCATCGGCATCTGTTACATCTGTTATTACCCGGTACGTTCTTTCAGGGTATGGGTGAAAATTATCATACTCGTACACATTCACTACCTGCATTAAGGAAAGCAGGGCAAAGGGAATGGCCAGCCCTAATCCCATAATATTAATAAAGGAGAACAACTTGTTTTTCCACAGGTTACGCCACGCTATTTTAAAATAACTTTTTATCATGTTGATGTTTTATTCTGTTCTTAAGCTTTTTACCGGGTTTGCCAAAGCTGCCTTTGCAATTTGAAGAAGGATTATCACTGATGTAATTAATCCAAGTCCAATTACAGCTATAACAAAAGGCCAGGCCGTTATGGATATGCGGTAACTATAATCATTCAGCCAGCTATTCATAAGATACCATGATACGGGGATCGAGATTATCCCGCTTATAAAGATCACCGGCAAAAAATCTTTCATAAATAATGAGCTGATATTCGCAAGCGTTGCTCCTAAAACTTTGCGTATACCAATTTCTTTTGTTCTTTTCTGTATGCTTAGGGAGATCAGCCCGATGATCCCCAATACAACAATAATAAGTGCCAATGCAGTTGCAACCTGGGATGCTTTTTTCAATTGTATCTCTGACCTATACAGGTATGTCAGCGATTCATCCATAAACTTATATTCAAATGAACTTCCGGGTATGAGTGCAGACCATTTTTTTTGCAGGTTCCCCATTGATTCACCAATGTTCCCGGGCTTTAATTTGAAACAAAGCAGCCGGTAGAATTTATTTAGATTTACATGGGTCATGACCATCGGCCTTATTCTCTCCTTCATGGATCCAAAATGAAAATCATTGATCACACCAATGACGTTCAGGGGCTGGTCTGCAGAAATATACAGGCGTTTTCCTACAGCCTCTTCTGCATTTTTTAACCCCAGTGTTCTTACTGCAGATCCATTGATAACTACATTTAATGAATCACCCGCATGTTGAAATGTCCGGCCTGCCATTAAAGGAATTTTAAATACGGAGAGATAATTCTCATCGGCTATTAAGGTTTCATATGGAAATGATTGGGAAGAATCTTTTCCTTCTGCATACAACAGCGTTGTGCCGCTGCCCCTTCCATCCGGAACCGACCAGGTAACCGAGGCGGAACTTATTTCAGGCATTTTTTCAAACTCATCTCTTATCGTTTGTATATGCTTTACTCCCTGTGCTGTCCAGTCCCTTGGCAATTGCACGGAAACAATATATTCTTTATCATAACCCAGGTCTTTACTGAAAAATAAGCTGACCTGTTTTGCCAGTATAATAGCGCCAATCAGCACTACGGATGCAGCAGAGAACTGAAATCCAACTAATATTTTTCTTAATACAATATTCCCCTTCACTGACTGCAGTTTTCCTTTTACAGAATCAACGGTTTTTAATGCTGATAAAATAAATGCAGGGTAAATACCGGCAAGTATGCCTACAATAAATATCAATAATACCGGTATACCGATAAAATAAACGGGGAATGAAGATAAAGCCGGTATGGGTTTTCCCAATACCTGCGACAGGAATGTATTACCTGCGGCGAATATTACCAACGCAAGTATCATCGCGAAAAATACCAATAAAACAGACTCAGAAAGTAATTGATAAATGATCTGGCTTCGCTTTCCTCCCATTACTTTTCTAACGCCAATCTCTTTTATCCTGGTTGAAGATTTGCCAATAGATATATTGATAAAGTTGATAACAGCCATTATTAAAATGAACAGGGCTATTAAAGAAACGGTATACAACATCTTTTTTACAAGCCCTTTATTTTGCTGCAAATAGAATTGTTTAAGGGGCACGAGGTAAGGCTGCATATTCACAGCTATGTTGTCATCTGCATGCTGCTTTAGAATGCGGCGCATGGGTTCTGCAAGGTCCGCTGCTTTTACACCGTTCTGTAATTCTACAAACCCTGCAATGTTTGTATTATCCCATTTATCAAGAGACCGGCTAAAGTATTCCGCAGAAGCAGCAGGGATATAGATCTGGTTATCATTATCAAAAGTGATGCGGTTTATTGAATTATACGGAGGAATTTTCATTACTCCTGTAATTCTAAACTCATGCTTTGAACCTGAGAAGCTTTCAATGGTTAAGGATTGTCCAACTACATCTTTTTTCCCAAAATATTTGATCGCCTTGTCTTCTGTTATTACAATTGAAAAAGGTTCAGTTAATGAAGTTCTTATATCTCCATGAATTAATGTGAACCCGTACATCTTTAGCACGCTGCTGTCGCCAATTTGTAATCCTTCCCTGAATACCTTGTCACCATTGGAAACATTGGAGGTAATCCCATCCCAACGATAGTAATTGGCCACTAATGAAGGATATTCTTCAGCAAGGGTTTTTACCAGCGGGCCAACGGTTGTTATTTCAAGCCCCATATCAGGGTTTGTCCAGTTACTTTGAATGATGTACTGGTTATCTAAATTTTTCAGATCACGGTTAACATTCAGTTCACCCCATACATAGGCTGCAATCAATAAAGTAAAAGCAATACCAAAAGAAAGTCCCAGTATATTCAACAGGGAATGAAATTTATGTTTCAGGATATTCCTCCACGCTATTTTAAAATAATTCTTCAGCATATTATTTTATTCAGTTCTTAATGATTTAACCGGGTTAGCTATTGCTGCTTTCACTGATTGTATGCTTATAGTAGCAAGTGCTATAGCAATGGCACAAAAACCTGCAAGTGCAAACACGCCCCAGCCAATATCTGTTTTATAGGCAAAATCCTGCAGCCATTTATTCATCACGTACCATGAAACAGGAATGGCAATTATAATAGCAATGAACACGAGTTTAATAAAATCACCTGCCAGCAAACGGATTATGCCGGGCACACTTGCCCCCAATACCTTACGGACACCGATCTCCCTTCTGCGTACCTCGGCTGTATAGGTGGCAAGACCGAACAGCCCCAGGCATGATATCAGGATGGCGATCAGGGCAAACACATTATATAAGGTACCTGTACGCTGCTCCGATTTGTACATGTTATTAAATACCTCATCAAGAAACATATAAGAGAACGGGAAATCAGCATTGTATTGTTTCCATTCCTTTTCAGCGGCGGCAATTGCTTTGGGAGCATCTTTGCCCGCGGTTTTAATATAAATGGCCTGCATATTTTCCGGAGCATAATAGAATACAACAGGTTCTATTTTATTTTTCATGGAAGCCAAATGAAAATCCTTCGCTATGCCGATAATGGTTCCTTCCCGGTCCCATAGTTTGAATTTTTTCCCGATAGGGTCTTTGATACGGGCCGTTAATACCGCTGTTTCATTCAGAATAAAATGTGTTGAATCAGCCACAGCTCCCGTGAAATTGTCTCCCAGCTGCAGCTGCATTTTAAAGAAGGACATAAAATCCTTATCAATGGCCATTGGCCTCACCATCATTGTTTCATCCTTACCTTTTCCATCCCAATAGTTATTACCTGTTTGGCCACCTATTTGTATGATATTTGCACTTGCCCTGGTAACAGCTGTGATACCCGGCTGTTTCAACAGGTCTGCTTTTACAGCATCAAAGTGCTTATTCATGTCACGCATAAAAAAAGCAATGGTATTTTCCTTATCATAGCCGAGTTTTTTAGAACGTATATAATCCAGTTGCTTGCTGATTATAAATGTGCCGGCAATTAAAACGATCGAAAAAGAGAACTGTGTAACCACCAATACCTTGCGGAATAAGACATCGCTGATACGGGCTGAAATCTTACCCTTTAATGCTTTAAGCGGCTCAAAGGAAGAGAGCAGCATGGCAGGGTAAATGCTGGAAGCCAGTAGTGTGGCAAGGATCGTAATAATAATGACCTTCCATATCTGGAAATTTGCCAGGTCAAATACCAGTTGCTTTCCGGAGATCTGGTTGAATGAGGGCATTAACAGGTACATTAATCCGATCGACATTATGGTGGCTATTACAAACAGCAATGCAGTTTCAACAATGAACTGCATGAATAACTGCAGCCTGGCAGCGCCAACGATCTTACGAAGGCTGATCTCTTTGGCACGCAACATGGAACGTGCAGTGGAAAGGTTTACATAATTAATGCAGGCTATAACAAGTATGAGCAAGGCAATAATAATAAACATGCGCACTGTTTCGATGCCACCATCGCTTCCATCAGCTTTATACAAATGCATTTCAGTTAATGACTGCGGCAGGTACATAATATCAGTATCATCTGCTTTATTCCGCAGGTGTATCTGTTTCAATTTAACAGCAAGCTCATTAATGTTGGTTCCCGGCTGCAGCAACAGGTAGGTTTCATAGTTAAACTGGTTAAAATCATTATCCATGCTTTGCCCGGGCGGCTTTCCCTCGTACATCGTTTTAGCGAGTAACGACATCGGTATGAACATATTTTTTTGGATGCTGGAGTTTTTTGGAAGATCCTTTACAATACCTGTTACAGTAAAATTTATTTTATTGTCCGCTGTAATTGTCTTTCCAATAGGTTCCTCATTGCCGAAATACCGTTTGGCAGTAGTTTCAGTAAGAATAATGGAATTAATATCTGCAAAAGGTTTTTCCGGGTTGCCTTTGACCAGTTTAAAATCAAATACTGAAAAAAGTGCTGGGTCGGTAAATGTTGTCTGGTCTTCTTCAAATATTTTATCCTTGTACCTGAAGAGGGCATAAGTATAATTCCTGGAAAGCCGAACAACTTCTTTTACCTGGGGTAATTCATTTTTAGCCATCACCCCGATTGGTGCTGCGGTAGATTCCCAGATCTGTGTGCTGGCACCTGTGCCTACCCTGTTTTGCAGCCGGTAAACAGAAGACGACTGTTTGTTAAACCTGTCGAAAGAGGATTCGTCCTGCACCCATAATAATATAAGTATACCAACGGTTAATCCCGCTGTTAAGCCGGAGATATTAATGAGGGTATAGAATTTGTTTTTGATCAAATTCCTCCAGGCTGTCTTAAAATAATTTTTTATCATGGTATCTTCAGGTTAGATGATTATTTTTTGAACGGATCGAAATGCTCCATATTGTAAGTGTTTGTTTCCTTTACTCCCTTCAGTATCGCATCCCAGCCGGTACTGTCCCTGTACTTCCACAGAATATCATTGTTCGCTTCAACATTCGGCAGCATCTTTATTTCGGTTTCCGAAATGGAAATGACCTTATAATTCTGCTTCTCGCCAAGATAATAAGCACCGTCTTTGAAATACACGTATGACCTTGATGTTTTGCTGCTGTCCTTCCCGTCCCATTCATATGCTATTGATTCCAGTGTACTGTCATTGACAAAGCGGTAGATCTCGTAAAAAGGCGCTCCTTTATAAAGCCCCTTCCATTTTCCTTCGATCCATTTTATTTTTTTCAGGTCATCTTTTCCGTATTGCCGGGCTACAACAGGCTTATCAGCATCCGGTGTTTTTTCTTCCTTAGATCCGCCACAGCCGATGGCTGCAACTGTTACAAGAATAATAATGATCTTTTTCATGAGTTTATTTTTTATTCTGTTCGCAATGATTTTACAGGGTTTGCCAGCGCCGCTTTGATCGCCTGTAAGCTTATCGTCAGCAATGCAATGAATACCGCTACCATTCCTGTTACTGCAAAGACCCACCACCCGATATTTATCCGGTAAGCAAAATCCTGCAGCCAGTTGTGCATGAAGTACCAGGCAAGCGGTATAGCGATCAGCATGGCAATGAACACCAGCTTTAAAAAATCTTTGGATAATAAGCTAATGATGCCCGTCATGCTTGCGCCTAAAACTTTGCGTATCCCTATTTCCTTGGTACGGTTAACAGCGGCAAGTGCCGCTAAACCAAAGAGGCCGAGGCATGCGAGGAAAATAGAAATACCGCCGGCCCAGCCAACAATACTGCTCCAGCGTGATTCTGATTTATAAAAACGATCCAGGCTTTCGTCAAGGAATTCATATTTGAACGGTAGTTCCGGAACCACGCTTGCCCACGATGCTTTCATCACATCCAAAGCAGCAGCAGGATCACCCGGCTTTATGCGAACGAAATATTTGTAAGGAGCATAGTTCTGGAACTGGTGGAACATCTGTGGCCCTACCTTTTCACTGAAAGGACGGAAATTAAAATTCTTTACAACGCCGATGACCACGGGAGTTAATGTCTCCTGGTATCCTGTAAGTTCTTTTCCAACAGCTTCATTAATTGTCCATCCAAAATCCTGCAGCATGGCCTCATTGATGATAACAGCCGTTTGTGTATCAGAAGCGATCTTCGGATCAAAATTCCTCCCGGCGATCAGTTCCATACCCATCAGCTTTATATAATCGTTGTCAACAAAATATTCATACACATTTTTGTTCTTGCCATTATAATCCCAACCCGACATACTCCAGCCCGTTCCTTCCCCTATTCCCAGTTCCGATCCTGCTACACTTACTATCTGAGGTTTGGTAGACAATGATTGCCTGAACAGCGGGTATATCTTTTTTGTATCTGTTCCTTCTGCATCCACCATCACAATATTCTCTTTATTAAAGCCCGGATTTTTTGTTTGCATGTACCGCAACTGCTGTAAAATAATAACTGTAGAGATTATCAAGCCAATGGATAAAACGAATTGTACGGTAACCAGTGATTTTGTAAAAATATTTGCCCCGCCTACCCTCACCTTGCTTTTTAATACGTCGATCGTTTTAAAACCGGAAAGCACCAGGGCAGGGTAAACACCGGCCAGCAAGCCAACCAGTAAGACCAGTCCTCCCAGCATCCAGATCATTTCCGGGAATTGTGTAAAAGAAAAATCAAGTTCTCTTCCCGAAAGCCGGTTGAAATAAGGCAATAATAATTGGCCCAGTAAAAAGCCAAGGATAGCAGACAGGATGCTTAATAATAATGCTTCGGCTAAGAATTGTAAGATCAATTGTCGCTTCCCGCTGCCGATCACTTTTCGAACACCAACTTCTTTTGCCCTTCCTGCAGAGCGGCCTATCGCCAGCGTGGTGAAGTTGATACAGGCAATAAGCAACACACCGGCAGCAATGGCCAGTAATATCCAGATATTCTTTGGGCTTGTTGCATCCACTGAGCCACCACCGACTTTAGTATCGGTGTGCATTTCTTTTAATGGCTGCAGCCTGTAACTGATCGGTGATCCATGGGCCGTCCACAGGCTGTCTTTTTTTAATTCTGCTTCTTCCTCAGCATGATACTTACTGCGGAACTTTTGTAACACCACAGACCCGTTATGCAGTTTGCTTCCGGGCCTGAGCTGAACAAAGGTTTGATAACCCGAATGTGTCCACCTGTCAATATTTCTTTTACCTGCCTTGGTGGTCAGGAAATATTCAAAGCTGTAAATGATATCAAACTGAAGGGTGGAATTGGATGGTGCATTTTCTGCAATGGCACCTACCACGAAGGATTCAAAATCGTCTTCTATTTTTATGTCGACTGTTTTACCAATGGCATTCTCTTGCCCAAACAATTGTTTTGCCTTATTTTTTGTCAAAACAATATGACGCTGATCTTTCAGTGCATTAAGACGGTCGCCATAGATTGTTTTAAAAGAGAATACAGAAAAAAAAGCCGGGTCTGCAGCTGTTATCTTGCTGCGGCTTACTTTATTATCTACCCGTATAAATTTTTCATCCCAGGAATCTTTTACCCTTACAAAGTTTTCCACTTCCGGGAAATCCTGCTTCATGGCAGGGCCAAGCGGGATTGGCAGATAACTGCTGCCATGGGCCTCTTCTCCACGCATGGGTTCTCCCCAGCGATAAACACGGTAAATATTACCGGCATTTTTATGAAAGCGGTCAAAACCGAATTCATTTACTGCATATAATAAGAACAGGGCGAAGCATGCGAGCCCTACAGATAAACCAAATATATTTATGAAGGACAGGCCTTTTTGCTTTCCCAGGTTCCGGATGGCAATTTTAAAATAATGTTTGATCATATAAATAGCTTTTAGCGGTTAGCTATTGGCTGTTAGCCAGCAGCATTATTATTAATCACTTATCAAAAGGTTTTGCTAATAGCTAATGGCTAATAGCTAACGACTTTACTTATTCTGTTCTTAAACTTTTCACCGGGTTTGCAAGTGCAGCCCTTATCGCCTGCAGGCTTACAGTTATCAATGCAATGAATAGTGCAGTGATACCCGCCAGCACAAATACCCACCAGCTTATATCAACACGGTACGCAAAATCCTGCAGCCATTTGTGCATGCCCCACCATGCAAGCGGAACAGATAAACAAAAAGCAATGATGACCAGCTTTAAAAAATCTTTTGATAATAGTTGAACGATGCCGGTCACATTTGCTCCCAAAACTTTCCGGATGCCAATCTCTTTGGTACGCTGTTCAGCCATGAAAGTTGCGAGGCCAAATAAGCCAAGGCATGCAATAAAAATGGCGAGCAGAGAAAATATCATCGCAAGTTTACCAACCCTCATCTCTTCGCGGTATATATTATTAAAGGCATCGTCCATAAAACGGTGGCTGAACGGCATTCCCGGTGCCATCGTTTTCCATTTGCTTTCTACCTGCTTCAGCAATGTGGGTATATTGGCGGCAGTAACCTTAAATGATGTGGCGCCGCGGCTCCTGCCCAGGAAAAAACAAAGCGGCCCTATATTATCCCGTAGTGATTCGTAATGAAAATTCTTTACTACACCGATTATGCTAAAAGATTCCTGTGCTGCGGGATCGTTTGGATTGGTAGAAGTATAGATCTTTTTCCCCACAGGGTCATCATAGCCCAATACCCTGGCTGCAGCTTCATTAAGTATAACGGCAGTGGAATCTGAACCAAAATCTTTCGAAAAATTTCTTCCCTTCTGCATTTCCATGCCCAGGGTTTTTATATAATCATAATCAACCCGCCATGTTTGCATAGAAAGCGCATTCTTTGCATCCATTACAGGGTCCTTTGAAAAAGAATTATCGTTACGTGAGGAATTTACCGGCAGGAAGCCACTCATCGTAGCGCTGCTTACACCCGGCATCTGTAATACTTCATTCTTAAATGCATCAGCATTATTTCCCAATGCATCGGTGCCGTTAATGATCAGAACCTGGTCTTTATTAAATCCCAGTTTTGTATGCTGTATATAATTTATCTGTTTATAAATGATGATCGTTCCTATTATTAAGAATATGGATATTGCGAATTGGAAAACAACCAGGCCACTTCTCATGCCACCGCTTTTACTGCCCATATTCAGTTTTCCTTTTAATACCTGGATGGGTTTAAAGCCTGATAAAAAGAATGCCGGGTAACTGCCGGCCAGTAAGCCTACAATGAACGGCAATAAAATAATAAAGAGGATGGCCTTACCGGTAAAGAAATCCCGCAGGAGTATTGACTTGCCTGCAATATCATTGAAAGTTGGCAGGATCAGGTATGCAACTGCAATAGCAAGGATCAGCGAAATGACCGCCATTACGGTGGATTCAATGAGGAACTGTGTGATCAGTTCTTTACGGCTGGTGCCCAGTACTTTTCTTATGCCAACTTCCCTCGCCCTGTTGGCAGAGCGGGCTGTGGAAAGATTCATAAAGTTGATGCAGGCAATGAGAAGGATAAATAAAGCAATGGCGGAAAAAATATAAACGTACTGGATGTTCCCGTTAACGCCCAGCTCACCGGTCAGGTCAGAATGAAGATGAATATCGGTCAGCGGCATCAGGCTGTACTTGAGCTTATTGCCCGACTTTTCAAACTCTTCCATGCTGGATATCTCCATTAGTTGTTTTGCCTGTGCCAGGATATACTTGGCAGTGAACTGGCTGAAATTCTTTTCAAATTCCCGGTAGTCCGCCCCTTTTTTTAATACGATATAAGTGTGAAAATTATGGCTAAGGAAATTTCCCCACTGGTAGTTTACGTTCTTCATGGAGAAGATCATATCAAACTTGAAATGCGAATTGCGGGGCATATCTTTTATTACCGCAGTTACTTTATACTGTTCCTTCTCATCCGTTTCAATGACCTTGCCGATCGCATTTACATTATCAAAATATTTTTTCGCAGTGGACTCCGTGATCACTACGGTATTGGGCTCATTCAACGCGGTTTTGGTATCACCGCTTATTGCCGGCAATGTGAATACATTAAAAAATGTTGAATCCGCATGGGCCACTTCATCCTCACTGATGAACTCATTATTCTTTTTTATCAGCTTATTACCATTTGACGCATATACCCTGGTATATTCTTCCACCTGCGGGTAATCCTTCTTCAGCGTAGCGCCCATTGGATCAGAGCTAACGGCAAGGTTTAGTTCATTACCACCAAATTTTATCGCGGCATCTACACGGTATATCCGTTCGGCTTTTTCATTGTAACGGTCATAAGCCAGTTCATCCGTCACATAAAGTGTGATCAGTAAAAAACAGGCAAGGCCTATCGCCAGGCCGGTAATATTGATGATGGAGAATACCTTGTTCTTCACCAAATTTCTCCAGGTAACCCGCAGATAATTTTTTAGCATAAGAAAAGCTTTTAGCGGTTAGCCGCGTTATGTTCAATAAAATTATTTTTCGATCCGAAATCCCGCTAAAAGCTAATGGCTAATAGCTAAAGGCTTTCTCTATTCTGTTCTCAGGCTCTTTACCGGGTTTGCCATTGCTGCTTTAACAGCCCTGTATCCAACAGTCAGCCATGCAATGACCATCGACCAGGCAACTGCAAATAAGAATACCGATATACCCAGGTCAATACGATAGCTGTAATCCTGCAACCAGTCCTTCATAATATAGTAAGCAACAGGTGCTGCTATCGCAAAAGCGATGATGATCAGCAATGAAAATTCTTTTGATAGCAGGTAAACGATATTACCTGCGGTAGCACCCAATACTTTCCGTATCCCCATTTCACGGGTACGTTGAGCCGCCATAAATGATACCAGTCCGTATAACCCCAGGCAACTGATAAAGATCGCGATGATGGCAAAAATTGTATACAGCTGGGAAAGCTGGTTTTCCTGCTTATAAAAATTATCGATGGTCTCGTCGAGGAATTTATACTCGTACACATAATCAGGGAAAGCAGCGTTCCAGTGTTTTTCAACAAAGGCCATGGTCGCCTTTTCTGTTCCGGGTTTTATTTTAATATTAATGGTTTGATACACGTCCTTCCAGGTGCTCATCACCACCGGCGCCATCGGCTCCCGCAAAGAATAAGTATTGAAATCTTTTACCACACCTACAATCTGCCCGGTTTTAACGCCATCCCAAAAATTGATGTGCTTACCGATCGCTTCTTCCGCTTTGGTAATGCCCAGTTTTTTTAAAACTGTTTCATTCACTACGAATTCACGTACCGTATCGCTTGCCTGGTATGGCCGGCCGGCGGCAAATTGTATCCCGTAAGTTTTAAAATAATCAACGTCGGCCCACTTAAGATTGGCGCCAAAGTTTGTATTCTTAGTTGAATGATCGAACATGAAATCACTTACCCAGCTATTGTCGGATGATGGGCTTGTATAGCTGAAGCTTACATTTATAATGTCCGGGTTCTGCCTGAACTGGTGCTGTAGCTGTTCCATTTTAGTTCTGCTGATACTATCGCCGGGTATATCAACGTTCATGATGGCGGCTTTATCAAAGCCAAGCGAAGCATTTCTGAAAAAATCCATCTGGTTGACAACGATGAGTGTACCGATGATCAGAATTTGTGCAATGCCGAATTGCAGAACGACCAGCGCCCTTCTTAGGGAGATACCACCGACCATCTTATTTGTTATCTTACTTTTTAATGCCGTAATGGGATTAAAGCCCGATAAAATGATCGCCGGGTAAATGCCTGATAATACCGTAACCAGTATACCAACAGCCAGGAGGAATAATAACAATACCGTGTTACTGATAAAGTTCATGGACATTTTTACTTCCAGCAGCTGGTTCAAAAAAGGAAGTACGGCCCATGCTATTAAGGTGGCAACAAAAAGCGCAAAAGCAGTGATAATAGCGGTTTCGCATAAGAACTGTATTGCCAGTTGACGGCGGCTGCTTCCCAATACTTTTCTTACACCCACTTCTTTGGAGCGGTTAACAGCCTGTGCCGTAGCCAGGTTGATAAAGTTGACGCAGGCGATCACCAGCAAAAAAATGCCGATCAGGCTAAGCGCATTTACCAATGATTTGCTGAAGGTATGCTGGCGATAATTGCTGAAGCGGTCATCAGAATGTATCTCCATTAATGGCTGGGCGATATAAGCATCCTTTGCATATTCGGCCGGCTTATGTTTTTTTGCAAAGGCCCCAAGCTCAGCATTGAATTTTGAAACAGGATAGTTATCCGGCAATATAACATAACAGTTAGCACCGCTGGAGGTACTTACCCAATCATCAAGGTTTCGCTTAGCATTGGTATTTGGCAGCGTTGAATATGATACAACGATGCCTAAAGGGAAATCTGTATTGGGCGGAATGTTTTCCAGTATGCCGCTAACCTTAAAAACATCCTTATTGTTCCGTACTAATGTCTTGCCCATGGCCGACCTCCAGTCGCCAAAAAATTTCTCTGCAAATTCCTGTGTTAATACCGCACTGTTCGGTTCCGTAAGCGCAGATTTGGCGTCACCCGAGAGCCAGCCGAATTTGAATATGGAAAAAAATTCGGGCTCGGCAAAATAGACATCCAGGTTATTGAATTTCTTTGGCTGATTTTTTCCTTCGGCTTCTACGTTTATCTGGTGACCATCACGCTTATAAATGGATGCGACGTTTTTTATCTGTGGAAAATCCACACGCAGCGCCGGTCCCACCGGGAAAGATACACCACCTGAATAATTCATTCCATCCTGGGTACTGAACATACTGCCCACCCTGTAAATATTTTCTTTTTGCGGGTGGAAATTATCAAAGCTGGTTTCAAACCGTATCACCAAAAATATCAGCAGCGAGGCTGCAATTCCGATGCTGAGTCCAAGCACGTTGATGAAAGCATAAGTTTTATTACGCTTTAAATTCCGGAATGCTGTTTTAAAATAATTTTTTATCATGGTTGTACTTTATTCTGCTCTCAAGCTTTTTACGGGGTTTGTTAAAGCAGCTTTTACCGAATGGAAACCGGCGGTACATAATGCAATGAGCATAGTTACCAGGGCGGTTATAATAAATATATACACCTGGACAGGTATGCGAAAAGCAAAGTCCTCCAGCCACTTATTTGCTGCCCACCATGCCAGGGGAGCGGCAATTATAATAGCAATACACACAAGTTGCAAGAAATTTTTTGTTACCAGTAAAGTGATGCTGCTTATGTTTGCTCCAAGTACCCTTCTTATGCCGATCTCTTTTGTACGCTGAACAGTTGTAAATGCGGCAAGTCCAAATAATCCCAGGCATGCCAGCACAATAGCAAGAGCAGCCGCCACACTGAATAATACGGAAGTCCGCTGTTCGGCCAGGTAAAGCTTATCATAATCATCGCTAAGGAAATGGAAATTAAAAGGCCTGCCGGGAACACGTTGCTTCCACATCATTTCAAGTCCGCCCAATACCTGTTTGGTATTTCCTTCCATACGAACCATAAATGTTCTTGAATAGTTCCTCCCCAGGAAGATCAGCAACGGGCCAATAGGATCATGGAGACTGCTGAAGTGAAAATCTTTTACAACGCCCACTACCGGACCGGTCACCCCTTTATCGAGTATTTTACCAATTGCCTGCTCCGGGGTCCACCCGATCTTTTTTGCAAGCGATTCATTAATGATATAAGGCAGGTGGAAATTCTCACTGTTGTTGCTGGTGTCCATCATTGCAAAATCTGATTGCTGGAAATCACGCCCTGCAAGCAGTTGCATATCCAATGTTTTCACCAGGTCAAGGTCAACAGGCATTGCATTAAGGGATATATCATGTTTCCCTTTTTCATCAGTTGCGGTAATACCATCGCCCCATTCTATATACTCGGGTGTTTCGTAAGAAGCAGTTACTCCTTTAACACCCGGCACCTGTTTGATCGCATTTTTTATATTTTCAAAATCATCTATCATTTTTCCGCCAATGGGGAGAGCCACAATGTGCTCCTTATCATATCCAAGATTCTTTGTCTGCAGGTAATTCATCTGCTGCATGATAACAACCGTATAGATAATAAGGAAAATGGAAATGGCAAACTGGCCAACGATCAGGCTTTTTCGCAGCATGTTATTACCACCTGTAAATGCAAATCCCTTTTTAAGAACACCCATGATCTGCATACCCGAAAGAACGAGGGCAGGATAAAGTCCTGCAAAAAAACTTACAAGCAAACAGAATACTATAAGTGCGATAACAGGCATGGGTTGCAGCAGCACATCAGGAGTGAATTGCTTACCGGTAATATTATTAAAGTACGGGATCATTAACATGCTTAAAATAAATGCAAGTGCTGCGGCAACAAAAGTGATCACTGATGACTCACTGATGAACTGCATAAAGACCTGTCGCCTGGAAGCTCCCATTACCTTGCGCATGCCTATCTCACCGCTGCGGCCTGCTGATTGTGCTGTGGCGAGGTTGGTATAATTGGCACATGCAATTATCAATATCAATAAGGCGATCGCCAGGAACATATAGATATAAGTAATACTGCCATTGGGTTCAAAACCTGCAAGGGAAGAATACAAATGAACCCTCGTGAGTGGCTGCAGCTCATACTTCAGGTAGTCATTCCCTTCCAGGCGTGCTTCTTTTCTTACATCGGCGGTCTGCATATAACTGTTAGCCTGTTGTTGCAGCTGCGGAAGATCATTTTTATCACGCAATAATAAATAGGTGATCCAGTTCGCATTCCACCATGTTTCATCTTTTACCCCATTTGAAAGATTCAGGAACTGCGTTACCAGGTCAAATTTCACCTGGGAGTTTTGGGGTGCATCCTCGCTCACGGCAGATACTGTGAATTCTTTTCCCATCGCGGTAAGCCGCTTGTTCAGTGCCGACTCATTGCCAAAATATTTTTTTGCTACAGAGCGGGTAATAACGATCTTATCAGGCGCATCAAGCGCTGTTGCCGCATTGCCCTCAAGCAATGGAAATGAAAATACCTTAAAGAACGCAGGGTCTGCATAAAGTGTACGGGGTTCATCAAAAACCCTGTCTCCTGTTTTTACCACGCTGCTGCTTATGAAAGTGCGTACATATTCCTCAACGGCAGGGAACATCCTTTTAAATTGCGGGCCAACTTTTGTACCGGTAGTAGCAACCATATTTACAGTTTCTGCCCGTTTGTAATCCATAGTTGCACGAACTATCCGGCTGGCATTTACATTGAACTTGTCGTAACTAAGTTCATGATTAATATAAACGCCTATCAGCAGGCATGCGGCAAGTCCTACTGTTAGCCCAAAAATATTGATAGCAGAATACAATTTGTTCTTACGCAGGTTGCGTAATGCTGTTTTAAAATAATTTTTAAACATGTTAAAAAGCTTTGAGCTGTTAGCTATTAGCCAGCAGCAATATTATTATCTTAGTTATCAGACATTCGCTAAAAGCTAAAGGCTAATAGCTAACGGCTTTATTTATTCTGTTCTTAATGACTTAACAGGGTTGGCAATAGCCGCCTTCACTGCCTTATAGCCAACGGTAGCCCATGCAATGATCACCGAGATCATTACCGCAATGATGAAAACACCCACCCCCAGTTCTATCCGGTACACAAAATCCTGCAGCCAGCTGTTCATCATAAAATAAGCAAGCGGCGCCGCGATCAGGAAAGCGATCGAAATGAGTATGGTAAATTCTTTGGAGAACAGGTACACAATATTCCCTACAGAAGCACCCAATACTTTTCTTATTCCCACTTCCTTTGTTTTTTGTACGGCCATAAAAGAAACAAGCCCATACAAACCGAGGCTGGAGATCAGCAATGCCAGTATCGCAAATATTTTATACAGGAGCGACAACTGGTTCTCCTGCTGGTAAAAATTACTGATGTTCTCATCCATGAATGAATTGGTATAGGCATATTCAGGAAAAAAGCTATCCCATGCCGACTGAACAGCTGCCTGTATTTGTGGTATATTGGAGGAACGCAATTTAATAGCGGTAAGGCTGTAATATTTATTACGTGGCCCGATCACCAAAGGCCTGATGGCCTCTTTTAACGAGCTTGTTTTAAAATCCTTTACCACGCCAACCACCTGCGTCCATGGACTGCGGCCCATGCGGATATCTTTTCCAATCACATCCTTTGGATCTTTTAAGCCAAGTTTTTTTACCAGTGTTTCATTGATCACTACTTCCCTGATGGTATCACTTTTAGCATATACCCTGCCGGCAAGAAACTCCAGGCCAAATGTTTTAAAATAATCTTCGTCTGCCAGTTTTATCGACAACTGGAATTTTTCATCGTCCCTGTGATCAAAAGCGAAATTGGTGCTCCAGTTATTATCCGATGAGGGTGCGTCTGAGCTAAAGCTTACCGACTGTATCCCCGGTGTTTGCAACAATTTTTCTTTAAAGGCCCCCTGCTTTGCTATCACGCTGCTGTCTGAATTACCCGATAGCAACAGCACAGCCTCTTTATTAAAGCCAAGGTCTGCACGCTGTACAAAATTCATCTGGCTGATGGCTACGATCGTTCCGATGATGAGTACCTGTGAAATGGCAAACTGTGTTACCACCAACCCCCTTCTTAATGAGATGCCGCCAACTTTTGCAGATGTTATTTTATTCTTAAGCGCCAGCGCAGGTTTAAAACCTGAAAGGATCAAGGACGGATATAAACCGGAGAATAAGGTTACTACAAGTATAACGGCTGCAAGGAAGAATATCGTTTCAACATTTAACAAACTAAGCTGCTCGGTGATGGATGCAACGTGCTTTATCAGCGGAAGGCAGGCAAGCGCAATGCCAATAGCCGCAATACCTGCAATGGTCACCACAAGGCCGGTTTCACCCATTACCTGGAAGAACAATTGTTTACGGCTGCTGCCCAAAACTTTTCTTATACCTACTTCTTTTGACCTTCCGACAGCCTGTGCGGTAGCAAGGTTGATAAAGTTGATGCAGGCCATGATAATGATAAAAATACCAATCAGCGAAAGTGTCCATAAGGTAGACTTACTTGTAACATGGTTACCGAATGATTCAAAGCGGTTATCAAAATGCAGGTTGCCTAATGGCTCTATGAAGTTTGTTTTTACTGAAACGCCCGATCCCCTTGCCAAATAATGGTCTTTGCTGAATTTTGCTAATTGTTGGTTGACGGTTGCAGCAGCAGCTTTATCTTTCAATAATGCAAATACCTGGAAATTGCTTGATGTACTTCCCCAGCTTGTTGCGTTATAATTATAATTCCCGCCATTCCTTTTCAATGTTTCAAAAGAGATCAATATCCCCAGCGGGAAATCAGAATGCTCTTTCACGTCCTCCAGTATCCCGGAGACCTTTAAAGTTATTGCGTTATCCAGCTTAACGAATCTGCCTGTCGCTTCCTGCCAGTTACCAAAATATTTCTCCGCCATCTTTTTAGTAAGCACTACACTGTTGGGTTCTTTCAGAACAGCGGCGCTGCCGGCTAACCATTTGTAATCGAACACCTGGAAGAATTGCGGCTCACAAAAGAACATGCCGTATGTTTCAATGAATTTTTTATCGGTAAACGTATTTTCATTTGTTCCGCCCACGGTTACCTGTCCTCCATAAACAGAATTGATGCCGGCAAAGACCGCATTGGGAACTTCTGAGCGCATTGCTTCCAGTGCAGGAACAGGTATCCCTGAATTATAAGTGATGCCGTCTGCATATTTATCCTGTGTTACTACATGATAGATCCTGTTATAATTGGGTTGAAATTTATCATAGCCCAGTTCATACCGCACAACAAGGAACAATAATAAACATGCTGCCATACCCACTGCAAGTCCTGTTATATTAATAGCCGCATAACCTTTGTGGCGTGCTATGCTTCTGAATGCTATTTTTAAATAATTCTTTATCATCGTATACTTTTTATTCTGTTCTTAGTGACTTAACCGGGTTGGCATTGGCGGACCTGATGGCCTGGAAACTTATCGTAACAAATGCGATCAAAACAGCAATGAGTCCTGCAAGCAGGAATATCCACCATGCAAGGCTGATGCGATAAGCAAAATCCTGCAGCCACTTGTTCATGGCATACCAGGCCAAAGGGGATGCAATGATGATCGCAACCAATACAAGTTTTAAGAAATCTTTTGATAACAGCCCTACAACACTCGCAACACTTGCGCCCATTACCTTGCGGATGCCGATCTCTTTGGTACGCTGCTCGGCGCTGAATGTAGCCAGGCCAAAGAGGCCAAGGCAGGAAATAAAGATGGCAATGATGGTAAAGTAGCCAACGATAGAAGCCAGCCTGCTTTCAGCGACATAATTTTTTTGAAAATCATCATCAAGGAAACTGTATTCAAAGGGTTCATTGGGGTTTAAGGCATGCCAGCTTTTTTCTATGTTTGATAATAATTTACTAATGTCACCCTGCTTTGCATTTACCAGTATATGATTGAATTCAGTTCGCGGGTTCAACTCAAATCCAAATGGCGTGATGGCAAGGTGCAGGTCTTCAAAATGAAAATCTTTTACCACACCGATCACATCAAACCCATATTTTGTTCCACGCCAGTCGAAATAAACTTTTTTTCCTATTGCTTCCTGGGCTGAAGAGAACCCGATATCTTTAATAGCTGTTTCATTAAGTATTACCCTGTAATTGGTATCTGCAGGGAACTGCTCGGAAAACAAGCGGCCGGCTATTGGCTTTATACCAAGTGTTTGAAGAAAGCTGTGATCGATCGTATTCATCCTTGTTCTCCTCGCTTCATTCATGGTCTGGCCATCGCGGTAAAAACCATTATCGCTTGGATTGAATATTCCCGGGTAATAAAATGATGCGCCTACACCCTGCACCTGGTCCATTCTTTTCAATTCATTTTTAAATGAAGTGTATATGGCTTTTGCATTTTCGCTGCGCAATGGAATAACGATCTGCCTGTCCTTGGTAAATCCCAGGTCAGTTGAGCGCATAAAACGCATCTGCCCTGCAATAACAACAGATGCTATGATCAATACCACGGATATCATGAACTGGAAAATGACCAGGCCCTTGCGCATCGAAACAGCCGCAAGTGAATTGGTGAACCTTCCTTTTAAAACTTTTATGGGTTTGAATGATGAGAGATAAAATGCAGGGTAACTTCCTGCCAGCAGTCCGGTGAAGACCGCCAGTAAAAGAAACCCTGCTATCAACAGCCAGTTTTGTCCAAAAGACAATGAAATGTCTTTACCGGACACTGAATTAAAAGCAGGTAAAAATAATCTTGCCAGTAAAAGTGCAAATACAAATGCAATACAGCTTATCAAAATCGATTCGCCCAGGAATTGCCGTATCAATGCAAACTTTTCAGCGCCCAATACTTTCCGGATACCAACTTCGGCAGAGCGCCTGGAAGAACGTGCCGTGGAAAGGTTCATAAAATTGATACAGCCGATCAGAAGTATGAATAACGCAATAGAGCCGAGTATGTATAAATAAGTAAGGCTGCCGCTTGCGCTAACCGACTGGTCCATGCCCGAACGCAGGTGAATATCTTTGAGCTGAACCAGGAATTGTTTTTTATTGAAGCCCATTGCACGCAGGTCTTTGCCTGCATGTTTTTCCATAAAGGCCGGGAATTTCGCTTCCAGATTTTTTGCATCTGCACCGGGCTTCAGCATCAGGTAAGTGAAGAACATATTGTTACTGGCCAGCTCCCTGCAATTTTCCCTGATAAAAACTTCCATTCCGCCACCTTTGATCGATATGAAAAAAGTTGCATCAATATGCGACGGTTTGGTACTTGTTTTATAAACGCCGGTCACGGTAAAATCATGATCACCATTGGTACTGCTGCTAATGCGTAGTAATTTGTTCAATGCCGGCTTATTGCCAAATATTTTTTTTGCAACGGCTTCAGATAATACAACTGAATTAGGTTTTACCAAAGAACCTGCTGCTTCTCCTTCAATAAAATCATAACTAAAAAGGGTGAAGAAAGAAGGATCGGCCAGGTAACCCTTCGATTCATAGAATGACCTTGGCACACCGGGATTTTCGCTGTACTGCAACAGGGTCTTATCTTCAGCAAACAAACCCACCAGGCGTGATGTTTCCGTTATTTCAGGGAATTCGGCCTTCATCATTTCTGCCATCAGTGCAGGTGTATTGGGCTTTTTATCTTCCTTTCCTTCTTTTATAAAAACAGTACCCACCTGGTAAATTTCATTCGCATTGCTGTGGTATTTATCATAGCTTAATTCATGGTTAATGTATAAAGTGATGAGTATACAGCAGGTAAGTCCTACGCTAAGTCCAAAGATATTGATGAACGAAAAGACCTTATTTTTTTTAAGGTTCCTCCAGGCTATTTTAAAATAACTTTTGATCATGTTAATAGCTTTTAGCTGTTAGCTGCTAGCTATTAGCCAGCAGTTTTATTTTTATTTATATGTTAAAACGTTTTGCTAAAAGCTAAAGGCTAATAGCTAACGGCTTTCTTTATTCAGTTCTTAATGACTTTACCGGGTTTGCAAGAGCCGCTTTAATGGCTTGTGAGCTCACGGTGATTAGCGCAATGGATATGGCTATCAATCCTGCCAGTGCAAATACCCACCAGTGCACATTGGTACGGTAAGCAAACTCCTGCAGCCACCTGTCCATTAACCAGTATGCAACAGGGCAGGCAAGAACGATGGCAATGATCACGAGTTTGATAAAATCTTTCGACAGTAAGGCTGTTATATTTGGTACGCTTGCACCCAACACCTTGCGAACGCCAATTTCTTTTATCCGTTGTTCAGCCGCATAAGTGGCCAGCCCGAACAATCCCATACAGGCTATAAAGATGGCAGCCATTGCAGACCATATCAGCATTTTCTGCCTGCGCATGTCTTCTGTATAAAATATGGCCAGTTGTTCATCGATAAAATGGTACTCGAATGCATGATCGATATCCACCTTCGCCAATACCTCCTTCATTTTATCCAGTGTTGCGTTGACGTCTTTACTGTCCACCTTTGATGTGAAGTAATCTATTACATGAACAGGATTATATTGATAGCCCATAACAAGGGGGGCGACCTTTTCTCTTAGTGACTGGAAGTTGAAGTCTTTAACGATACCGATCACCCTGGCGGAAAACGTCCCATTTCTTAGGGGAGTATACCTGCCACCGAATGCCCTCATCGGGATCTCTACCATCTGCTCCGAGGGTTCAGAAATATTCAGCGCTTTGGCTGCCGATTCATTGAGTATGATGGAAGCAGTATCTGCCCTGTTCGCAAAATTCCGCCCTTTAAGCATTTTTGTTTCAAAGGTGGTAGCGAAGTTTTCATCCACCCCCAGGAAAAAAGAGATCTTGTGATCTTCTGTACTTCCTTCCTTCCTGATCTTTACGGTGGGTATTGTTTTCCACTCTCCCGGAACACGTGATGTGGTAGAAACGTTTTTCACCTGCGGTATCTTGGAGAATTCAGCATTGATCACATCTGCAGCGGCCCTCACCCTGCCGCTGTTAATATCCACAACCATTAAAAGGTCCTTGTTGAATCCAAGATCTTTGTTGTTAATGAATTTTACCTGCAGGAAAAGAACGATGGTGGAAATAATGAGTATCACAGAAACCGAAAATTGAAATACTACCAGCCCCTTGCGGAGAGAGAGATCGTTCCTGCTTTGTATCCTTATCTTTTTGAGCAACAGTATAGGATTAAAACGCGACATGATAAGTGCAGGGTAAGATCCCGATACCACGCCGGTAATGAATACAGCGAGTAGGGTGTATAACCAGATACGGTAATCAGTGTGTGTGCCCAGCGAAAGTTGTTTATTGGTAAACTGGTTAAAAACAGGCAACACCAGGTTAACCATAATGATCGCCAGCACAAATGAAAAAACGGTGATAAGTAAAGATTCCATCATGAACTGGTAGATAAGCTGGCTTCGGTGAGCACCGCTTGTCTTCCTGATGCCGATCTCTTTACTTCGGTTAGATGCCTTGGCCGTGGTAAGGTTCATATAATTAATGCAGGCGATCACCAAAACGAAAAGGGCTACCAGGCCGAATATCTTTATGTAGAAAATGGAGCCGCTGTTTATTGCGCTGACATTTGAATTACGTGCCCCGTCAACTATTCCTTCTGAATAGAGGTGCATGTCCTTTAAAGGCTGAAGTATATACGACAAGGATGTACCTGCCTCAAGCGTTGCATTCGTCTTTGTCAGCGCTGTCATCTTTCCTGAAACAGCGGAGGCATCGGACCCGGGTTTTAGCAATGCAAATACCATAAAATTATCAGATGTCCAGTCACTCAGCACTGCCCTTGCATAGCCCGTGTCACTCATTCGTGTACCTTCAGAATACACCAGGCTAAAATCGAAGCTGGAATTGCGTGGATGATCTTTTATCACCGCGGTTACTTTCATCGGTGTTTCATCACCCTCCCACAGCAATGCTTTTCCCACCACGTTTGTTGAATTAAAAAGCCGCTTTGCCAGGTCTTCAACCAGCACAATAGAATTGGGTTCCTTTAATGCTGTTTTTGGGTTTCCGTCTATGGCCTCAAAATCGAATATCTCCATAAACCCGTTATTTGCAACGGTAACGGTTTCCTGGAATGTATTCTTATTTTCAGGGTTCTGCAGGTTGGCCCGGCCGAGACGTGTCATGCGGGCGGTATTCTCTATTTCTGTGATCGTCCTGGGAGACTGTTCTGCAAGCATAAAACTTGCCGCAGCTATCGTGATCTTCTCCTCGCTTGTCTTCCTGTGTCCTATAACTCTATAGATCCTGTCGGTATCCGAATGCTGCTGATCGAATGTGAGTTCATCAAAAAGGTACAGGCCTATAATAATAAAACAGGCCAGGCCAAAAGTAAGGCCAAGTATGTTGATCAACGAATAGGTCCTGTTCTTGATCAAAGAGCGAAATGCAGTTCTCAAATAATTACGTATCATGGCTATACTTTAATTTGTTAATTGCTGCGACTTTGTTCTATTAGTAGCTGAGCTTCTACAACATTATATTCTCAATAACAGCCTGTCCATCCAACATGCGAATTATGCGGTGGCTATACCTTGCATCATGTTCAGAGTGGGTAACCATTATTACGGTTGTTCCTTTTTCATTCAGGTCAGTAAGTAACTGCATTACTTCATTACCATTTGATGAATCGAGGTTACCTGTCGGCTCATCCGCTAAAATGAGCTTGGGATTATTGACAACCGCCCTTGCTACGGCAACCCTTTGTTGCTGGCCCCCCGAAAGCTGCTGGGGATAATGGTTACGGCGGTGCATGATCTGCATCTTATCCAAAACCTCCTCTACCCTTTTCTTCCTCTCGGCCGATTTAATGCCGGTATATATCAATGGTAATTCCACATTTTCAAAAACGGTCAGCTCATCAATAAGATTAAAGCTCTGGAACACGAAACCGATATTACGCTTGCGCAGGTCGGCCCTTTTGCGTTCATTGTACCTGGCTACTTCAGTACCATTAAAAACAAAACTGCCTTTATCAGGATCATCCAGCAGGCCAAGGATATTCAGTAAAGTGGATTTGCCACAACCTGATGGGCCCATTATGGCAACAAATTCTCCTTCCTTTACCTCGATGGAAAGTTTATTAAGTGCAACAGTTTCTACTTCTTCTGTGCGATAGATCTTTTCCAGGTCAGAAATTTTTATCATTGTTATTGTTTGAGTTTTAAAGAATGGTTTTGAATTATATTTTTGAAAAGGGATTCATGAACATATTAAAGGAAGCATCCAGGTCCTCTACATAAACATCAGGATTCGCCGTTACTACCTTATCCTTTTTCGGCGAACAGGAAGATTTGGCCGTTGCATCGCAGGCCTTTAAGCTGTTATTCTCAAGAGAAGAAAAACAAACCTGTGTAAGAATTATTACGATCAATAAAATGAATTGTTTTTTCATAACCGCATTTTTATAAATGAATGATAATTTTTTATTCTTTCTTTAAAACCAGCTCCTGCATAGTTCCATAATTCTCATAGCTGGAAGTAACTACTTTGTCACCTGCTTTCAGGCCCTGGAGCACCTGGTAATAATCAGGACTCTGCAGGCCAAGCTGTATGTCAACTTTGTAAGCAACCTTGCCGCTTTCACTTACTTTAAATATCCAGTTGCCGCCGGTTTGCTGGTAGAAGCCGCCTTTTGGTAAAAGAAGCGCCTGCATTTCGTCACTCAGGGCCAGCCTTATTTGTAAGGTTTGTCCACGGCGTATCCCTGTCGGTACAGAATCATTGAATTCCATATCTACCTGGAAACGCCCATTGTTAATAGTTGTAAATACTTTTTTGATGGTAAGCTTATAATTTTTACCGGCGAAAGAAGCCTCACCCATTAAGCCGTTAAATATCCTGGAGAGATAATGCTCGTCGATATCCACCCTAACTTTAAAGCCGCTCATAACATCTATCTGTCCCAGGCGCTCACCTTTATTTTTTGACTGTCCTATTTCTGCATCAAGCGATGTCAACTGTCCATCAACCGGCGCCCTTACAATGAGGTCGCCTACTTTTTTCCGCATTACCTGTAATGCATTTTGTGTACGTGCAAAAGATTGACTGGCCTGGTCCTGCTCCTGTCTTGTTGAGACGGTATCTTTTTTCAACACTTCATCAGCCAGCTTCTTCTTCTGTAACTGGTAGTTATAGTTATTTTCTGATTGTTTGAATTCCTGCCCGCCGATCACCTTCTGCTCGTAGAGCTTTTTATTTAGTTTATAAATGCGTTCTGCTTCTTTTAATGAATTGTCAACGTCTGTAAGCTGGTTCAGTTTGCCAATAGTATTTTGTTGCGCTGCATTCCTTGATATCTGCATTTGTGTAAGCAGGTTAAATACAGAGGTCTCCTGGTTAACCAGGCTTAGTTCAAGATCGGTATTGCTAAGGCGCAGGATGGGTTGGTCTTTTTTCATGACGGCACCATCCTCAACAAATTTTTCTTCAACGCGGCCACCTTCCAGTGCATCAAGATAAATGGTCGTTATCGGTAATACTACCCCGTTAACCGGGATGAATTCCTGGAAAGGCCCCTGCTTGATCTCACTTATCGTGATCCGGTCAGTATTTACATTCAGCCTTGATTTGCCCGAAGTAAAACGCCAGCTTGCATAAGTAAGCCCCGCCAGTGCCACAATTCCTGCAACCAGCATGATCCGCTTTTTACTCCACCCTTTTCTTTCGATTACTCTGTCCATTGTTGTGATATATTTTTCCGTTAGTTTTTAAGACCGATACATATATATATGTATGCGATCCATTGGTTCCGGCCATTATAATTATACAAAGCTGTGCCAGAAGGCAGCAGGTTGATTATCAAAGCCTTAAAACTTACAAACCCCTGTATCTGTACGGTATTGATACAGCAGGTGTTCGTTTTTGATACAGTTTTTTCAATGAAGCTATTTAAATAAACCTTCTTTGCATCCTTGCTTTCTGCCGGCGTTGTATGTTCCAGAGATCGGCAGTGCTTAATACCCGGTCTTTGTTCTTTTTGTACCCGGTTATCAAAACTTCTTTTACTTCTGTTGTAAGGTTTATTATATTCTCCTGGCTGAGGGGTGCTAATAAACGTGTTGATTGCATTTTCATGGCTTTAGTTTTTATATTTTAAAATTTGTTTTTCATTTTCTTATTATTCAATGCCATGCCAAAATCTAATAGCCTGTTTTTCAGCATTGTAAAAAATTAACTTTTGTAAAACTGTACACTTTTGATACAACAGGTATCCGTTTTTGATACAATATTTTTTCTTACAAATTTTTTATGTGTTTAGATAATAAATGCTTTTAAATATGGTATACTTGTAAAAGATTAGAAAATTCTGATAATGATCTTAAAAAATGCGACCATACTGGTTATTGATGATGATACAGACGTACTTACTGCTGTAAAGCTGTTGCTGAAGACCGAAGCAAAAGAAGTGGTCACAGAAAAAAACCCGGAGGTCATTCATTCGTTACTGGCTTCAACAAAATTTGATATTGTATTGCTCGACATGAATTTTAAGAGCAGCATCAACACCGGCAACGAAGGCATTTTCTGGCTGAAGAAAATAAAAGAGATCGATGAGAACTTATCGGTGATCATGATCACTGCCTATGGCGATATTGACCTTGCCGTACGTTCTTTAAAAGAAGGCGCATCTGATTTCATTGTCAAGCCATGGCACAATGAAAAACTTTTAGACGCCATTAAAGAGATATTGAGGACAAAAGGAAAAACGCCTTCTGATATACCTGTCATCAATACTTCTGCTATCGGCAAGGAAATGATCGGGGAATCGGATGTAATGAACTATATTTTTTTTAAGATAGAAAAGATAGCGCCTACCGATGCGAACATTTTTATACTTGGAGAAAACGGTACGGGAAAGGACCTGATAGCAAAAGCCATTCACGATCATTCATTGCGTGCCGATAAACCATTTGTAAAAGTGGATGTGGGCGCACTGACAGAAACGCTTTTTGAAAGTGAGTTATTCGGACATAAGAAAGGATCCTTCACCGGTGCAGGAGAAGAAAGAGCAGGTAGATTTGAAATGGCCAACGGCGGCACACTTTTTCTCGACGAGATAGGGAACATATCCATGCACCAGCAGGCTAAACTGCTGAGTGTTTTACAAAACAGGCAGGTATCACGCGTGGGAAGTAATGATGCCGTGGATATTGACATACGGCTCATCTGCGCTACAAACCTCCCGCTGGCGGAACTTGCGAACGAGAACCGTTTCAGGAAAGACCTGATATACAGGATAAACACCGTTGAGATATTGGTTCCGCCATTACGCAAGCGTGGAACAGATGTTATATTATTAGCAAAACATTTTGCAGCTATGTATGCGGCCAAATATTTAAAGCCGGTGCCTGAACTTGATCCAAAGTCGATAGAAAAACTGAAGCATTATAATTTCCCGGGCAATGTGAGGGAGTTACAATACACGATGGAACGTGCCGTCATCATGTCGGAAGGAGAAACACTTTCCGCCGAAGACCTTATTTTTTCTCCCATTGAAACTGCTGTGCAGGAAGCTGCGGAAACAAGGGACCTTAATTTGGGTGTAGTAGAAAAAAATACCATCCTCAGGGTAATTGAAAAACACAACGGCAATATTTCAAAAGCGGCAAAGGAGTTAGGCATTACCCGTACTGCTTTATACCGCCGGCTAAGTAAGTACGAACTATGAACAGATTTTGGTGAGTCAGTTCAACTAAGTGGCCGGTGGGACACCGGCCACGGCGAGGGCCGCGGTTGGTGTCCCACCAACCGCAATAAACTATGAACCATGAACTTTAAAAAATACGACTGGGGTTTGATCATACGGATAGCATTGCTCTTTGTTACCATGGGCGGTGCAGCATTGTTGCTGGCAGAAGGTCTGCTGCTTTTGATGGGTATTGCGATGGCAGTTAGCATTATGCAGGCAATAGACCTCTACCGCTTCACCAATAAAAGCAGGGATGAGCTGGAACAATTTGTTGAATCGGTTCATTACCGTGATTTTTCCCGCCACTTTGATGAAAAGAATGCGCCGGTTGCCGTGCAGCCTATGCGCAAAGGATTCAACGAGATCAACAGCACCTTCAAGATCATTAGTAAAGAAAGGGAAACGCAATACCAGTACCTGCAAAAAATACTGGAGCTTGTTGATACAGGAATTATTTCTTTCGACAGCAAAGGCGGCGAAGTAATGTGGATGAATGAATCATTTAAGCACCTGCTGAATATCCCTTACCTGAAAACGATCCATTCACTGGAAAAAAGAGATGAGGTTTTGTATAAAGAGATCACTGCGCTTAAGCCCGGTGAAAGTAAAGTGGTATTGATCACAACAGATAAGAACAGCCTCAAGGTTTTATTGTCAGCTACAGCGTTTCAAACTGAAGGAAAGGTTTATAAACTGATCGCCTTTCAAAACATCAACGAGGCGCTGGATGAAACAGAGTCAAAAGCATGGCAAAAATTACTAAGTGTGATGACGCACGAGATCATGAATTCGGTTGCGCCTATCTCTTCCCTGGCAGATACATTAAAGAGCCGCTTGCAATTATCTTTAAAGGAGCTCAATAATAATTCCGGTTCGCTGGACGACCTTGAGCTGGGTATTGAAACGATCAAAAGAAGAAGTGAAGGTTTACTGAAATTTGCGGAGACCTACCGTAACCTGAATAAGATCACTACACCCAATGTAAAGAAGATCTATGTAAGGGATATGTTTGAGAACCTTCACCGCCTGATGGAACCTACCTTTGAACAAAAGAGTATTGAACTTGAAATTATCTTAAAGGATCCTGATCTCATTTTAGAAGCAGATACCGATCTTATTGAGCAGGTATTGATCAACCTTATATTAAATGCAGCGGATGCCGTAAAAGAAGTGAACAACCCACGCATCCTGCTCTCCGCATACATTACACCCAACAACAAAATAGTTATTAAAGTAGCCGATAATGGCATTGGCATTTCTGCAGACCTGATGGAAAAAATATTCATTCCCTTCTTCAGCACACGTAAAACAGGAAGCGGTATTGGCCTCAGCCTTTGCAAACAGATCATGATGCTGCACAAAGGAAATATAAAAGTGCAGAGCGTAGCCGGGGAAGGAACGGCTTTTTCTCTTTTATTTTAGGAAGAATTTCACGCAAAGCCGCTAAGCAAATGGTCGGGACGCTACAAGCGGCCTGAACACTTAATTATAAATAAAACAATACAAAGCCGCAAAGAAAACTTTGCGGCTTTGTATTTACCTAACCATCTTTGTTTGAAATAAAATTATATTATAAAATTCCAGCCGTGCACATCCTTATCTATTCCGAGGCGTATTCTTTCGAGCTGGTTTTTTAATTTATATAATAATTTACCTGCATCATATTTAGGTAAGCGGTAGTCAGTACCGTTTATATTGATGACCTGTATGGGTGCAACAACGGCTGCAGTTCCTGCGCCAAATGCTTCGGTAATGGTTCCGGATGCAAAAGCTTTTTCCAGTTCTGCAACAGCAACGGGCCTTTCCTCTGTTTTATAGCCCAGGTCCTTTGCCAAGGTCAATAAGGAATCCCTTGTAACGCCATCAAGGATGGAATCAGATAAAGCTGGTGTAACCAATACATCATTTATCACGAACATCACGTTCATCATTCCTGATTCTTCAATGAATTTATTCTCTTTTCCGTCGGTCCATAATACCTGGTCGTAGCCCTCACGCCTTGCCTGTTGCGTAGGATAATAAGAAGCGCCATAATTACCACCACATTTTGCAAAACCTGTTCCGCCCTTTGCCGCCCTTATATATTGTGTTTCTACTTTTACTTTTATAGGATCTGCATAGAGCGTGGGAACGGGGCCTGTAAAGATCACAAAACGATATTCATCAGATACTTTTACGCCAAACCTTGCCTCACTTGCAAAGATGAATGGCCGGAGGTATAAGGCATCACCTGGCTTAGATGGCACCCATGCCTTATCCAGGTCAACCAGTTGCAACAAGCCTTCTGTAAAGATTTCCCGGGCAGGGACCGCCATACACATCCTTTCCAATGACCTTACAAAACGCTCGTAATGTTTATCTATCCTGAAAATATTGATGCGGCCATCATCCATCCTGAAAGCTTTCATGCCTTCAAAAACGGTTTGACCATAATGCAATGCCAAAGAGGAAGGGCTTAAAGAGAGGTTTGCATAAGGCACGATGTGGGGTGTTTTCCATTCCCCGGCAGCATAATCACATACCAGCATATGGTCAGAAACATACTTTCCAAATTCAAGATGATCAAAATCCACTTCATGAATTCTTGAAAGACTCGTTTTACGAACACTAATGTCTGCAATAAGTTCCATAGTTGTTGATTTAAAGATTAACAGGTATTGTTTCTGAAACCGAAATTTCCATTTTTACATCTGATCGTTTATATTCTACATTATCAACCGGCACGTGCTTAAACCCAAGCTTTTCATACAAATGAATAGCAGGCTTTAAAATACTGTTTGAATAAAGAATTACCGTATCAGCACCCAGCGCTTTCGCTTTTTCAAAACTTGCGTGGCTCAATGCTTCTGCAATCCCCTTTCGCTGAAATTTCTCATCCACGGCCATCTTGGTAAATTCATAGGTGCGGTCATCTACTTTTCGTAAAGCCACCGTGCCCACCATTTCTCCTTTATATTCGGCCATTAAAATTGCACCGCCGGGTTTCAGCAAAGCTTCACCGGGGTTTGCCAGTACAAACTCATCGATCGGTTCCATCACAAAATATTTTTCTATCCAGTGCCGGTTGAGTTTTTCAAACCATTGCTGGTGAGCCGGGGTATAGTCCAGAATTCTGATCGGATTCATATTATTTTATTGACAGAACAAAATTTGTCATTTTTTTTTGTAAAAAACAGATTCAGATTTAGTATTTTTGACTATATCAGATTTTTACAGGTATGAAAACAAAGTTCAATTCAGATGACCATTTGTATATACAGGTTGCAGATGGCCTTGAAAAAATGATCGCGGAAGAAGTGTTACGTATCGGCGATAAACTCCCCTCCGTCCGTGTATTAAGTGAAGAGTACGGGATCAGTATGGGTACTGCGTTCCAGGCATATTACCATCTTGAAGGAAGGGGCCTCATCGAATCAAGGCCCAAGTCGGGATATTATGTGCGTTTCAATCACCACCGCTTCCCCGGGTTGCCCGATAATGTACAGCCTGATGCATCATCCCATGATGTAAGCGTAAAAGAAATGATCGCTTCTATCTATACGGATATTGCAGCTACGAGTATTACTAATTTTGCATTGGCAGTTCCCGATGCCAGTATATTACCTGCAGCCAAACTCAACAAATCGGTTGTATATGCCTTACGCAATACAAAAAACCATTGCATGGATTATGAACTCACGCAGGGCAACCTGGAACTGCGTAAGCAAATAACAAAACTTGCTTTTAACTGGGGAGGTAATATAAAAACGGATGATGTTATCGTTACTTCCGGTTGCCTTGAAGCAATAAGTCTTTGTTTAAAAGCCGTAACCGTTCCCGGTGATACCGTTGCGGTGGAAAGCCCTACCTATTTTGGGATCTACCAGGCGATAGAAAGCCTGGGATTAAAAGTTGTGGAGATATCCACGGATCCGGTGGAAGGGGTTGACCTCGACCACCTCCAAAAAGCAATTAAAAAATTCTCTGTCAAAGCCTGTGTATTCATACCCAACTTCAATAACCCGCTGGGGAGTTGTATGCCTGATGAAAATAAAAAAAAGCTGCTGGAAATTATAACCCGGCATAATATCCCGTTGATCGAAGATGATATCTATGGTGAGCTTTATTTTGGAAAGACGAGGCCAAAGACCTGTAAGTACTATGATACAAAGGGCCTGGTCCTGTATTGCTCCTCTCTTTCCAAATCACTTACCCCCGGCTACCGTATTGGCTGGATGATACCCGGAAAATTTTTCGACACGGTAAAACAATTAAAGCGGATACAGAATATCAGCAGTCCTACCCTCACGCAGGCCGCTATGGCACATTACCTGAAGCATGGCCGCTATGAATTTCATTTAAAGAATATCCGTAAGGCTTTACATACACAAAGCCTGCGGTATGTACAGGCCATCATTAAATATTTCCCGGGAGATACAAAGGTCTCAAGGCCGCATGGTGGTTTTATATTGTGGCTGGAGCTTAATAAAAAAGTAAATGCTTTTAAGCTGCGGACCGAAGCCATGAAGCACCATATATCTATCGTACCGGGCAAGATATTCTCTGCAGGAAATAACTATTCCAATTGCATCCGTATTAGTTTTGGAAAGCCGTGGAATGATGATATAGATTATGGACTGATGATATTGGGCAAGCTGATCAGGAAAATGATCTAATCGGGATATTCCTCTGAGCCCAGTACCCAGATGAATGATTGTATATCGATCTGGTCACGCGGCTGAAGGTCTTTGGTATCATTTTTTACCTGTTGGGCAAAATTCAACAGGCTTTGATAGGTCTTCCAGCCAGGTTGTGACCTGTAATAGAAATCGAATTTATATTTTACTGCGGCCGCCTGTGTAACACGGGGCTTTAAAAATATGTGTTCTGCCGGGTTGGCAATAAATCCGAACACGGTGACCAACGGCCATGTCAAAACCCTTGTTTGCTTCCTGGGAAGCTGACCGATCACTTTTACGAAATCTTCAAAGCGCTGCTGCAAACTTTCTTTACCATATACGTATTCAAATAATCCAGGCGCAAATACTTTTGCGCCTTCCGAACTTTTTAGCGCATCTCTTAACGCCATTTTTTCAAATTAAAACAACAGGTTTGTCTTTGACTCTATGCGCACCGCTATTGCGGCTATTTTCTCATATTGGCTGGCATTCAGTAGTTTCAGGTATGTATCCCGGTCAAGCTCCTGGCGAAATTGTAAATGTGCGTCAAGCTTATATTGTCTTTCCCAGGCGATATATTTCTCTTCCCTGAATCCCTTCGGGAAATAGTGCAGGAATTTTTTCCTGGCCCTGCTTACTGATCTTTGAACAGGGTCATTTCTTAATATGTTTTTGATCAGCATAAAATATCTTTATTGACGTGGTATGTTAATACAAAACCTGTGCAGCTTCTCCTGAGCAAACGTTGACGTTGTTTTGAGGCTAAAAATCCCCAATGAATTTACTGTCCGTTGCCTAAAATCTACAAATGATATTAGCTGACATCATGCAGTTTCTTCAATGCCACCTGCATGTTGATGCCTTTACCGAGTACCGGTAAAAAAATATCTCCCTGTTCTTTGATACGAGCAACTGCGTTATGGATATTGAAGTCCTTCATCTTCATCCCTTTTTTAACTTCTTCCCAGTGCAGGGGCATGGAGACCGTAGCGCCCGGTTTCGGTCTTAATGAATAAGCCGATGCCAGTGTTGCCGATGGCCTGTTCTGTAAAAAATCGATGTATAACTTCCCGTTGCGGTTGGATATAAGTCTTTCCACGCTTGTAAAGCGGGGCAGTTGGGCATTCACCAGCTGTGCGATGACCCTGCCGAACTCTTTTGATTGCCCGTAAGTATATTTTTTTTCCAATGGTATATAAATGTGCAGGCCGGTTGAGCCGGAAGTCTTGCAATAACTGTTTACGCCTGCTGCGTCAAGTACCTGCTTCGTTACCCTTGCGGTTTCGATCACCTGGTTAAAAGTATTTTTATCAGGGTCGAGGTCGATCATGCACCAATCCGGGTGGCCCGGCTTTTTAACCGTACTCGACCATGGATTGAACTCGATACAGCCCAGCGAAGCCATATACAAAAGCGCAGCCTCATCATTGCAAAGCATAAAATTTTTTTTCTCCCCTTCCGAAACGTAAGGATATTGTTTTACCCAGCCGGGCACCTTACCGGTAACATCTTTTTGATAAAAACTCTTCCCTTCTATCCCATTGGGAAAACGGTTGAGCGACTGGGGACGGTCTTTCAGGTATGGAAGCATATAGCCTGCCACCTGGTAATAATAATTCAGCATCCCGCGTTTGCTGATCTTTTCTTTTGGCCAGTAGAGCTTGCCAAGGTTATTAAAACTAAGTTCATGCCCGCCGATCTTTCTTACCTGGGTTTCTTCTGAGGGATTTAAAAATGTTTTAGGTTCGTGTTTTGCAGGCTTTGCGACCGCTGACCTTTCCTTTGAATTTTTTACCAGCTTTTTTACCGGCGTTTGTTTTTCCAGTATCACCTGCGTTGCCGGCTTATCGGCCCTCATACCTTCAAAGGAAGGATGACGCATTACCCCATCGGGTGTCATCTCGGTGTATGATACTTCACAAACCAGCTTTGGCTTCAACCACACGGCCTTTGCCTTTGGCGGGTTGGGCCGGAAGCGGGATGGCTTATTAATGTCGGGTGCTTCAGCAAAGGGACATACGGAGCTTTCAAAAGGCCTGAACTGCTTCATCATATCCCGTTGCGTTTTATCCGAAAAACCTGTCCCGATCTTTCCCGTGTAGATAAGTTTTTTATTTTCGAATACTCCCACCAGTAATGAACTGAATATTTTCACGCTTCCCTCGTTCAGCGTATACCCGGCAATAACCACTTCCTGCCTGGTTTGGGTCTTTATCTTAAGCCAATCCTTCGATCGGTTACCCGGAACGTAAAGCGAATTAAGCTTCTTGGCCATAATTCCTTCCAGTTTCATCTTTCCTGCCGCAACAAAGAATTCAGTGCCCTTCGTTCTGAAACCGTTGCTAAGTAAAATAGTGTCGCTTTTTGGCAGTACAGCTTCCAGGATCGCACGCCTGTCCTCCAGCACCAGGTCCTGCAGGGAACGGCCGTTCAGCCAAACAATATCGAATACATAGAACAATAAGATGCCATCTGCCTCACTTCTCCAGTTCTGCAGGTTATTAAAATCGGGCATTCCCTCTTTGTCTGTAACAACGATCTCCCCATCGATCACTGCCTTTAATTTCCATTTCTTCAGGGCATCGTACACGGGATAAAATTTCTCATTGAAGGATTTATTATTACGGGACCGCAATTCTACTTTGCCATTATTCAAATACGCCAAAGCACGGTAGCCGTCCCATTTTATTTCATATATCCAGTCGTCGTTGTCAAATGGCGCATCCACCAGCGTTGCCATCATGGGCACCAGGTCTTTGGGAAAAGCAGATGCCCGGCCTTTTTTCAGCAATGCATCCATATCCTTTTTGGAAAGCAGTCCGGTTTTTTTCTGAGCGGGGATCTTTTTCATGATTATAATTTTTGTTATTAAATTCTATGCCACAAAATTTCAGAAACAGGCATGATTTTTATGCCACTATAATAAAACAGGTTTATGAAAGATAATAAAGACAGCGGGGAAAAATATGCGGACTCAGAGATCGACATCAACAAATATGCAGAATTGGAATACCTGCACCAGCAGTACCCGCACCTGCTTTATGAACAGGTGGTAGACCAGGTCAGGCGCTGGGGGCCATCAAGGAAACTGTGATGGAAAAGCTGGATGAAATAAAGAAGGAATAGATCTTTCCTCGAAGGGTATTACATGTAGTGTTACAAATGCTCTACGTAGAAAATATTGTTGAGGCAATAATTCCTCAAACCAGCGAATCAACCCGATTATATTAAGCAGCACATTATTTTTTAAGATCTTCTTTCATTTAATATAAACGCCATGACAAAAACTACTTCGCCTAAAAAAACAGGCAAAACCGAAACGACGAATACAGCGTATTCAAAAAAGGTTAACAACCCGGTAGCCGCTGCAAAAGATAATGAGTCCAGGTTCAGGCCAACGAAAGATGCAGAGATGGATACATTATCTCTTGATCCGGCAGACGGCCTGCGGAAATTATTCACGGATTGTATCAGGGATATCTATTGGGCAGAGAACCATCTTGTAAAGGCCTTACCCAAAATGGCGAAGGCATCTTCACTGAAGCTGTTACAGAAGGCCATCCTTTCGCATCTCGACGAAACCATCATGCACGTGCAGAGACTCGAACAGGTCTTTGAACTCCTGGGCATTCCCGCGCAGGCAAGAAAATGTGATGCGATGGAGGGCCTTACCAAAGAAGGGGAATCTGTTGTGGAGACAACTGATGCAGGAACAGCAGCCCGCGACCTGGGGATCATCATGGCTTCGCAGAAGATAGAACACTATGAAATATCTTCTTACACCGGCCTGGCAAAGCTGGCAAGCAACCTGGATTTTCCTGAAATATCAGGGCTGCTTTCAGCAACACTGGCGGAAGAAGAAGCTTCCGATAAGAAACTGGCTGAGATCGCGGAAAATAACCTGTCCGAAGCAACGAGAGAAGAGGAAGAAGAAGTATAATCAAATCAAGACAATTCTAACTTATAATAAACATACTATGCCAGTAAATAATTTCCCGGAACAAAATAAAAAAGTGCAGCGCCTGCAGGACCATACAGAAGATGCAGAAGGACAATTGCTCACTACTAACCAGGGTGTGCCTGTGAATGATGACCAGAACTCATTAAAAGCAGGTGCAAGAGGGCCCAGCCTGCTGGAAGATTTTATATTGCGTGAAAAGATCACGCATTTTGATCATGAGCGTATACCCGAAAGAGTGGTGCATGCCCGCGGATCTGCTGCCCACGGCGTATTTAAAGTTGATAAAGGTCTCAGCCGGTACACGCGGGCAAAATTCCTGACCGACACGTCCGCGGAAACACCGGTGTTCGTCCGGTTCTCAACTGTTGCGGGATCAAGAGGATCTACAGACCTTGCCAGGGATGTAAGAGGATTTGCTGTTAAATTTTATACGCAGGAAGGTAATTTTGATCTTGTGGGAAATAATATGCCTGTGTTCTTCATCCAGGATGCCATGAAATTTCCTGACCTCGTTCATGCGGTTAAACCCGAACCACATAATGAAATACCCCAGGCCGCATCGGCACATGACACCTTCTGGGATTTTATTTCCAATACACCCGAATCGGCGCACATGATCATGTGGGTGATGAGCGACCGTGCCATTCCCCGCAGCTACCGGATGATGGAAGGATTCGGCGTTCATACTTTCCGGTTATTGAATGAAGAAGGCATTTCAACTTTTGTAAAGTTTCACTGGAAGCCATTGCTCGGGGTACATTCCGTTGCCTGGGACGAAGCACAGAACATTTCCGGTAAGGATCCCGACTATCACCGCCGCGACCTTTGGGAGGCTATCGGGAATGGTGATTTCCCCCAGTGGCAGTTGGGCGTTCAGCTGGTGAAGGAAGAAGATGAACATAAGTTCGAGTTTGACCTGCTGGACCCTACCAAGCTGATACCTGAAGAACTGGTTCCGGTAATACCGGTAGGTACCCTTACCCTTAACCGTAACCCGGATAATTTTTTCGCGGAGACCGAGCAGGTAGCGTTCCATATCGGGCACGTGGTACCGGGCGTCGACTTCACGAATGACCCGCTTTTACAGGGCCGTCTTTTTTCCTATACAGATACGCAGCTGATAAGACTTGGGGGACCCAATTTCCACGAGATACCGATCAACCGACCGGTTGTTCCTGTGCATAATAACCAGCGTGATGGATTCATGCGCCAGCAGATCAACAAAAGTAAAACAGCTCATGGTCCTAATAACATGTCCGGCGGTTGCCCTTTCCAGGCTGGAAGAACGCAGGGAGGATTCAGCAGTTTTGCCGAAAAGATCGATGCGCAGAAAGTCCGCGACCGCGGAGAAAAATTCTTTGACCATTTTAGCCAGGCAAAGCTGTTCTTCAACAGCCAATCTGAGCCGGAAAAAAATCACCTGACCGATGCCCTTTGCTTCGAACTGGGTAAGGTGGAAAGTATTGCCATCCGTGAAAGGATGCTCTTCTTCCTTTCACAGATAGATGAAAGTCTTGCAGCAGCTGTTGCTTATTGCATAGGACAACACGTACCTAAGGCACTGGCCACCGAGCTCAACCAGGTTGTGCCTGCGGACGGCGACACTGAAAAATACAGGTCAATAGTAAAGGAAGGATTGCTCGCAAAATCGGCTGCATTGAGTATGGCCAATACCATAAAAGACAATATACGTACCCGTAAGGTTGCAATATTGGCAGCAGATGGGGTTAATGAAGCAAGTTTGAATATCGTAAAAGAAGCCATCCGGGCAGAAGGTGGTTTGTGCGACGTTATCGCACCGAGGCTGGGATTCATTTCAGGTACAGGTGGAACCAATATACCGGTTGATAAATCGCTGATGACAACTGCTTCAGTTTTTTATGATGCTGTATATGTTCCCGGGGGTACCAATAGCGTAGCAACACTTGAAGCCGAGCCGGATGCGATACATTTTTTGAACGAAGCTTTCAAGCATTGTAAAGCAATAGCCGCCGATGCCGGCGCAATGCAGGTTCTGCAGGCTACGTATTTTGCCCGAAAATTACCTGAAGATAACAGTGATGATTCGGTATTGACCGAGGGTGTTGTTATTGCCGGCGACCCTGGCAAACTTAGCCGGCAGTTCATCGCCGCTATTAAACAGCATCGTTTCTGGGAAAGGGAAAAACCAAGAAAAGTACCGGCATAAAATTCTAAAAAATTAAATACACATATTTGTTAGTTCCATTCATTGCATTACAGCGATAAGCCCCCTTTGCGCCAGGCATTTTTTCAGAGCGGCCATGGCTTCTTCGCCAAATTCATATTTGGTAACGCTTCATTGGCAGGATACCGGTCATTGATTTTGTCCGGGTTTTGTAACGTATAAAATGACATGCTATGGATCTTCATTTACAGAATAAGGTACTCCCAACTCACGGAAAATGATCTCTACCTGCCTGACATTATAAGAATAGCCGCGTCTTTTGCCAAGCATTTTCCTTAATGGCTTTAAAGAAGCGGCCATTGACCAGTACGACATTTCATACAACACACAAAGCTCTTTGGTGTTATAATATTTTAACCGGACCCGGAAAACCGCGGTTCCTGAGCCGTCGGGTCCCGTGGGCCCGCCAATAAATGTTGTACTTATTTTCATGACCGGATAAGCGTTTAATCATCCTCTTCCAAAATAAATAACTCATTCACGGGTACGCCAAAAAACCTGGCCATCCTCATGCCAAGCAATAGGGATGGCGTGTACTTATTTAATTCTATTGCATTCACGGCCTGCCGGGAAATACCCAGGGCCACCGCAAGCTCCTCCTGCGTAATTTCTTTTATGGCCCTTTGAACCCTCATTTTATTTTTCATTGTCCGAATTTTTTTTGCAGGAAAAAAGATACCAGGTATGCAAGTAACATCCCGGTGATCAGTTCGATGCCGAAGAAGGGCCGGTAAACTACCCCGGTCATTACCTGTGCCAGGGTAAAGCAGATCACGAACAAGACGCCCAGTATAAAACTGATGATGATCGACCTTACCCGGAACGAATGGTAGAATTCGTCTTCAACTTTCTCACCGGCCCAGGCGGTCATCATAAGCCCGGCGATCACTATTAGTAAAAAAACGAAATGGAACAGGTCAAGCTTACCCTGCGTATGGCCGATACTGGTAGCTATTTCTCCCTGGTCGTTTACTGCGTACATATAGGCCTCAATGAACTTCCGGTACGCCAGGGGGATGCATCCCAAAATGGCGAGGCATACACCTATGATCTTAAAATAAGGAGGAAGTAAAAACAAGCTGTTTTTCTGCGGGCTTGAAAATGTATTGTTCATCTGTAATGATTTTAAGTTAAAAAAATGAACCATAACAAAAGTAATAAGTACACCTCAAAAAAGCAAGTAAAAGTTACATAAAGAATGTAAATAATTACTAATTGTCTTATAAATTATTGAATTATTAGAAGTTGTGCCCATATTTTTCCAGCCATGAAATGACGTTTTTTCGCATTGGCCCTGCATTTTTAATGGCTTTCTGCAGTGTTCTTTGCGGCAACGCCGGGAACCTGCGGGTTAATGAATACAGTTCGGACCGGTCATTTATATCCACCCTTAACCGGTCGGGTTTTTCTCTTAGTTTTTTATTGTCCGGCATAAAAATTTGTTTTAATCATTTGAAAATTTAAAAAGCCGGTTCCCGTATATGAAATACGGGAAACCGGTTTTGAGATCAATCGACCTCGCCCATCCTTACGGTAACGGCTGCAATAAAGGCATCGGATTCGGTGATGTCTTTATCAATACAGGCGATATCGTACTCTTTTTCGAGTAAGGCCAGCACGCCATAGTTGGCTTTTCTTCCCTCTAAAAGAGATTTTTTGTAATCGGCTTTTTTGTATTTGCGCCGTGCTTCTTCCTTAAGCGGCCCTTCAGGGACCGTGTCAAGGATCTGCTGCAAAATTCCAAGCTCTGCATTTACGGAAGCAAGTTCTGCTTCAATGCCTGCAGAGTTAATGGTAGCCGATTGACGCTGCCTCATAAGGCCTGTCCTTTTATAGACCAGGTTCTCCTTCTCGGCATTGGCAATGTTGATCAGTGCCTGGCAGTCTGCCGGGTTGTTCAACAGTGAAACGGTGTAGCTCATGTTCTTTTTTTTAAATGGTTAAAAAATGGTTTGTGTATACGCGTATGAGTTTATGATCAGTGATCGGTTTATTTGTTCGTTCTGCTTCTCTGAATCGTCGGCGCTCTCATCATTTCAAAAATTGAAAAGAATTTAAATAATTAAACTCCCTGGTTGTTGTTGTCACTTTTTTGCTTGCCCAAAAAAATAACCAAAAAAGGGCACCCCCAATCGATTACATCCCGATGGGGGGATGGTTCCCTGATTAGGCTTAAGTACTACTCTGACTTGTACATTGGTAATTCTACTCGTAGCGTGCTGGCACTTCAAAATATTTCAATGTCTTTCTGTTCAAACAGGTTATCTATTTGTTCCTGGGTTTACTGCTTTGAGTTTTTTTGTTTCTCCTGAGCCGGGTCGAAGGATGTATCAAGACAAAAGAAAAATGAAAAACAGTTTATTTATAATAATCAGCCTGCGCTTCCAGCACTTTTATTTTCATCCGCAACCTGTCCTGCCTTAAAAGACTGCAGCTGTCGAGCTTCAGCTCCATGCGGTAATACTGAAGCTTCCAGAAATCGTATTGATGCTTTTCTTTATGGTCTTCCAGCACTTTTTCCAAAACGGTTATGACCGCCTGCAATTCATTGTACTGCTCAGACATTTTTTTCAGCCTTACCCTTGCACGAAGTATCTTAAGGTTACATTCTATTTCGTCTTCCCTCATGGTATAGATGCCATCTTCCGGGTTTATACCGAAATTGTTGTCCACCTGTGCTGTCAGTGTCTCCAGGCGGTCTGCCCTGTTGTGTTTGATGTTGTTTTGAAGGTCAACGATCTTCAGTAATATATCGGCAGGCAGACTCCGCATATTATTCTCTGCCATTGCGATATTGCTTCTTGGGATGCCTAAGTATTCTGCAAGCCCGGCCTGGGATAAAGCCAGCATTTTTCTGATCCCTGATATTCCGTTCATAGTATTTGTTTTTTGGTCTCTATCGACCGGGTTTAAAAATTTGATTTTTTGTCACACTTACTTCTTTTATGATCTTAAGAAGTTGTGAGTGACGTTATTTTGATTTCAATTCAAATCTATGAAGCGGCAAAACCCTCATTTAAAACAATTAGGAACAGTTTAAAAGACTTTAAAGAAGTTGACAGGAATTTCAAAAAATTTGAAACATTTTAGAACAATTTGAAACAATTGAAAACAATTGAAAACAATTGATTTTAACAGATTGGCAATGAATGTTATGGACTAAGACGGACAAAACATTTATACCCGTTGAGGCGCCCGGGGAAAGCTGCGAAAAACTCTTGCGTTTTTATCCGTATATAAACGGCTGGGCAAATGAACCTGTATTAAATTAGGTGGTGCAAACAGTGACGCTATCATACCTGTTCCATCGTAAGCAGGATTGTATTGCCATCTTTTTTGACCGCGATACGGGGTTAACGCCTATGGTTAAAAAAATGCCCGGCATAAAATGGAGCCGCCAAAATGGTTGTTGGTATCTCCCGTTAAACCCGCAATCTTACCGGCAGGTAAAGGCTGTATTTACGGGCAGGGTAAATATTAACCATAGTGCATTGATCCGGTTTTTGACAAAGCGCAGGGAAACCCCGGTACCCTTGGTTTTAACAGAAAAGAACCATGAGGCCGGATTATGTGCAGGGAACCTGGAGGCTTTGCTACGTTTTACAGAAACATTAAAGCTAAAAGCATACAGTGCATCAACCATTAAAACATACCGCAACGAATTCATGCAATTGCTGCAGCTTTTGAAGAACAAGCCCGTAAATGAACTTACTGTTGCCGAACTGAAACGATATATGGTATTTGCCATGGAGAGGCTTGGTATCTCGGAAAATACAGCACACAGCCGTCTTAACGCCATTAAATTCTATTTTGAACAGGTGTTGAAAGGAGAAAAATTTTTTTGGGAGGTGCCGAGACCCAGGAAACCAATTCAGCTAC
>Ga0193752_1000308_pt1 | contig 51767 bp, 43 predicted proteins | sample H1c1metaG_FD_144924 | JGI IMG/M metagenome (GOLD analysis project Ga0193752, IMG submission 144924) | Soil microbial communities from a riparian zone of the East river system, Colorado, United States - H1c1 | ecosystem: Environmental > Terrestrial > Soil > Riparian zone | place: USA: East River...
ATACAACGAACTGCTTGCCGTGCCTTTTTCATATTGCAGTTGCAGCACAGCAAGCAGTTCGTTGTATTTCCTTTCATTCCCGGCCAGCAGTTTTGCCTGTTCCGAAGCAATAAGTACCTGGTAATACGCCAGGGACGTATTGTAAATGATCTCTTCATTGTTCCGTTCAACATTCAGGTCGGCAATAGCATTACTGGCCTTACTCGCCGATGATGCATAAAACATATTCCGGTCGAATACCGTTTGCTCCAGTTGAACGGACGCATTGGTCGAGTACTGGCTTCCCATCTGGAGGCGTAACTCGGTGGGACTGAATGCGCCCGCTGGAATGATTGTCGTCGGCCGCTTCAGGTTGTCGTCCGAATTTACGTTTCCATTGATCTGCGGCAGGTAAGCCGAAGAAGTTTCCCGCGCCTGTTGCCGGGCAATCTTTGCCTCATTCAGGTAAACTGTACTCGACGGATTGTGCTCAAGCGCAAAACGGATGCAGCCCTGCAGCGTAAATAACGTATCGGTTTTTTCCTGTGAACGGATGCCCGTTCCTGCCAGCATGACCAGGAAAACTGTTGAAATTATGTTTCTCATTCTGATTGTTTTTGTTCTGTATATAATCATTGGTTCTGTACTAAAAGAACCGTTGAATTAAAAAAATTATTTCTGCTGTTCCTTCCACTTTTCAAACAGTATAGGCACCTGTTTGTGCATGAACTCCATAAACTGTATGAGTTGCTTCAGCTTGGCGTTGAATGCCGGCGTCGATTTGGTTCGCTGGTCACTTATTTCCTTGAGGTGAGTTCTCACCATCAGCATTTGCTCAAACCGACTTGCCATGTCCTCATCCCAGCTGGATATTCTCGTTCTGAAATAACGCTTTCGGTCGCCCGGCCTGGTAATGTATTCGATGCGCCGCGTAGCCAGTAAAAAATTAATTCCGTTGCTGGCCGCGCTTTTGCTCAGTTTCAGGAGTGTATGTATAGCCTCGAACGTGAGTTCTACCTCATCGGAAATCAGGAGCAAACCCATGATGCGTGATGCTGCTGGCGGCACGCCAAGGCGCTCCATATAAACACCGTGTTGCTCGATCATCTCGCGCTGTTTCTGCGTCAGCTTTACAGAACCTGTTGTAGTTTTCATAATCGGATGCAAAGATAGTTCCTTTGGTTCTTAAGTCCGAGAACCATCCCGAATTATTTTATGCCCGGGATAAAAAAAACGACATTTCCATTGTATTGAACTGAAGAACAGTGCATTATTTCACAAAATAGTTCACTTCCCTCCCGGTCTCCCGCGCTGATTCCGGAACTTCGAGATGATTAATCGTATCCAGCGGGTCAATCTCCGCGCGTGGATACACCCTGCCGATGTAATCGAACTCCTGGAAAATGTAAGACGAAGTACGGTGCAGTTTTTTCTGCGCTTCCGTTTCGCTCACATTCCATTCATCGGCCAGGTGCATCAGCGTGGGCTCCATGTATGTGATGTACAACAGTTCCGCTTTTACATGCTCGGGCTGGTAGGCGAAATTCATGTCAGTCACCAGCGAAAGACGGTGTTTGTCCAAGCGGTCCTGGATTCGGTTCCGGAGAAAAACAAAATCGTCGTTCGACAGCATATTCTGCACCGCGCGGTTTTCAATCACCAGCGTGGGAAGCGCTATTTCGTGGCACCACATACATTTCAGCGGTTTGCCTGCATCGCTGATGCTATCGGGAGACCCGGAAACGAGAAACCCGTTTTTGTCGTACACCATGTAGCGCAGCTGGCCATTCGGCATGAAATCAAAACACTCGAAAAGCGTGGTTTCAAATGTGCTGTCCTCCAATGAACCGGTGCCTTCTTCCGCAACAAAACCAATATTGAACAGGGCCGTATCCCGTGAGAAACGGATCACGCGGTGCCCTTCCGAAATCGACGGGTTCAGCATACCAAAAACATAAGCCGTACTGTCGATTTTGTATTGTTTGCGGAATGCATCAAGCGTACGCGGCACACCTGTAATGCGGTAATAATGCCCGGATGTCCCCAGCGTGAGCATGAAAAATTTTCCGGCATCAATTCCTCCGTTCACCATGTACTCGTCGCTGCGGCGGATACTGTCGCAGATCACGCGCAACGCTTTTTTTGCTTCGTCGTTGAAACCAAGGTTACCAAGATCTACCGTAAACTTCGTGCTGTCGCTGATCTCCACCGATTCGTTGAAGCTGTGACGCGGCAGTTCGGCCCCGAGATACGAAAACGACCAGATCATTCCGCGAAGCACGTCGACCTGCGTCTGCGTTTCGTACCCTTTATTCCACAGGAGAACGATCTTGTTTTCATCGTTCATGTGACTGAAATCAGGGACGTCACAATACGGGAAGGTTACGGAAACCGTCATGACGAAGAAAAAAATGGGAACGAGGATTTTCTTTTTCATCGCATGCAGCGTATTCTTCAGTGAAAGAATCGTCAAAAATACAGAAACGGGCGAGGGTTTAACCGATTCGGGGTTCAAGGGATTGACAGTTGTAATTTCCAACTTTTTTCGAGTGAAAATCTCATTAAAATCACCCTCAAAAGTTGTCAGTTCTGCTATACTGTGCTACTTTCGCAGAACTAAACCCAGTAATCAATAATTAACCATCACTATGCGCAAACTCCTGATCCCTGTAGTAGCTGTTCTCGCTCTCGCTGTTTTTACAGCAAGCGGATGCTCAAGCAAGCCGAAAACGCCTGAAGACCGTAACGCCGTAGAAGCCGACGATTCTTTCGAAGAAGTAAAGATCAACGGTCTTTATTCTATGAAACTTCCTGACTACCTCACTGCAGGTAACGATCTGAATGACGAAGCTTCATTGCAATACCAGAACGTTTACAAAGAAGTATATGTAATCGTTATCGACGAGCCGAAGCAGGAATTCATTGACGTGTTCAAGGAACTCGAAGATTACGACGACAGCAAGAGCGCTTGCGAGAATTACGCAGACCAGCAAATGGAGTCGATTGAAGGCAACATGGAAACTGTAACCAGCAAGTCGACCGTGCGCAAAACAAAAATCAACGGTTGCGATGCACGTATTGCTGACGTGGCTGGAACACAGGCCGGAATCGATGATGCAATGGGTTTCACCGTAGCGTTTGTTGAAGGAAAAGAAAACCTGTACATGATCATGACCTGGACTTTCGAAAAGAGCAAAGACCAGTACCAGGAAGATATGGACATGATGATCAATTCGTTCAAGGAACTGTAAGCACAAAATATCAATCGAATTTCGCCCAGGCATGCATAAGCAGTCTGGGCGAAGTTTTTTAATTCCGCTGTGATGAAAAAAACACTTGCCGCCATTTTGTTTGCGTTGATCTTGTTTACAGGTTTCCATCATCCTGCAACAAATGCCATTGTCGCTAACCGGTTCCTGCCACAGGGAGGGCCAAAAATGAAAGTGACCATCAACAAACAATATTCCATGATGATTCCCGAATACCTGAGCCGGGACACCACATTGAATGATGAAGCGTCCCTGCAATATTCGAACTATACGAAAGAGATGTACATCGTTGTGATCGACGAATCCAAAAAAGATTTTAAGGATGTTTTTCTGGCACTGGGGGATTACGACACAACGAAAACGGTACTGCAGAACTATACACGTGCGCAGATGGAATCGATCCGTGCCAATATGCAGGCAATCACCAAGGAATCTCCGCTGCGCTACCTGCGGACAGGAAGTGGAAAGGCCCATGTACATGATGTAACCGGCACACAGGAAGGCGTTGATGGGGAACTGGGATTCACGATTGGTTTTGTAGAAGGAAAAGAGACTCTTTACATGATCATGATGTGGACGTTTCAAAAAGACAAACCCCTGTACCAGGAAGATATGGACGCCATGATCACGTCGTTCCGGGAACTTTAAAATTCCGGAAACCCATTTATGAAAGTGAAGATCTTTTCGGCTCTGTCTCTCCTCGTGGTTTCATTGATCTTTTCAGGATACAATGAAGACGCTGCAGCGCACACAAAAATTCGCTGCGCGTCCGGCGATTCTCTGCGCGAGATAAAAGTGCAGAACCTCTACTCCATGATGGTCCCGCAGTTCATGGCAGAAGATACTCTGCTCAATGACGAAGCGTCACTGGAGTACGCCAACCTCGATTCGGAATTGTACGTGATCGTCATTCACGAATCGCTGGCAGAATACGTGCGCACGTATCGTGAGATGGGCGAATACGAAACCAGTAAATCGCCGCTGGAAAATTACGCCAATACGCAGCAGGCATTTTGTCTGAACATGCTCGGGACCATTTCAGAACTTACGCCGCTGGTCAAAGGCACATACAACGGACTGGAAACCTACAGTTTCGACATGCGTGGATCGCCCGCAGGCATTGACCTGAAAGTGCTGTATAAAATCCGCGTGGTGCAGGGTAAGGAGCATCTTTATCTTCTTTTGACATACACGCTGGCGTTTCAGACGGATGTGTACGAGAAGCGAATGACTGCCATGCTGGATTCGTTCATGGAATTTTAGAGGCATTCTTTGCTCCGGGAATAAACGGTGAGCCAACTTTTCAAGTATTTCTGCGTCATGCATACACATGAATAAGTTGTTTCTTTTTCTGCTCCTTTTTTCGTCCGGACTTTTGGCCCAGACCGATACGGCGCAAAGTGATTCAACGCTGAAGTATCCACCGGGTTACTACGGAGGAATCTTTGTGAGCATGGTGGAATACTTTCAGGAATATCCCTGGTATGTAGTGATCGCACAGGATAACGGGCGCGTTCTGAAGAGAGAGCATCCGCCCGTACCGATACCGATAGAAGTGACTGACTCCGCGGAACATATCAACTACACACGTCTTGACTCATTTTACCGGGCCTGCGGATTTCGATTAGACACCATTATTTTCCTGAAAGCAGCGCAATACGATCGGGATGATTTCCTCGAGCCGCATACAAAAAGTGTCACCGGCTATTTCTTCAGACAAAAGCACGGTAGGGAAGTCACGTATTATACCATTCGCGAAATCTCGGATACAGTGATCACTGGTCGCATGACGAGGATCAAATCCATAGGACACTGGAGGCTTGGCAAAAAGCACGGCAGGTGGAACTATTATTCCACCACAGGTGAACTTGTGAAAACTGAGCGCTGGAAAAGAGGAGAATTGAAGTGGACGCGTCCACCGGGGAAATTTTCAGTTCTGCTGAACCGCATTGGTAATTGGTACTGGTAATCAACACTAAAACCTGTTGATAATTCCGGGTGAATTTTCCTGCGAAAAAACTGCGCAGTGAAGTAACTTTAAGACGGAATCGTCTGTGAATCCACCCAATCGGAAATTGTTCATCGTTAATTGAAAATCCCTTGATTTTTAACCACCTCCACGTCCATACCCAATTCTCCTGCTCGACGGGGCCCGCATCTATTTCCGGACTTTACAAAAAAGCCGTGAAAGACAACATGCGGGGCATTGCAATTACCGATCACGGAAACATGTTCGGCGCTTTCAAATTTGTGGCTGAAGCATCGAAACACAATACGCCCGACAATCCGAATCCGATCAAGCCCATCGTCGGTTGTGAATTTTATCTCGTGGAAGACCGCACGAAAAATAAATTCACGCGTGAAGAACGCGACGTCCGTTGTCACCAGCTTTTCCTGGCCAAGAACGCCGAAGGATATAAAAATCTCGTGAAGCTCTGTTCCAAAGGATACATGGAAGGCATGTACGGGAAATATCCGCGTATCGATAAAGAACTCGTGCTCCAGCATCACGAAGGATTGATTGCAACCACTTGTTGTCTCGCAGCTTCTGTTCCGCGCATGATTCTCCGCAAAGGCGAAGCAGAAGCCGAAAAAGAATTCAAATGGTGGCTCGATCTTTTCGGTGAAGATTATTACATCGAGTTGCAACGTCACGATATTCCCGATCAGAACACGGTGAATGAAGTCCTTCTCCGGTGGGCGGTGAAATACAACGTGAAAGTCATCGCGTCGAACGATTCGCATTACGTGAATGAAGACGATGCCAATGCACACGATATTTTGCTTTGCATCAACACCGGCGAAAAACAAAGCACGCCTACTGCAAAGGATTTCAACGACGAAGAAGGTTCGATGAAAGGAAAACGTTTCGCATTCTGGAACGACCAGTTCTATTTCAAGACCACCGAGCAAATGACCGAACTGTTTGCCGATGTTCCGCAAGCCATCGACAATACCAACGAAATCGTTGATAAAGTAGAACACCTCAAGCTGAAGCGCGACATCATGCTTCCGCATTATACCATTCCGCCAGGATTTACCGATCAGGATGAATACCTGAAACATCTCACCTTTGAAGGTGCAAAAAAACGGTACGGTGAAATCTCCCAGGAAGTTGAAGAGCGAATCAACTTCGAACTCTTCACGGTGAAGACGATGGGGTTTGCAGGTTACTTTCTCATCGTGCAGGATTTCATCAACCACGGAAAAGACATTGGCGTTTTTGTAGGCCCCGGTCGTGGTTCTGCTGCGGGTTCCGCGGTGGCGTACTGCATCGGCATTACGAACATTGATCCGATCAAGTACAAGCTCCTGTTCGAGCGATTCCTCAATCCCGATCGTAAGTCCATGCCCGATATCGATACGGACTTTGACGATGAAGGACGACAGAAAGTGATCGACTACGTGGTGGAAAAATACGGCCATAAGCAGGTCGCGCAGATTGTGACGTACGGAACTATGGCCGCGAAAATGTCGATCAAAGATGTAGCGCGCGTACTTGATCTTCCGCTCGACCAGGCCAATGGACTAGCGAAACTTGTTCCGGACCGTCCCGGCATTGAGCTGAACCGAGTGATCCTTGCCCCTATCGACGGAGAAAAATCGCTCAAGGAAAAAGAAGGACTTGGCGGCGATGATCTCGAGAACGTGAAGAAGCTTCGCCAGATCTACGCGGGCAACGACATGCAGGCAAACGTAATCCGTGAAGCGTTGCGTCTCGAAGGTTCTGTACGCGGAACTGGAATTCACGCAGCGGGAATTATCATTGCGCCGTCGGATCTTACGGAAACCATTCCTGTTTACACCTCGAAAGAGACCAATCTCCTCATCACGCAGTTCGATGGTAAAGTGATCGAAGATGCCGGTGTGATCAAGATGGACTTTCTCGGGTTAAAAACGCTGACCATTTTGCGCGATGCGTTGATCATGATCAAAGACAATCATGGCGTGACGATCGATCTCGATACTATTCCGCTCGACGATAAAAAAACATTCGAGCTCTACCAGCGCGGTGAAACAAACGGCACGTTCCAGTTTGAATCGCCGGGAATGCAGAAACATTTGATTTCACTCAAACCCGATAAGTTCGAAGATCTGATCGCCATGAACGCGTTGTATCGTCCGGGCCCGATCGAATACATTCCGAATTTCATTGCGCGTAAACACGGTCGTGAGCCCATCACGTACGATTTACCTGAAATGCGCGAGTATCTCGAAGATACCTACGGCATTACGGTCTACCAGGAGCAGGTGATGCTGCTCTCGCAGAAACTCGCTGGCTTTTCCAAAGGAGATGCCGACGTGCTGCGCAAAGCCATGGGTAAAAAAGACAAGGCTACGCTCGACAAAATGAAGGGAAAATTCGTCGACGGCGTTCAGAAAAACGGTCACGATGTAAAAACCTGCGAGAAAGTCTGGACCGACTGGGAAGCGTTTGCGCAATACGCGTTCAACAAATCGCATTCTACGTGCTACGCATACGTGGCGTACCACACGGCGTACCTGAAAGCGCATTATCCTGCGGAGTTCATGGCGTCGGTGCTCACGCATAACCTGGGCAACATCGACAAGATCACGTTCTTCATGGAAGAGTCGAAACGTTTTGGCATTCCGGTACTTGGTCCTGATGTGAATGAATCGAAGAAAAACTTTTCCGTGAACAGCAGCGGTGCCATCCGTTTTGGAATGGGCGCGATCAAAGGTGTCGGTGAATCGGCTGCAGAAGCCATTATCGAGGAACGTAAGAAGAACGGATCTTACGCAAACATCTTTGATGTTGTGAAGCGTGTGAATCTTCGTGCTGCAAACAAGAAGTCGTTCGAGAATATGGTTTTCGCTGGTGTGTTTGATTCGTTCGCTGATCTTCATCGTGCGGTTTACTTCGCGAATGATGGAGAGAACACGCCTACTTTCATCGATCGCATTCTGAAATACGGCCAGGCGTGCCAGGGATCAGAAGAAGCGAACACCATGAGTTTGTTTGCCGATGTTGCTGATGAAGCAACCGAAGTAGCCGAACCGAAAATTCCGACATGCGAAGAATGGCCCGTGCTGGGCAAACTGAAAGCCGAACGCGAAGTCATTGGCATTTACATTTCCGGTCACCCGCTCGACACGTACCGCATCGAGATGGAAGTATTCTCCAAACACAAACTCGCCGACCTGAAGGATTTGTCGAAATGGAGCGGGCACGACATGCACATTGGTGGAATGATCACCAGCGGTCAGAAGAAAATGACCAAGACCGGGAAGGAATTCGGCGTGTTTACGCTGGAAGATTATTACGACTCGCACGAGTTTGCGCTGTTCGGAAAAGATTTCATTGAGTTCGGAAAATTTCTCACCAACCTCGATCAGCCGCGTTTTTTATTGATCCGCGGAAAAGTACAGGCGCGTTACGGCATGCCCGACCAGCTGGAATTCAAAGTAACGAGCATGGAATTGCTGGGCGAGTTGCTGGAGAAAATCAAGACATGTAATCTCCAGTTGCCACTTTCTTCTGTCACCGAAGAAAAAATTTCGAAACTCAACGAAGTCATCAGCCGTCACACCGGAAAAAGTCAATTGAAGTTTACTGTGTTCGACATTGCGGAAAACATCAAACTGGAATTGCCTTCACGTAAAGTGCGGGTAAGACCGGATAAAGAATTGCTGGAGGAGTTGCAGGCGGTGGCGCCGGAGGTGAGCTGGAAGCTTAATTAGGGCAGGAGAATAATGCTCTTCCGTTTTTTCTGATGAACGCTGGACGCGTGCATTGTTCCCCGACTCGCGGCAAATAAGTGGTGTCATTCGCCAGGCAACTGGTTTATTTCCACTGGCAGGAATATAATACGGTCACTCCAATATTTGTTGACCTGTTAATACATGGATTTTTTTCGCGGAACTTTCCAGATGTTGATCCGTAGATTCGACCATGAAAAAGTTGCTGCACCTGTTCGCATTTCTGCTGTTTACACCGGTCGTTACCGTGGCACAAAACTCTGCCTGCAATTGTTATCACACGAGAGATACTTCGTATCACGTGGTTCCATTTACAGATTCGGCACCACCGGAATACCGGACCGACGATTGGTCAAGTCCCGCCATTCACTTGCCTTTTACATTTTGTCTTTACGGACAGAGTTTTGATTCTGTATTCATTAACATGAACGGCAATATTACCTTTCATGCACGAAACCCGTACTACCGTGGTAAGCAGATGTATGAAGTATCGTATCCGATTATTGCCCCTTTCTGGTCGGATGCAGACAATACAGAGGGTGGAGGCCTGGTTTACTACAAACTCACAGCTTCGGCATTGATCATTCAATGGGAAGATGTTCCGTATTACAATTTCGACTCCGTACCTGTGCGTTTTAACCGTTACCAGATGATTATTACTGATGGAGGTGATCACCTGGTTACTGGTGGAAACCTCTCTTTTTGTTTTGGAGACATTCAATACAGCAATGGGGTGATCACAGGTGGTTCGTATGGTGTGGGCGGACATCCGGGCATCAGCGGAATTTCACTTGGAGATAGTATGCATTATTCGCAGGTTGGCTCATTCAACATGCTGGGGGATCAATACGACGGGGCATTCGGATCCGATGACGGTATCGACTTTATGGATTACAAATATTTCGACTTTGATGCGTGCGACCCGGCAATGCCCACTCCTATCGTGCGGGATAGTTTATGCGATACAGTATTGTTGTCGGCCAGCGAAATCAAAAACTATTCGGCATTCAGTATATTCCCCAATCCCGGCCATGGAGAATTTACAATCCAGTCACAGCAAGCTCTGATCGAACGAATTGATGTAATGGACATGAATGGAAAAATCATCCAGGAACTCTACCCGGCCTACTCAACCTGCGAACACATTTCCATAAATTCTCCGGGCATGTATTTCATCATCATCTACACAAACACAGAAATAACAACTCACAAAGTGATCTGCGAATAATGCGCAGCGAAGAATCCAATAGTTGTTCCTGGCGCTTCGCATTTCTGCGGTAAACAAACCACTAGCTGTTCCATTCTTCCCTTCCACCCTTTCCCATCACTAACCGTCAGCACTACGCGATAATTTCCCGACAACGTGTAATGCGCCTCCGCATTCCGCTCATCCGAACTTTCACCATTCCCAAAATCCCACTGATATGCAAACGTTCCGTTCGAATCGAGCGGATGATTTCCATAAGCCTGCACTACTTTTTCATCCGCACTTAACGTATCGGGAGGCAATACAATACCTACCCGTTCCGATCCTTTGGGCACCCGCTCAAGTTTGTATCCCCAATCGGCGGCAAACACTCTCCACTTAATCTTAGCTGTTCCAAAAATGTTCGTGTACACATAAACATTTCCTTCACTCACCAGCCCACCATTTCCCCGTGTGTCGTACCAGGTAAGCACATACGGATTTCCATTCGCAAGATCATTCACCCGGAAATGTGTTCCTGCCGGAAGCTCGCGTGGAGTATCGATACTTTTATCGTCACCGGTTTTGGAATTGATCAACGTTGTTTTGCCATTGCGGTCTTTACAATCACGCGAAACATTTCCCCACCAGTACGAAGCGTTGTGTACCCAGCCCATGCACATCGTGCGACGCGGATCATCCGTGGTCATGTAAAACGTTTCAATGTCAACGTTGGAGGTACGGCGTGCATCTTCCCAATGGCCGGGAAGCACGAAATGATTTTGCTCGAAATTGACATCCTTGAAAAACATAGCCAGTGCCGGAAAATTTGCTTCGCGATACGCATTACTGCTCCACCGCCACCAATACAATCCGCTGCCCGATGTTCCCATGAACGATGTAGCCCAGATCGAATTGTGAAACGTAATGTCATCGCATGCATCCATGTCGTTCGGGTCTCCTTCGAGAGAACCAAAACCCGTTTCATCAATGAATGCGGGTTTGTCGGGATACATCGCGTGAATTCCTTTTTGAAAAGGTGTGGTGGAATTTATTTCGTCCCACCGGCGGAGATTGTCATTCCGTTCCGTGAAATAGCAATGGCGCGGACAGACCACATCAATGAATGGCGAATCGAAAACTGTTTTTCCATAATCGCGGGGCGAACCGCCGTAACACGAAGAAGTCAGCAACGGGCGATACGCCACCTGCGCCTTCACATAACTGAGCATTTCCGTGTGCCAGCTCAGCAATTTTTCCTGCGCTTCTGTATTGCCGGAAAGATCATTGCGCAACGGATCCGATTTTGCGAACGTCCAGTAGTCCATTTCGCTAAGCAATTCGAACACGCCGAGGCTGGTGGAGTATCCCCATCGCGCAAAAAAGTAACGCAGCTTCTTTTTGTACATCGCACGCGCTGTGCTGTCAGTCAGAAAATCATCCGGCGTTTTTATGCCAGGAATATTCAGGTGATACGGATGTTTGTTCCAATCGAGATGTTCTTCCTGCCACGGTGGAATCGTATACGTGCCGTGCTCCATGCAGAACATCATTTTCACCTGCTGCGATTCGCATACTTTGAAAAGCTGATCAAGCTCCCATGCGCGGCCCATACCGGGTGAATAGTTTCCGAGTTTTTCCCACTCCAATTCGTACGACCATGGAACATTCACGACACGAATCATATTGCCGCCGTTGCGACTAAGATTCGTTATCCAATCCTGGATGTCCAGGTATCCTCCCGTCACCAGGTTTGGATACGTGGGACTTGCCCCGCCACGAAAACGCTGTCCGTCGGGCCAGGCCATATCCTGCCCGATCGGAAAAAATGAAAATGATGATTTGTACAACCGGAAGTGGCGCTTGTCTGCTCCTATCTCGAGGTAGCGTTGCGCTACTCCTTCGTCGTTGCACGTAAAACGGATCGTGTCCGACACGTACGGTAAATCGCTGATCGCCGGAAGAAGTACTTGAACTACCGCATTCCATTTCCCCATCGAAGGTGGACAGAACCTGGCTCTCCAGGCGTATGGCGTTTGTGTTTTGTTCCAGCGTGCGGTCGGGCAATCCGCTTTCGCTACAATGGTCGATGAATCGCGGATAAATTCTTCGTAATAGAATCCATACACCGTATAGGTTTCTTTTCCGTTTGAAAAAATCACGCGCGTGTCTACCTGGTCCGGATCAAACGGATTGAGTCCTTTGCCGGTCTGAATAAAATCAGCGACGGCGTTCTCCGCAAATGCAGGCAAATGAAAACCCAGTTCGAGATTGGAAAAAGGTACAACCGAAGGATGGTCGTCTCCCGGTGTGATCCATACCGGTTTGATCCCGGAAGATTGAACGACCGCCTGGTAATTGAAATATTTCGCATGAGCCGGAAGGATCAATGCAAGCAGAAGAGCAATGAATCCGGTTCTCATGGGAATCTGGAATCAGTTTATGCGAGAATTTGTTTGCGTGTAGCTTCCAGAATATCGAACGCTTCTTTCTGGCTGGAAGCTTCTGCATACGTGCGTAAAACGGGTTCTGTTCCACTTGCGCGGATCATGACCCATGTTTCATCGTTGATGAAAAATTTCCAGCCGTCGAGGTCTTCCATGCGTTCTACGTTGTATTTGCCGAACGATTTGAATTTACCGGCCTTCACATCGTCCACCACACGGTTCTTCACCGCTTCTTCGAGATGAAGATCGATGCGTTCAAACGAGAACGGACCAGTGATCGCGTATACTTCGTCAATGAGTTCTTTCAGTGATTTTCCGCTCTTCGCCATGAATTCCCAGATCACGAGACCCATCCATATTCCATCGCGTTCAGGAATATGTCCTTTGATCGCAATGCCGCCGGATTCTTCTCCGCCCAGCAACACGTCTTCCTTCACCATAATTCCGCAGATGTACTTGAACCCGATTTTTACTGTTTCGAGTTCGAGTCCGTAATGCTTGCACATGGTTTTGATCTTCACCGTGGTGCTGAACGCTGTGCAGACTTTTCCACTCATCTTTTTATATTTCACCATGTAGTGAATCAATAAAAGGATGATGTGGTGCGAATCAATGAAATTTCCTTCGCTGTCGAAAAGGCCAATACGATCGGCATCTCCATCCGTAGCGAGACCGCAGTCGATATCTCCCGAGAGACGAATCAGTTCTGCAAACTCCTGGAGGTTTCTCGCAATCGGCTCGGGCGCTTGTCCATCAAACGATGGATTATTCTCGCAATGCAACAGCGTCGCATCCGGAAATAACCGGCGGATTACATTCTGTCCGGCGCCGTACATTGCATCGTAAGCGAGGTTCATTTTCGATTTGCGGATGGCGTCGAGATCAAAATTCTTCTCAACGTGAGCAACGTATTCGTCTTCGAGATTGATCCACTGAAGCAATCCTTTCTTTTCGAAATCTTCCAGTTTCAGTTGATCGAGCGGTGTTGTGCTCACTTCCGGAATCAACGGTTCGATCTCCGAAATTTTTTCCGGGGCAAGTGGTCCGCCATAACCGGCTTTGAGTTTATATCCATTGTACGAAGGCGGATTGTGACTTGCGGTAACGATCACACCCAAATCGCATTTGTAATTGCGCGCACCGAGTGAAATCATGGGCGTACTCACAAAATCTTTCGCGATATATACTTTGATTCCAGCGTTGCAGAATACTTTCGCAGTGGTTTCCGCGAATAATTCTCCGGCGAAACGGCAGTCATGTCCCACAACAACGGATGGCGATTTGAAATTCTTGTTCAGCCAGATAGCCGTGCCTTCTGTAACGCGTGAAACGTTCTCAACTGTGAATTCTTTGGCGATGATGGCTCTCCAGCCGTCGGTGCCGAATTTGATTTGGTACATAAGTGATGTTTGGGGTGGTAAAAGTAAGAAGATTCATGGAAACCGGCACCCTTAAATGTTATACCAAGAATTGGTATATTTGTTGTAAGAACTAAATATCATGGCCAAGAACACATCTGTACTGCTAGGAGAATATTTTGAAAAATTCATTGGTAAACAAGTTGAATCGGGTCGATATTCTTCTGCAAGCGAAGTAGTAAGAACAGCCCTGCGTCTCTTTGAAAAGCAAGAAGAGCAACGACAAACATTGATTAAGGAGCTCAAGAAAGGTGAAAAATCTCCTGCAGTTAAGAACTTTGATTTTAAGAAACACCTGAAAAAACTTAACGACAAGCATCGTTAGGATATGGACTTTACAATCCGACAGGAAGCTATCACAGACATGGATAGCATTTGGATTTACACAAAAGAACAATGGTCACGCCAACAGGCCAACCGCTATTACCAGTTGCTTTACTCTGAAATTTACAGGTTGACTCAATTTCCACTTAGTGGTAAGGATTGCAGCGAATTAGGGGATGGATTTCGCTATTCAAAGATCAAATCCCATTTTATATTCTACCTCATCACACCTTCTGAAACAATTGATGTTTTACGGGTACTTCATGAAAACATGGATTTTCTTCAGCAATTCCAAATGAATAAGCAGGGTGGTTAGATGCTACTTCTTAATTCCCGCCTTGTCCAGCGCCTTCCGAAACGCATTCGCATTCCTGCAATGCTCATCAAAATCCGCCGTGAAATTGTGCAAACCTGTTCCGTACTCCGCGCACATGAAAATGTAATCGTTGTCGTCGCGGTTCAGCACAGCGTCGAGACTGGCCTTTTCCGGAAGCAGGATCGGTCCCGGAGGCAAACCGGTGTGCAGATACGTGTTGTATGGCGATTCGTATTTCAGGTCATCACGTAACACGCGGTTGATAGTGAAATCACCAATCGCGTAGATCACCGTCGGATCCGACTCCAGGCGCATGCCTTTTTCGAGACGGTTCAGGTACAATCCCGCTATGATTTTACGTTCTTCCACATGCGAGCGTTGCTCCGACTCAACAATCGATGCGAGAATCGAAACTTCGCTTTGCGTCATGTTCAGCGCGAGGGCTTTTTTCTTTCGCTCATCGGTCCAGAAAGCTTTGTATTCTTCGGCCATGCGTTTGAAAAAATCTTCGGCGGAAGTATTCCAGTAAAATTCGTACGTGTCTGGAATGAACATCGTGAGAAATGTTTCACCGGAAAAACCATACTTCGCCGCGTAGGAATCATCTTCGAGCAAAGTCACAATTTCCAGCGAATCCGTTTCGAGATAGCGTCCAACCTGCCGCGCAAGATCCTGTTTGGTGCGAACGGTATTGAACGTGAGCATAACCGGTTCCTGCAATCCCGCCGTAAACATATTGATCAGTTCGCGGTACGTCATTCCTTCGCGAATGCGGTAACGCCCCGCTTTCGGTTTCTCGAATTTTTTCAGCTTCGCTGTCCACTCAAAATCCTTGCGGCTGTCGATGATCTTTTTCGCTTCGAGATCATCCACGAGCTGATCGTAAGTGGTTCCGGTGTGCACATAGAAAACTCCTTTTTCATCGCCGGGATGTGTTCCGGGTTTGAAATAAATTTTCCAGAACCACCATCCGCCGAATGCAGCAGGAATCAGCAGCACCAGGAAGGTAATCTTCAGTATTTTTTTGAAGCGCGATCCACCACTCACTTTATTCTGATTTTCAATTTCCATTTTATTCGTTGTAGCGCCTTTGGCGCGTTGGCCACAGATGCGCAGATTACGCAGATTTAAATAATTAATTGTTTTTCCATCTGCGTAATCTGCGAATCTGTGGCAGGACGCCGAAGGCGAAAAAACTTAACGTCATGGGTTTTGTCTCATCATCGTCTGTAGCTGCGTCCGCAATTGCGTAGCCTGCTGGTCGCCCGGATTTAAAACGAGCACGGCATTCACGTATTTCAGCGCTTCCGGGTAATTTTTTCTAAAAATATACAACCCGGCGGTATTCATGAGGGCATTTTTATCATCCGGGTCGATTTTCAGAGCATTTGTATACAATTTCTCTGCCTGTGCATCATTTCCGCTCGTCAGCCAGAGAAAACCGAGGCTGGTCATGGCCGGAACAAAAACCGGATATTGCTTCAGCACTTCTTCGTACTGCACCTTCGCTTCGCTCGATTTCTGCTGCGAAGCGAGTGCAAGAGCATACTTCGCACGAAAATCGGGAATGAATGGTGCGAGATCAACGGCTTTTTTATAAAAAACTTCACCGGTCACGGCATCGGCGCTATTGAAAAATGCTTCGCCAATCCGATAGGCCGTCCATGCATCGAAATTATCGAACGCTTTATTCACCAGCAACGAATCCATGATCCATTTTCTATCCACGGAGTTCACAAAACTTTTCATGGAATTGTAATCTCCGCGAAGAAAATAATAATGGACCAGGTCGCTGAAGTTCATTCGCTTCTGCGCTTCCGTTTGTGCCGGCAGATATTTCGCTGCAGAATCGAGCAGGTACGTGGAATGATCAAACTTTTCGTACTGCTGCAAATACGCTTTCGCGATAATTTCGCGCGCCGGATTTTTTTCATTCACCGCGTACAGCCCGAGAAATTTTGCAATGCTATCGGCTTCTTTAATGGTTCCTTCGGGCGATGGTTTGCGGATGAAATGATCGTGTACCGTTACGTGCGGAATATCAATCGCACCTGTACGCGGCATGTGACACGACACGCAGTTGTTTCCGGCAGCAGCAATGTGTTCCGGCGTATCGCCGCATTTCACGAGTTTGCTTTTGCCTCCTTGATGACAATTCGTGCAGGCCGCGTTGAAGGTAACGTCACCGGTTTCTTTCACAGAGACATGCGGATCGTGACAGGTCACACAGGTCATTGCGTTTTTGTACGGGCGTAACGAATCTGCATGTGCTGAACGGTTTTGTTCTGTCACGAGAAAACACGGACTCATCTTCAAACGTTCGGCATGCGAGGCCATGATGAACTGGTCTTCTGCTCCTTCATACTTCGGCATGAAGACTGTCATGACCGTATTTAATTCCATGCCCGGACGGAAATCGAAAAATGATTTTCCGGGTTTCAATACCGCGTTGCCTTGCAAATGACAGCGTTGACAAACGTCGAACTGCAGTTCCGGCGACAGTTTTCCGGGATTCACGATCGTGTAATCGATATATTTTGACGTGTCAATTTTATTGCCGGCCAGTTTATCCTGCATGTGAATAGAACCCGGCCCGTGACAACGTTCGCACCCGATTCCATTGGGAACCGATTCGTATTTATTCTCCGAGCCCATCACAAATTCGGGTAGTGAATTGTGACAGCTCATGCACTCCAAACCGATCTTACGGGTGAAACGGGAATTGTATCCTGCTTCAAATCCCGGAGGTAAATCCCATTTTCCATCCTGCGCGTAATACGTCATTGGCATCTGGAAAAAGAATCCGTTCACGCTGTACATGTGCGAATTCGTATGCTGACCGGAACCCACGATGTACTGCACTTTTTCGGTGCGCGAATACGTGGTGTCTTTTCCATCAAGACGAAACTCGTGGATGTACATTACCGAATCGCGGAAGTAACTCTCGTACCAGAAGTTTTTGTACTTGTCGTAGATCAGTGCCTCTTTTCCGAAATGCGCCACTGATTTGGTTTGCGTGGCCGAGTCGAATGATTGTCCCATCCCTGTGTGAATGAAGGTCTGGTAAATGTCTTCATGGCACGAGCGGCATTGATCCATGCCCACGTAATACGCCGTATCCGAATGATTCAGGTATTTACTCGTCTCCGCCGTTACCGGTTCAGAATCGCTCCCGCAGGAATAGACTGCGAAGAATACGCAGGTAACAACAGCAAGCAATATGACAACTCCGCGTATTCTCATTCTTCATAGTACGCGCCCGCAAGCCGTCCACCAATGTACTCGCTGGTAATTTCTTTATCCTTCGGAACCGAAATCAGCAGCCAGACTCTTTCACCTCGCGCGATAGTTTTCGGAAGGTCATCACCGGGTTCGAGTACGGTGACTTTTCCACCATTCTTATACGGCCAAAGGTCCGGTTCGATCAGATCGCTTCCATCGTAAACGGTATCGAGATTCGCTTTCCAATCCATTTTTTTCACTTCAGCAGAAGTTCTTGTACCTGTACACAATTCAGTCACATCAATTTGCATGATATCGCGGCTTCCGTCCAAAACAAGCCAGACATCATCATAATCTGATTTGGATTCAGTAGGCGGCCCGAAAATGCGCTGTGAATACATTCCGTCTTTCCCTTTGACAGATACACACTTCCCGCTTTGTTTTACAATTTCCTCATTGGGCAACCGGAATACGATTTCATCGTTGCGATCCATGCAATAAAACAAATAGCTTCCTTCGTCCAGCGTGCGCTCTTCCCAGATGTGAGGCTCCACCATGATGCTTTTAGCCATTCCTTTCTCATTGGAGATCGAACAGTAAAGCGTGTCGTCGGATGAATTCAGGATGTTAAGTGTCCGCGACAACAACACTTCTTCTTTCACAGAATCTGCTTTTCCGGCAACAACGTTTTCTTCGGGAACATCATCGCGACTGAACAATACGACCGCAGAAAGTATTCCGAGGCCCACCGCCCAGATCGCTACGGGAAGGAAAAAGAAATCGTGTTTTTTGCGGGTGCCGTCTTCTTCTTCCGTTCCGCCCCACAGACCAAGGCCAGGCAAGAGCAACGCCATGGATGCATAGAAACAACTCCATCCCATGAACGAAGCGTTCCCGAGCCGGGTGTCATCGTAAAACAATGAAACGATCCACGCGCAAATGAAAAAGAAAATCGGAACAATGAGGCCAAAGCCCCTCCATACAAAAACCATGAGTGAATTTATTTACGCGTTAATGTCCTTTTCTGACCAGTTGCATGAGCAGTTCATCGACAAATGCATCGCCTACGCGGATCCAGTCTTTGCGGATTCCGGTAATCGTGAATTTGTGTTTCTGGAAAAGCAAAACGCTCTCCTGGTTGTCGACAGTCACAGAACAAAACAATTGGTGCAAATGCAATTGATGAAAGCAATATTGAATGAGCACCGTGAGCGCTTCAGATGCGTATCCTTTGCCGCGGTCTTCCTGGCTCGCAATCAGGATACCGATTCCGGCACGCTGGTGATGCGGGTCAAATTCAAAGAGATCGATGCAGCCGACGTCCTTCCCTTCACGGTTCGTGATCATCAGGCGCAATTGTTTGTTCGCGTACAGATCCATGTGCGATGAAGCAATGTATTGTTCGAGAACAAATTTTGAAAACGGAGTAGTTGTATTGCTGGCTTTCCAGATGGTGGAATCATTCTCCCATTTGTACAGCGTATCAACATCGTGGGGTTCCAGTGCGCGGAGACGAATCCGTTCACCAAGCAAAAGTTGAATCTGCGTCATAACGCTAAAGTTAGGAATTCAATTTCTCTATACAAGGAGTACACTATTTCGATAGTATGTTAGTTTCAATCCGAAGGCCGGCACCATCATCATCCGTGTATTCTTTGCCGCAGATTGCGCAGATTTCGCAGATACCATACTTAATGCAATTCTTAAAAAATTAATGATCGCTTGGCGCTCTGATTCACAAATCAATGCGTGAAGCGGATCAAATCAATTCAAAATTTTTTAGCAAGTGACGCATCTGCGCAATCAGCGAAATCCGCGGCAACTTTTGCGCTAGTTTATTCCTTGTTTTCAGCGTATTGCCGGGCCGCTTCAACCGTAGCCCGCGCCACATCATCGGAAGTATAAACCGGCATCGCCAGGTTTCCTTCGCTGTCGAGATACTCATCGATGTACATTCCGTAATGCCTTCCGATTCCTTTCGCATGCTCAATGGCCGGAATCAACTCGAAAATAAACTGCGCTTCATTGGCAGCTTCCCCGAACACTTCTGCAGCCACTTCTCGGATCGGATGCAGGCAGGAGATTTCGTTCTCGTGCACTTCCGGGTATTTCGATACAGCACGATCCAGCATCACGCAGAATTCAGCCGCGCTCACGTGATCAGGAAGGATCAGTTCTGAAAAAATAGTAGGGATTTTTTTCCGAAGAATGTATGCGAACAATTTCTCGAGCGGTTCCGCGGGCAATTGCCCGGATACCGAAATCGACCACGATTTTCCGTTCACTGCAATCAGCAAATGCGGTGGAACCCTTACAGTTTGCAATACGACGATGAAATTTCCTTTCATCAATTGTTCTTCGTGGGCAGGGAGAACATTCCTGAATATAAAATGACTCAACGTTTTTTTTCTTTTACGACTTGAGGCTCCGGCTTTTTGCCACTGATAATTGATCTGGCCTCGGTGAATATACCCATGAATGTAACATGGTTTAATGGAAATTCAAGAAATACATGCAGGAAGCTGAGCAAAAACAAAACGTTGAAACCCAGTTTATAGTCGTACAGGTAAAAACCAACCGAAGCAATCCACAACACGAGAATCACTGCAAGGCGTTTTTTGGGAACATTGTGCCACTTGATGACAGATGTTTTTGCAAACCAGTTGAGATAGTGATACGTATACGCAAACGCAATGAAACGCATGAATGTAACGCCCAGGGTTGAATTGTAAATTCCGCTGATGATCGTGTCTAGTCCACCTTGAGTAGTTGGAGGAAATGCATACAGGTTGCTGTCCCAGAGACTGAGCATGTAAATATTCAAGGCTTCAAACTGCGTGTAATCCCGTCGTGCCCAGTCGGAGATTCCCATAGCTTCTGGCTGAATAAAAATGAACAGCAACGGCATCAGGACAAAAACCACGCAGGCGAGGTAACCCGATTTACTTCTTCCTTTCAATGCGCCGTAGAGCATGAACAATCCCGTGAAAACGTATACGTGAATCAATGTGGGCAAAAAAACCGAAAAGAAAATTGCCGCATTCTTCGTGAGAATTGCAGAAACCATAATGATGGCAACAGCAATGAAACGCTGGAAAGCTGTTTTCAGAACAACCATAGCGAGTGCCGCTGCGAATGAAATGTAGACCAATGCCGTTGAAACCGATTGACTGGTTTCCGACTTGATGTGATCCGGTCGCAGCACGTACGAAGTAACGAACAAGGCTACTGCAGCCAGTCCGAGAAAAACAAAATCCCATTTTCCTTTCGAAAAGTACTTGCGTTCGTGCAACCAGGAAATCTCCGTGAGATAGTGAGCGGGCCCGAGTATCGCGTACGCAAAAAGAAAAAGTTCAAACGGAATAAAAAAAGCAACACCGCACGACAACACCATCAACCCGATGTTCAGGTAGTTGATCTTGTCGCTGTTCGGAATGCTTTCTACAAATTTCATAGCGAGGTTTCTCCTTTGAACACAAATGCAGCGGGGCCTTCCAGCCAGATATTTTTAAAACCCTGTCCGATTTTTTCAAAATGCACGAGCAGGTTGCCTCCTTTGGTTCTCACTTTGCACGATTTTCCGGCTCCGGCAACACCAATAATCGACGCAATAAGCGCTGATGCCGTAACGCCGGTTCCGCAGGAAAAGGTTTCATCTTCTACTCCCCGCTCGTATGTGCGGACAAAAATTCCATCGGGGCCTGCTTCCACAAAGTTCACGTTGGTTCCTTCTTTGGCAAAACGATCGTTGTACCTGATCTTTCTGCCTTTGGTATACACGTCGAGTTCGGGAACGTTCAATTCAAACTTCACGTAATGCGGAGAGCCGGTGTTGAGCCAGAAAAATCCTTCGCCGGCTTCAACTTCGGTCACGTCGGCCATTTTGAGTTTGATGGTATTTTTCCCGATGATCGCTTCGTGCGGGCCATCCGTAGCCATGAAGTGAACATGGTCCTTCGCAACGGCTCCGATGTCGGCTGCAAAGCGGCTGATGCAACGCCCGCCATTCCCGCACATGGATCCGTATTTTCCATCGGCGTTGAAATAAACCATCTCAAAATCGAGCGTGGCGTGTTTGCGGAGTAACATCAAACCATCGCCGCCAATTCCAAAACGACGATCGCATAAGTGCGCGATGAGTTCAGCATTGTCGGCCGGAAATGTTTTCGAACGGTCATCTACAAGAACAAAATCGTTCCCGGTGCCATGGTATTTTGCGAAAGGAAGGATCATGGTAGTTTTGCCAGCAGCGCTTCGTCAGTAACTCGTTCCAGCTGACGGAAATCAGCCGTATTCTCCAGGCGGAAAACGCCACCTGAAGTTTTCATAAACATCACGTTGTCGAGCCGGTATAGCGAGAATTGCTCCTCGGCTTCAAAACCAAACAGCACAAGCCGGCTACGACTGAGTTTGTACCCTTTATAATTGAGCGGCGATTGCCAGAATTCCACGGTTACGCTTTTGCCAGGATCTTCTTTGATTCCCGCCTCTCTACTGCGAATGCTGTCGATCACATTGGTGCCGTCGAGGTTCACCAGCAGAACTACTTTTTCTGCGAGCAACTCATCCTTGCGGACCACAATTTCATCGCTGCCATCGGTTATCTGTGTGGTACTGTCGTCAGTCATGCTGACATCGCTGGAATCGGAACCGGTGGAATACTCCACGTTGTCCGTCATGCCGGTCTTCCTGGGTTTAACCGGTTTATCCGTTTTGTCCGTTTCGGGAACATCGCTGTCTTTGTCTTCACCCGGATCGGAGAATGTTTTCTCCAACGCGAACTCTTTCACAAAACCGTCGAGCTTGAGCAGGAAGAATCCTCCGCCCAGAACGATTCCCAGCAAAAAGCCAAGAAAGAATAACTGGAGGCGATTTCCAAAACGGGAAAGACGGTACCGGCTGCGTAGAGACATTTCGGATGTGAAATTACGAAAAAATGGGGTGAGGGGCGCAAGGGTCTTAACGCTCAAAGGGCTATTAACCTTTTCAGCGTTACCCTCAAAGGGCTATTAACCTTTTCAGCGTTAAGGCCCTTCCCACCCTTCATGTGACAGCCTGTCAGACCAATTTACCAATGAAACCCGTTTCACCAGACCCGTTCGACATTCTGACAGCTACGCTATGTAAATGATGTTAAATCGGCGGCTTCCATGTAACAAAGGATCAAAATTTGCTGTTATACTACCGAAGTCTAAAAATGCCACGAAGGCACAAAGACCCTAAGTACCACGAAGCTTCTACATTGAGATTTCTTTGCGTTCCCTGGTGTCTTAGCGCCTTAGTGGCAAAAAAATAAAAAAGGAGAAGTCATATGAAACGCTATGTTTTTGCTTTTGTAATTGCCCTGGCCGGTGGAGCGGGCGCCCTTGGCCTTGAACGATTATTTTTATCCAACGGAAATTCTGTTTCGTCGATTGGCGGAAATGTGCCTGCGCAATATGCTTCGCTAAACGGGGCGCCGTTGCCCGATTTCACTCCGGCTGCGGAGCAAACCGTTCATGCGGTGGTACACGTGATGACCAAATTCACCACCACCCAAACGTATTATGATCCGTTCCAGGGAATGTTCGGTGGTAACGGTATGCAAACTGTGCCGCAGGAACAACAAGCGAGCGGTTCCGGCGTTATTGTTTCGAAGGATGGTTATATCGTTACCAATTATCACGTGATCGAGAAGGCGGAAGAAATACAGGTGACTTTAAATGATAAGCGCGCTTACGAAGCAACGCTCGTAGGCTCCGACCCCAATACCGATCTTGCCGTTTTGAAGATTGAGGAAGAAGGACTTCCGTTCATAACCTGGGGAAATTCCGACAACGTGAAAATCGGTGAATGGGTGCTGGCGGTTGGAAATCCGTTCAACCTCACCTCTACCGTTACGGCCGGAATTGTCAGTGCAAAAGCACGCAACATCAACATCATTGCCGGTAACGGAAGTGGACCGGGAGCGGTTGAATCGTTTATCCAGACCGACGCTGCTGTTAACCCCGGTAACTCCGGTGGCGCACTTGTGAATACCGCCGGGCACCTCGTTGGAATCAACACCGCCATTGCTTCGCAGAACGGAACATTCACCGGCTATTCCTTTGCGATTCCGGTGAATCTCGTGAAGAAAATTGTGTCTGACCTGATCGAATTCGGAATGGTCCAGCGCGGCTATCTCGGTGTGAATATCCAGGATGTGGATGCAAACCTCGCCAAAGACAAAAACCTCGATAAAGTAAGCGGGGTTTATGTGATGGGCGTGTTGAAAGACGGCGCAGCAGAAGATGCCGAACTGGAAGCAGGCGATGTGATCACAGCGATCGATAATGTAAGCGTGCATAGTGTCGGAGAACTGCAGGAACAGATCAACCGTCACCGTCCGGGTGATCAAGTAGAAGTGACTTACATGCGTAAAGGCGATGAAGAAAAGACTTCCGCCGTACTGAAGAACAAGAACAATACCACCGAAATTGTGGAGAAAGAAGACGTTGAGGAGGAGGGTGTGAATTCGCTGGGTGCTACGTTTGAATTGGTACCCGCTTCTGAGCTGAAAAGACTCGGAATAACCGCAGGCGTCGAAATTTCGAAACTTATAGATGGTAAACTACGTAATTCAGGTATAAAGGAAGGATTCATCATTACGATGGTCGACAAGACGCAGGTGGGTACTCCGGAACAGTTGAAGGAGTTACTCGAAAAGAAGAAAGGAGGAATACTGCTTGAGGGCGTCTATCCGAATGGGAAGAAGGCTTACTACGCTTTGGCGATGTAATCTTTATCGATAGATAGAACCTGTTCATCGAACACGACTGGTCGTTAAGTTATCATTATCAACATCTTAACGATTATTCATAAAAAGGAAGGCTGCCTATTGCCTTTGGCTTGCTGACGTTGTAACTTTGTAACCGAAAAAAAAGCAGGAAACTGCTGATTTTCGCGTTCTTTTCTTAGAACTTAACATATTTCTGATGAGACAATTAAAAATCACAAAATCGATCACCAACCGTGAGAGCGCGTCGTTGGACAAGTACTTACAGGAGATCGGTCGTGAGGAGCTGATTACCGCTGAGGAAGAAGTGATTCTTGCAAAACGGATCCGCGACGGGGATGAAGTGGCACTAGCCAAGCTTGTAAAAGCTAACCTTCGTTTCGTAGTTTCGGTATCGAAACAATACCAGAATCAGGGGCTCAGTCTTCCTGACTTGATCAACGAAGGAAATCTTGGTTTGATCAAAGCAGCAAAACGTTTTGATGAAACACGTGGATTCAAATTCATCTCTTACGCCGTATGGTGGATTCGCCAGTCAATTCTTCAGGCTTTGGCTGAGCAATCGCGTATCGTACGCCTTCCATTGAACCAGGTTGGTTCATTGAACAAAATCAATAAAGCATATTCAAGACTTGAGCAGGAATACGAACGTGAACCAACTGCTGAAGAATTGTCACGTGTACTTGAGCTTCCTGAAGATAAAGTTGCTGATACGATGCGCGTTTCCGGACGTCACGTATCCATGGATGCACCTTTACTCAACGGAGAAGACAATAGCCTGCTTGACGTAATTGTCAATCACGATTCACCACGTGCAGACCGTTTGCTGATGAACGAATCTCTCCAGAGAGAAATCGAACGCAGCCTGTCTACACTGACCGAGCGTGAGCGCGATGTAATCAAGTTGTTTTTCGGAATCGGCTGTCAGCACGGATTAACGCTCGAAGAAATCGGTGCGAAATTCGACCTGACCCGTGAACGTGTTCGCCAGATCAAGGAAAAAGCAATCCGCCGTCTGCGTCACAGTTCAAGAAGCAAACTCCTTAAAACGTACCTCGGCTAAAAACATGGACTGAGTATTCAAGAGCCGCAAAGAAATCGGGAACGCCCAAAAGCACCGGAGTCTTTGCGGCTCTTCTTTTTTGCCTCCCTCGACTCCGCTCGGGATGACAAAAAAGGGCACGCTCAGGATGACAAACGAACTCAAGATAGAGTCACCTTGTCAGACCGAGCGGTCCTGAGCCTCTCGAAGGGCGGGGAAGACGAGCATCATTAGCATATTAGCACATTATCGCATCAGCACATCAATAATCAGCACATCACACACACGCAATGACAACCAAAACAATGGAGCCCACACAAGGCAAAGCAAAGTCTTTCGAGAATGAATTGAATGACTGGATCGGCAATGAGAAAGCAGCGCTGGCATTGATCAGTCACATTGGAACACTCTGGTTTGAGAAATCAGTTGAACTGGTTCTTTTCCGGAACCAACTGATCGACCGGAGCCCTTCCGAAATCATGAACCTGCACCAGTATGCAAAAGACATTGTCAAGAAAAGTCTTGATGTAAAAGATACTGCAGCCCTGGCCGGTGAAGTGGTGAAACTCAATCTCGCGCCTTCGCGCATTGATATTGGCCGTCTTGGTGCAGAATGGGTGGAAGAACAGGCGAAGTTCAAATCGATGACTGATTTTGTTACCGTAAAACTGACGGATTTCATTGGCGAAGGAAAACACTCCATCACTCCAAAAGACGTGGTGCTGTTTGGTTTCGGACGCATTGGGCGTTTGGCTGCGCGCGAGTTAATTGCACAGGCAGGCAAAGGCGACCAGCTTCGCCTGCGTGCCATTGTTACACGCGGTAACAGCGACGAAGAAATTGTAAAACGCGCCGACTTGCTTCGCATGGATTCTGTTCACGGACCTTTCCCGGGAACGATCATCGAAGATTTCGCGAACAAAGCGCTCATCGTAAACGGTCACACCGTACACATGATCCACGCGAATAACCCGGAAGATGTGGATTACACCGCGTATGGAATTGACAACGCATTGCTCATCGACAATACCGGTGTATTCCGCGACCGCGAAGCACTGAGCCGTCACCTCACAGCCAAAGGAATCTCGAAAGTTCTTCTGACTGCGCCGGCAAAAGGCGATGTTCCGAATGTGGTTTACGGCGTAAATCATGAAGCCGTTGCACCAACGAACGACACGGTATTCTCCGCAGCGTCGTGCACAACGAATGCAATCATGCCGATTCTCTACGTCGTAGACAAAGAACTCGGTGTGGTGAAAGGACATATCGAAACGGTTCACTCGTATACCAACGACCAGAACCTGCTCGACAATTACCACAAGAAATACCGTCGCGGACGTTCTGCTGCGTTGAACATGGTGATCACCGAAACCGGTGCTGAAAGTGCATTGAAGAAAGTGCTTCCAAAACTTGCAGGTAAATTCACTGCGAATTCTGTGCGCGTCCCTACCCCGAATGTTTCCCTGGCGATTCTCAATATCACCATCAACCGCGAAACGTCAAAAGAAGAAGTGAACGACATTCTTCGCCGTTATGCGTTGAAAGGAGATCTCGTTGAACAGATTCAGTATTCATCGTCCAACGAACTGGTGAGTTCCGATGTCATCGGTAATCCGTGCTCGTCTGTATTTGATGCGCCTGCAACGATCGTATCTCCCGATAAGAAAAGCATCGTGCTGTATGTTTGGTACGATAATGAATACGGTTACACGCGCCAGGTGATGCGTTACGCGAAGTATCTGGCTGAGGTAATTCGTCTGCGTTACTATTAGAGGACAGTTAACTGTTTTTTTGCCACGAAGAAGCAAAGACTCTAAGTCCCACGAAGTGATCTTCGTGGGACTTTTTTTGCGTCACTGCGAGGCACGAAGCAGTCTCATCTTCGAGGAGGAGACTGCTTCGCGCCTTAGTGTCTTCGTGGCCAAACCATAACATCTTTCTATTCCCAAATAGACAGAGCCTATTGCAGTGTAGCTTTTCCTCTACAATTCAACCGTTTATGAACATCTGCCAACATGGCGTGAATAACTTGACGGCATGTGAATTGATGTACATAGTAAACGAATCTGTTTTCGCGTAAATTTGAATTCAGAAAAACACGGAATACTAATCATATAACAAACACAAATTATGGCCCTTGAAATCACTGATGCCAACTTCGAAGAAGTAGTACTGAAAGCAACAACACCTGTCATGGTTGACTTCTGGGCAGAATGGTGCGGACCTTGCCGTATGGTAGGACCGATCGTTCAGGAAATCGGAAACGAGTACGAAGGAAAAGCAGTTGTTGGTAAACTCGACGTTGACAACAACCCGGAAGTATCCATGCGTTTTGGTATCCGCAATATCCCAACCATCCTGTACTTTAAAAACGGACAGATGGTGGACAAAGTGGTTGGCGCTGTACCGAAAGACGTGATGGTGGCAAAGCTGCAGGCGCAGATGTAAAATCAATTTTCGATTGGCAATTTCCAATTGTCAATTGCAGGAATACAAGAGGGAGTCCGGAAGGGCTCCTTTTTTTGTGGACTAATCCACGTGATTGTACGTTCGCACAATACAGTTGAAAAAGGAAAGTGCACGGTTACTCTTTTCGTTCCCGGACAGGAATTTTTCAATTCTAATTTAGACGTACAATAACAAGTGAAACGACAAGAGAAAAGAACACCTGGCTTTTATTCCTGGTTTTGATTGGCGGCGGCGCACATGCCCAGCTTGAATCCGTCCTTCCGGACACATTTCAATCTTTCCCGGCAGAACACATGGTTCGCGTACAATCGATCGATTCTTTGCGAGGCGAGATCTATGATTCGATCAGTGATCCCCAAGCCTATTTCATTGGGAAAACGACCTGGTACCTCAAGGAAGTTCAGGTTGCCGTAAAGCGGAACAATGAGTTCCTGATTTTTTATCCACCCATTTCCGCTAGTGACTTAACCATAGAGCGGGTTGACTTTAACGGCACCGGCAGTGAAGAACTGGTGATCCGGTGGACCTATTATGCAGGACACACCGGATGGGAACACAGCATCCATGAACATTCCGGAGGAATCCAGGTATGGGACCTCGACAGCCTGCGACTTCTTTTCAATTTTGAAAATTACTACAGCATGCAAGCCTGGTGGCGTGAATTTGCTGAAGACACTACCGGCACTATCGCCTATTCAGACCGCGAAGAAATTGGCGGTGGTGGAGAATCAGAATGCACTTCTTTCCTCGTTGAAGTCAGTAAACAGAAAGTCATTATCCGGCAGAACAATCATTGTCCAGACCAGGACGCCAGCACTTCTTTCGGTGTTACCGACAATGAGGTCCATATCTACGAATTGAAACCTGTGGGCCTCGTAAGAAAGAATTGACGACCGATTTCGTTAAAGCTTGTTTAACCGCTGTAAATCGTGGTGCGTAAATCGTAAATTTGCTTTAATGTCTTTGCAACCGCACGACTTCCAGCAATTCACACACCTCGAGCTTCTCGCGCGCCAGGTGGTGGAAGGATTTATTACGGGTCTGCACAAAAGTCCGTTCCATGGTTTCTCCGTGGAATTTTCAGAACACCGGATCTACAACACCGGCGAGCCTACGAAACACATCGACTGGAAACTCTACGGCCGTACCGATAAAATGTTCGTGAAACGGTACGAGGAAGAAACCAATTTGCGTTGTCACATTATCGTGGATCATTCCTCGTCGATGTATTTTCCGGAAGACGCCACAGAAAAAGGTCTCGACAATAAAATTACATTCTCCGCAAAATGTGCTGCGGCCATGATCGAATTGCTTCGCATGCAGCGTGATGCCGTTGGTCTTACTGTTTTCGCCGAAGAAGTTGAAGTCCATACCCCGGCGAAATCAACCAACCTGCACACCAAGCTGCTTTTCCACGAGCTGAATAAACTGCTTACTCCGCTCCTGCCCGATCACTCGAAAAAAACATTCGCCGTAGAAGCGCTGCACCAGGTAGCCGACAGTATTCACCGCCGTTCGCTCGTAATGCTCTTCAGCGATATGTTCGACTCGCGCGAAAACATGGAGACGCTGTTTTCTGCACTGCAGCATCTCAAACACAATAAACACGAGGTCATTCTTTTTCACGTGACCGATAAAAAACACGAATTGCAGTTTGAATACGATAACCGTCCATACACATTTGTGGATATGGAAAGCGGTGAAGAAGTAAAAGCCCATCCGGCTGAAGTGAAAGACGCCTATCTCACGGCGATGCAGAAATTCCACGACGATCTTAAGCTGCGTTGCGGGCAATACCGGATTGATTTCGTGGAAGCGGATATCAATGAAGGTTACGCGCAGGTGCTGATGCCGTATTTGCTGAAGAGAACCAGGATGGTTTAAAAGTTTTTGGGTTAAACAGTTTCTGGTTACCGAACAACCAGAAACTTTTAAACTTTTTTCCGGCCACTTGTATCTTTTAGCGGGGCGATGGTTATATCCTCCAAACGCCTCTATGACAAAACACTTACGTCACCATTTCTTACCTACAAATGCTGCGTATTGCTGTTTGTCTCCTCTTACTCTTCGCTTTTTCTGCGTGCAATAAAAACTGGCGCGGGCTCGTCATCCAGAAACGCGTCTACATGGACGGTTACTACGTGCACCTGCCGTGGAAACGGAAAGCCCCTGTAAACGCGTATCCGAAACCCGAACCGTTTCCGGTAGATCATTCGCGCACGGCCGCTACTGACTCAGTTCGCAGTAGCAGTGGCAGTCCGGCTTCGATCCCGAATACGCCTGCAACGGCCACAACGCAACCCACACCTGTGCAACCCAACGACAATTCCGGAGGCACCGGTCTCGCGCCTCCTGCTACTGCAACTGCTACTGCAACTGGCCCTCCGCTGCCCACCGAACAACCCGTTGATCCCGGCTACTACCGCGTGCCTGTTTCACCCGATACTACAGTTCCAAAACCTACTGACATTGCAACTGATCCTAACTTGCCAGGAACGGATACGGTTGCGATAGCCGATGAACCTCCGCAGCGCGACAAGGGCTTCGAATTTCCCGACGGAGAATTTGCGTTGACTGCGGAGCTCGGTTTTTTTGGTCCTGCCGAAAAGAATGGCATTCAAACACGGGCGAAATCATTCTCCACAGGCGGTGGTTTGCGATACACCGTTAATGCATCCTCGCGACATGGCATCTCCGCAGACGCCGGTGTGCACATGAGCATTTTCGATATCAATCAGGGGCAACGAAAACAAAAACCCATGTTCACCGAACCGCATGGCAAAGAGCGCATCCTCATGCTGAAAACCCGGTTCATGGTGATGGACCGTATTTTCATTACGCGAAATGCATCGGCGCGTTTCGACCGGCTCGAAGTCGGAATATTTTCGGAGATGAATTTTTTCTCCACGCACGTAGCCCTTGATCAGTATGGCAATGATGCAAGCGCGGCGCTCACGCGACACAAAACACGTTTATTCGGATTGCATTACATCCGTTGTTTTCAATACGGCGCAACCATACGCCTGGCCAATGAAAAGCTGGCCATTTTTGCGAACTACAGGTTGAACAAACTGGTGAAGGGAGATCCGGATGGCGGGGATCTGCCAAAGCTATTGTTCAGTGTGGAGTTGAGACTTGGTGAATGAGAGCGCGCTTGACAGTACGCAGTATTCAGTGCGCAGTAAAGCGCGTTGAGAGGGAAGAATTGGTTTCAATGTAGTTTTGTAACACTAAACCCTTAGGGTGATGAACTACATTTGAAAATCACTGACAGACTTTCTCATCGCGCGACTGCGCACTGCGTACTGTGCACTTTGCGCAGGCGCGATTGAAACAGCACAAACGCGCAAGGCCCGATCCGAAGACCAGGCCTAACGCGTTTCACTAATCACCTGCCTGCGCAGATTTCTCAATTTACATGGTCCAACGTCATTCCACGTGATCATGTAAGTATTTTCAAAGTTTACTGCCGCATAACGGTTACTTCATTCATGTGTACCACGATGTCCTCGTAAACTATTGCGTGATCTGAATCTTTAAAATAAACTTTCACTGTATACGTGCCTTCCGGTAATCCACGCAACAGGAATTGCCCGCTGTTTTTATCGGCGTATGTCGAAAATTGTTCGGTGCCATTGTCCGCAACGATCGCTGTTCCCCATTGTACCGGAGTCGTCACACCACGGATTGCGCCGGTTTTTTGTTCAATAAATCCACGGATCACCGGTTTCAGTTTGTAACTGCCGTGTCCTGTTTGATCAATGGATTTTGTGGCGTCGAAATCGAGGATGAGTGTAAAATTCTCACCGGCTTCCAGGTCTTCGTGCACATTGATTTTCAAACCGGATTCAGAACCGCTTGGAATGGTTAACGGGTGCGACTGTCCATCCACAACAATTGTATTTCCGCTGCCGAGCACCAACCTCACCTGTTCAATCCGGGATTCCGGAAAATCATTATCGGTGAGCAACACGTCCACTCCATTCACGAGCGACAATATATCATACACACCCGCTGCGGAATGTACAGTGGTCCATCCGGGCCGGCTGCTTTCTTCCGAAAAGTTAATCTGCACTTCACGGATATCGAGGTAAATTGATTCATACGCATACGGAGATGGTGCATCAATTAATCGCAACTGCAAATGTGCAGTCTGCCTGTCCTTGTTACAGGAAGTGATTCCTGCCACCGCGAGTATCGCTGCAATACTCATCAGCATTATTATTTTCGCTTTCATGACGCTCCGTTTTTAAACATTCACCTCATTTTCTAAAACAACACACGGACGGATAAAGCTCCATCGAGATAAGTGTAACCGTAGCCCGCGTAAAATCAACAGCAGGCTTCAGGTCGAGCGAGAGTCCCAATGGAATTTCCTGGAAATCGTAATTGATACCCACGATAGCATCGACACCTACACTTGGCCGGTTGTATACATAGATTACATCATAATGATGGCCATGACGGCGGTAGTAATAACCGTACCGGTTAAATACACCGAAGTGACCACCCACACCACCGTATAATTTCAATGCAGGTGTTTCACCTATTCCTTTGTGCCATTCGTACAAACCTGTAACAAGCAATCCGCGATAACCCGTATGCAGTATTCCTTCGATCGCTCCGTTTTCACGAACAAAATGTTTCACCGTTATTCCCGGGTCGCTTCCGAGTCGTAATCCAATTCCAGTCTGTCCCTGTTGTGCCCCAACTTGGGAATAACCGCCAAGCAGAGCGAATATGAGGGTCAATGTGCGCAGTGTGTGGCGAACGGTTTTCATAATTCCTTGTTTTAATTTTTCTACACAAGTTTACGCTGCTCAGTTTGGCCTTGTTTTTGGAATTCGATCTTTGATTAAACGTGTTTCGATTGATGGTCACGTTTTTTGGACGGTTGGGTTTCGTATTTTTGAGCCCACACACACGCTTTAAAGGATACATACAATGGCAGGTAACGTGATTCGCTGTTTACTGGTTGACGATGACGAAATGGTGCGCATGGACCTGGAAACACGGCTTAGTGCATGGCCTGGTGTAGAAGTCATCGGCAGCTGTTCCAACGCTATCGAAGCGTCGCAGCACCTGATGCAGCACGCAACCGACTTGATTTTTCTCGACATCCAGTTGCCCGGCATGAGCGGACTATCATTCGTGGAAAACCTTGAGCTGAAAGACATCCAGGTGATCCTCATTACCGCCAATAAAGATTATGCAGCGGATGCTTTTGAATTTGATGTCACCGATTTCCTGGTGAAGCCTTTTTCGGAAGAGCGCTTTATGAAAGCCATGCTCCGCGTAACGAAAAAACGCTACCTGAACGGAAATACTCCCACCGCCGGCGCCGATCATATTTTTGTCAAGGTCAATTCTGTACTGGAAAAAATTGTGCTCAACGATATCCAGTACATCGAAGCCATGGCCGATTATGTTTCCATTCAAACATCGGCTAAAAAATTTACCGTGCATTCTACAATGAAAAGCATTGAGAAAAGTCTGCCGGAACAGGAATTCATCCGTGTCCACAATTCGTATATCGTACGTCTCGACCAGATCGCCCGTGTAGAGGACAATTCACTCATTATTGGCCAGAAACTCGTTCCCATCAGCCGGGCACGCGTAAAACCTTTGATGGACAGGTTGAACCTGTTGTAGAATTAATTCCGCACTTTTTCCACACTTTTACGTTCGATGACCATTTACCAAATCCTGCCAAGGATCGAAGTGATTTGACTAAGCGTCGAAATAGCAGAAATTTCCCTCCTTTCTTCCCGTATACTTGTATGTCATGGCCGAGGATATGCTTTTGCAGAGTGAGTCTCTACACATGTAGAAAAATCTCATCGTATTCTACGCCATATTAAACGTTCAGAGGAATGACCACTCAGAAACATCTTAATCTCTCATACATCAAAGCCCTTTCAGGAGGGAACAACGGATTTGTTGTGCGTATGCTTCAGACATTCTGCCGCAACGTTCCTCCCGGAATGTCAAAACTGAATGAGCACGCCGCAGCCGGAGAGTTGGTAGAAGTTGGTCAGTCGGCACACAAATTGAAGACAATGTTTCGTTATGTAGGCATGGAAGGTATTGCCAACGACCTGGAGCGACTTGAATTTAATCTTAGCGATATTAGCGAAACGGAAAGAAGCAACTTGTTGCGAAGAATTGACCAGGCTGCGGAAAAGGCAATTCTGGAAGCGCAGGATGTAATACTTACCACGCCTTATTAAAAATATACCGGTCTTATGACGGGATTTGTCCATGCTGTTACAGCAAAGGCGTTCGCTGGATTTCTTTTTCTCGCGATCGTTTTTGGCGTGGGTTTATTTTTGATTTACCGTTCCGTAGAAGGATTGAATCCTGCCGTTCAACGGATCCGCGAACCCAACAAAATTGTTGAACTGTGGGGCGACGCCATTAAAAACGTGAACGTGGCCGCAACGTACATGCGCAGTTACCTGCTCACCGTAGATCCTGCTATGCTTGAAAAGTTCGATGCACAGCGCGATACAATTGCCAGCGAACTCGACACACTGCGTTTGCTTTCACTCAACAACCCGGAACGTTCGGAACGCGCCGACAGTCTTGTTATACTGCTCGACCAAAAGCTCGAAGAAATGACACTGGGTGTTGTTGCAAGCCAGGGCGATGCCATGAGTGCAGCTATTGATGACGCTGTAAAACAACTCGATCCCCTCGAACGCAAGCGCGAACAGGAAGAAGAAGTATCAACGGCGAGAGATTCCGTTGCACCGCAACCCAAAGCGGAAGAAAAGAAAAAGAAGAATTTTTTCCAGCGGATCATGCTGAACAAGCAGAAAAAAAAATCGGCTGACACCGATATGGATATCGTGCAGCTCGCATCCATGCTTGATTCAATCATTGTTGCCGATACGATTGCTGCGGTATCAGATACGGTCAATCACACCTTGCTGATTGCGGAACAACTTGCAGAGGCGAAGACAAAAGATTATCAGAACCGCGAAGTACAACTGAAAGATGAACTTCGGATGCTCGCTCAGATGCGTACTACGGACAGTACGATCCAGGCATTGTCTACGCGTATGCTACGCGCAGAGCAGGAAGCAACAGCCGATTTGATTGCACAGGCATCCACGGAAGTGCGTAAATCTTCAGATTACATCATTACCGTATTGGCTGGTGGTGCAATTCTCCTCATCGTTTTCTTCACGGTAATTATCCGCAGGGATGTAGGACGCAGCGCACAACTGCAACGCCAGATCGACCAGGCGCGTATCAATGCTGAACAACTCGCGAAAACGCGGGAAGAATTTGCGGCGAACATGAGCCACGAAATCCGTTCACCGCTGAACGCCATCATTGGCATATCGGAACAGCTTTCGAAAACATCTTCGCTCGAACAGCAGAAATTGCTGGAAGGACTGATCCGCTCTTCACAGCATTTGCTGGGATTGATCAACCCCGTCCTCGATGTAACGCGTCTCAATGCCAATAAAATTGAGTTTGAATCGCAACCGTTCAAGCTGCGTGAAGTGATGCACGATGTGCAGTATGCGTTCAACCAGGCAGCGGTGGATCAAGGAATCAAGCTGCTGATGAAAGTGAGCGCTGATGTGCCGGAGTATGTACTGGGCGATGAAGTGCGCCTGCGCCAAATCATGTTCAACCTGGTTTCGAATGCAATCAAGTTTACCGATCATGGATCAGTAACCATTACCTGCGACAAACAGGGAGAAACTGCAGATGGTGAATGCCGGCTTTCATTCCAGGTTGCCGATACCGGCATTGGTATTGAACGCGAATCGCTTGCCCGGATTTTTGAGGAATACACGCAGGCCAACCGGGGCATTGCGCGAAAGTTTGGCGGAACCGGTTTAGGATTATCCATCACGCGCAAACTGGTCGAGCAGCAGGACGGAACGATTACAGTAACCAGCGAACCCGGTCGCGGAACTGTATTCCATGTAGCGCTCACCTACCCGATCGTGCGCACGGAAGAACCCATCGTACGCCGGTTGGATAACAACGCACCGCATCACCGTCTCAAAGGAAAAAATATTCTCGTCTGCGATGATGAAGACATGAACCGCATGCTGGCGGTGATGGTTATTTCCAATCACGGAGGCTTTACGGTTGAATGTGCATCGGGAGAAGAAGCGCTTGAAAAAATTCACCACCTCGATTTCGATCTCATCCTGATGGACCTGAATTTACCGGGCATCGATGGGAAAAGTGTAGTCGCGCTGATACGCGCAGACGGGAAGAAACTTCCGATCATTGCGGTTACCGGCAATGCGCATGAACAGGATTCCATTCACAGCACCGGCTTCAATGGGATTATTATTAAGCCGTACCAGGAGGCGCAGTTGGTGGATGAGATAGTGAGGCATTTGGGGTAGACACGAATTTCTTTTTCGGTTTCACCAGCGCGATGTTTTCACAATCAAAAGAGGCATGCCGGAAGCCTTGTGGTTGCAAAACATCAATTCCGAAATTCTGCGCCAATGTTCTGTGCGATTACAGTATATTCAACAGCCACCCCAATTAACTAACTGCATTACAGAGCATTAACGTTTAAGGGTTCACTTTATCAGTGTGTTCATTTATCATGAATATCCTCATAAAGTGAACAACGTCTTGTCAGACACCCTTTTGTTCACTATTTTTACATTGTTCATGAATCCTGAACAATATTATAAATATGAACAAATGAAAGAAAATCAGCTCGTCCGCACTGCTCAAAAACATTTCCGGGAAAACACAGGACTGGATTTGTTGCTCGACGTTAATGACAAAAAAATCGAAGATGTTGATGGACAAATTATCATAATCGATCCGGACACAGGGAAGAAGAATATTCTATACTTCGAAATCAAGAATGAAATACGCACGCATGATTTGCTCAAATTAAAACAGCATTACGACAGGTATAAATCGCTTATGCTGATCGCCCAATACATCTCAAAAAAAAATAAGGAACAATTAAGGCATCTGGATATTAATTACATCGAGAGTTCCGGTAATTGTTACATCAGGCACAAAGGGCTCAGAGTGTTTGTGGATAATCAAAAATCGGCTCCGGTAAGAAAGACTGGTACCAGCAAACTTTTTACCTATTCAGGAATGAAATTCATCTATGCCCTATTGCTGAAGCCCGATCTGATCACGGAAACATATCGCGAGATTGCTTACTCATCCGAAATTGCTTTGGGATCAGTAGGTGACATCATCCAGGAGCTAAAGAATAATGGTTATTTGAAGCAACATTCTGGAGAAAATAGAATTGTGAAGTTGAAGGAGTTATTTGAAGATTGGGTGGATTATTTTGACGAACGGGTGATCCCTCACATTTTTCAAGAAGTTTATGTATTTGCAGATAAAGATGCGTACAAGAACTGGCAGAATATTCCAATGAAAAATTCATCTTGGGGCGGCGAGCCCGCAGCAAGGTTGCTGGATCAATATCTCGCTCCTGAAACTTTTGTAATTTACAATAGCAACAGTAGCGCAGAAGTGATGAATCAATTTCGGTTGATTCCGGACATTCGCGGCAACGTCACACTTATGCTCCCTCTTCTGGAAAATCAGGAATTGAAAAAACACGCAGACCCATTCATGATTTACGCGGAACTCATGCGTAGTGACGACAGTCGCTGTCACGAAGCAGCATATCGCATAAGAGAAAAGTATATTGACCCGCAATTCTGAAATATTCAATCCCTACGTGGAGGAGATTCTCTCTCAGGTAAGCAGCGCTTGCAGAGAGTTGGGTGTTGATTTCTATTTGGTAGGTGCGGTAGCTCGCGATTATCATTTGTCACGCGATGAAAGCTATACTCCGAAAAGAATAACAGCTGATATAGACGTTGTGGTTGTAGTAGCTGACGAAAAACAATTCATCGCATTGAAAGAACAGCTAATATCTAAAGGAGAATTTCGTCAACACAACGAACCGATAAAACTTATTTACAAGGATGGATTTGAACTCGATCTACTTCCTTGTGGTGCAATTGAAGAAAATGGGGAGACAAGATTGACTAACCCTAAAGTATTTGTTCTTGACATGCCAGGGTTTGCACTTCTGAACGAATTGGCGGTTAACGTGCAATGGAGCGAAAACGTCAATGCCCGCGTATGTCCGTTGGAAGGAATAGTATTGCTCAAGTTGCTCGCTTGGGATAATCGCCAGGAAAGAACCAAAGACCTGTTCGATATTGATACTATCATCAAACTGTATTTCGACAATCACAGTTCGGAAGTTTATGACACATACTACGATGTTCTAGTAAACAACGACAGCAAAAATCCGGATTACACAACCGTAGTTTGTGCTGAAGTTATCGGTATCAAACTGAGAGCAATATTGAAGCCAGATGCAGCATTACGAGAGCGTGTAATTAATATTCTTGAAAAAGATGAACGGCCATTCTGGAGTGATATGCTTCGAGGACTGAAAAGCTAAAATCATAATTGAAACAAAATTCTTTTAATCGCTGACCAATCACCGCATATGAATCCATTCTACCGATTTCCAAAGATTGATTACTCAAGACTGCACCACGAAATCATGGGAAGAAGGTGTGCTTTCGATCTCTCAGAAACACCTTTGTAATATGTGCCGTCGCGAAGACTCTTAATGATGTAAACATAGTATCCCATCCATAAAACAAAAAAGCCTCAGATTTCTCTGAAGCTTCTTGCGGAACGGACGGGACTCGAACCCGCGACCTCCGCCGTGACAGGGCGATATTCTAACCAGCTGAACTACCATTCCGTGGTAATTTCCCTTTCGGGATGGCAAAAATACAAGTTTTTTCATTCCTGCAAAAACTGAAGCACGATTTTCCTCATTTTTTCGCTCTTTCACTGGCTGATGAGGCAGTTAGAGTTGATTTGTTCTTCGCATACCAGAGGCAAAATCCCGTGAAAGGACATTCTTCGCACTTTGGACTCCTCGCCAGGCAGGTATAACGCCCATGCAGAATGAGCCAATGGTGCGCCACAGCCAGGCGGTTTTCCGGAATGTGCTTCACAAGCTGCTGCTCGGCCTGTAATGGATTTTTAGCGCCCTTGGTGAGTCCCAACCGCGCAGAGACCCGGAACACATGCGTATCCACCGCCATAGCGGGTTTATCGTAGATCACGGAAGCGATAACGTTCGCCGTCTTACGGCCCACCCCAGGCAGTTTCACGAGCTCATCAATTTCGGATGGAACCACTCCGTTGAAATCGCTCATCAGCATCTTCGCCATGCCCACCAGGTGTTTCGCTTTGTTATTCGGGTACGAAATACTGCGGATGTAGGTAAACACTTCTTCCGGCGTAGCTGCAGCCAGCGTTTCTGCTTCGGGAAATCGTTTGAACAGTTCCGGTGTAACCAGGTTCACGCGCTTGTCGGTGCATTGCGCGGAAAGAATTACGGAAACCAGCAACTCGTACGGATTCCCGTACACCAGTTCTGTTTCTGCAACAGGAACATGCTTCTCAAACCAATCTACAACAGCGGCGTAACGATCTTTGATTTTCATAGGGATTGAACATTGAGCATTGAAAATTGTGCGTTTGACATTTCATACGTGAATGCTCAATGCCAAACGTACAATGAACAACACAAAAAAAGCACCCGGAGTACGGATGCTTTTTTTGTCAATAGAAATATCGTTTAGTGATTCTCCGTACCGATGCTGTTTCCGCTGGAATCATAGAAGTTCCACACTCCTGTTTTGATTCCGTTCGCATCAAACGAGCCGGTATAATTCAATTGTCCGTTTGCATGCCAGCCTTTCCAGGCTCCGGTTTGCTGCATCAGGCTGTTGATTCCGCCTTCTTCAGCTTTCGCGCCGTTAGCATGGTAATAAGTTGCCATGCCGGTGGTGAAATTGATTTCGGTAGCCACTGTGCCGTCAAGGTTCCATGTTTTCCAGACACCAGTACGGTTACCGGAAGGATCGTAATGCTCCTCAGCTGTAAGCGATCCGTTTTCGTGCCAGTACTTCCATACACCCACTTTGTATACAGCCGCAAGTTTGATTGCCACTGTGTTCTTGCTGTCGCCGGCCACCAGACCAGGATCAGTATTGTATGTTCCCTGGATGACTGTATTCCCGTTAGCGCCAGTTTCGATATAACTGTATTGCGCGAACGCGTAGGAAGTGCTGCAAATGAATGCAAATGCAAGTAAAATCTTTTTCATGATCTGGAAGTGTTTGCTAAACAAAGCTAACGAAAAAAACGTTGGATTCAAAAGGGCAGAAAATCAAAAGATTCCAACACGTTCTCTTCTTTTTTGTCGACCCCGGCAGAGCCTGTCCAGACGAATGGAGGGGCCGGTCTGACAAGGATTTTCAATCGAAGATGATTGTCATCCCGAGCGAAACCTTTTTTTGTCATGATGAGCGGAGTCGTTTTTTGTCATGGTGAGCGGAGTCGAACCAGGGCAAAAAAAAGAGCCTCCACCGGAAGCTCCTCTTTACCTTAATTAACAACGGCAATTATCGGATCAATGAAACGTGACCGATGTACTTGTGTCGCTTGTCGAACACATCGGTAATGGCCACTTTCCATACATAAGTATCAATCTGGCATAAATCTCCGCCCTTGCCCTGAACCGTTCCGTCCCAGGTCTGGTTAAGATCGCTGCACGTAAAGATCAGGTTGCCCCAACGATCGAAAATCCACATTTCGTATTTCGCAATGCCAATACCGGTACCGAAGAACACGTCGTTCATTCCGTCACCATTTGGTGTGAACGCATTCGGAATAAAGAATGTGAATTCAGGTTCCACAATTACGGTGAGCGTTGTATCATCCGTGCAACCTTCCTGGTTGGTTACGGTTAATGTTACTGTGTAATTCGAACCGTATTCCTGCGAATACGAATACATTGGATGCTGCAGCAACGATGTATCACCGCTGGTAGCTCCGTCACCGAAATTCCACAACCACGATACCGGGTTACCAAGCGACATATCCGTAAACTGGATGTCGGTGTACGTTACCGTGGTAACCTGCGGAGTGGCAGCGAAGATCGCGGTTGGTGTCGGGAACACGGTAATCATGTTCGGGAATACCTGCGTCTGGATACAACCCTGGTTGGATGTTGTCGTGAGCGTTACGGTATAAACTCCAGTGTTGGTATAACAGTGATACGGGTTCTGCGTGAATGAATTCGCTGTGCTGTCGCCGAAATTCCATTCCCAACCGGTAATAGATCCGCTGGCAATGGTAGTCTGGTCAAGGAAGTTCACACACAACACCGGGCATCCTTCAAAATCATCTGCCGTAAACAGCACTTGAGGTTGCGGAGCAGTTATGGCCTGCAGAATAATCGTATCGAAACATCCGTTCGTGTTCTGAACAATAAGTGTTACATCGTACGTTGAATCATTCGTGTACGTATGCGTTGGGTTTTGAGTGTTTCCAAACGGAGAACCATCGCCATAATCCCAGCCCCAGATGTTCAGGTTTCCTGAACCGGCAACAGAAAGATCAGTAAACGTAGTTGGAGAACCGATACAGACCGTGTTGGCCGAGAAGTTGGCGACAGGATTTGCATAAACCGTTACCGGCTGCGTGAGCGTGGTCGAACAACCGTTATTCGATGTACACGTTAACGTAACGGTATACGAACCAGGCGATGGATACACGAAGTTCGGATTCTGGAGATCAGACGTATCTGCAGCAGAACTGCCGATTCCGAAATCCCAATCCCACTCGCTGATGTTTCCGCTGGCAATCACCGACTGATCGGTAAATACCAACGGCGTGCCTTCGCAGACTGCAGGTGCAAGGAACGCAACCTGTGGTCCCGGAGCTACAGTTACAACCAGTTGCGCGGTATCAAAACAGTTCGACGTTGGTTCTGCGATCAGCAGCACCGTATAAGTTCCTGCGGTTGTATACGTGTATGACGGATTTGCCAGCTGACTGGTATCACCCAACGTAAGCGGGTCACCGAAATTCCAGAGGTAGTTCGTTGAGTTCTGCGATGTGTTGTTGAACACCATCGGCGTGTTCGTGCAGACCAGCGTAGCATTGAATGCGGCTACTGGCGACGGACCGACGTTGATGATCTGGAATGTTGTATCCGGACATCCGTTCGTAGAGTTGACGATCAGCGAAACCGTATACGTGCCTGCTGAACTAAAAGTATGCGATGGATTCAGGAGGTTGGACGTGTTATTGCCACCCGATGCCGGATCTCCGAAATTCCAGGTGTACACTGAAATCGTATCGGTTGCTGCAATCGTCGATGTGCTCGTGAAATTCACCGTCTGACCGCCGCATATCTGGTTGTAGATGTACGAAGGAACCGGCGTTGGATTCACCGTAATGGTTGTCGTGTACGTAGACGGACAAGGTGATGTGCCCGCTATGAGCGTTACCGTATACGTACCCGCATTCACGTAGGTATGCGATGGGTTTTGTACGTTGGATGAATCGTTCGGTCCTGAAGCCGGTTCACCAAAATGCCATGACCAGTTAGCCGGTCCTTGTGATTGGTCCGTGAAATTCGTTGGCGTTCCAACGCACACTTCCGTCGCCTGGAACAATGCCAGGCCTCCGTTTCCAGGATTGACGACCTGCGTTATCGTATCAGCGCAGCCGCCCGCGCCCGTGACTATCAACGTAACCGTGTATGTGCCCGCGTTAGGATAATTGAACACGGGGCTTTGACTTATTGAGGTGTCGTTTACCAGTAAGGGATCTCCAAAATCCCATTGATAAGTCATACCTCCGCTACTTATCGTACTCGTATTCGTAAACGTATAGTTGGGACTACATGGCGGGAATGTAGGAGTGAATCCGGCTGTTGGCTGCGGATACATTCCAACGTTTACGTTCAGGAATGTTGTACAGCCCGTAACGGAAATCATTTCTACATAATAGTTGCCGGCTGCGTTGACTGTTATCGAAGTGCCCGTGCCTATCGATGGGCCGGGCGGAACACCATTGGTCCAGTTATAACTTTGTGCGCCGGCCGGAGCCGTCAGTGTAATTGAACTTCCCTGGCAAAGGGAATCAGTAAGTGCAATGGAATAAGGAAGACAAGACGCGTCGATATATGCGTAACCGTAGTGACCTGCGAAAATACATCCTGCCGCAGTGAAACGGATGGTTACGTTTGCTGCGAGGAATGTGCTGAGGTCAATGTTTACAGTAGTCCACGGCTTGTAATACGTACCCACACCGCAAGGAAGGAATCCCGGAATTGATCCGCTTGCCTCTACGTAATACTGGGAACAAGGAACGAGGTTCCCCGACTGGTCGAACATTTCAATTTTGAAATAAGGCTGCTCACCTGCTGAGTGACCACCATCGTTCAACACTACCGCATACTGGTACGTAAACGAAGTATTACCCGGTGCAACCGTGAATGTCTGCTCAAGAATTTCACCCTGGTAGTTTGCGCATTGGTTACCGAGACGAACGGAATAGTTACCGCCCGGAGCTACCGTAGGGAAACCACCGCACGGATCATTGCCCGAAGCAGTTGTCATTATAGTATGACGTGCACCGCAATCTGAAGTTGGTGCATCTACTGTTGTACTTACAATGCCTGGAATAATATTTTGCAGCGGTCCCGCAGAACTGGCTGTGTTATCGCCTATGGAACCAGTCCATCCCGCAAACGTTCCTGTTTCGAAATCCATATTCGTACAAGGAGCCTGTGGAGTTGGATTCTGCGGCCCAAGACGCATTCCGGCCTGCGATGCAAGGTATTCTTTACGCGTTTGAGCAGGTTTTCCGTAAAACGTGCGCAAAATATATTCGCGCTTCGCCCGGGCAACGAGCATTTGTGTTTCGTAGGCCGATAACCCTTTCTGAGCTGCAGTATTCAGAACGCCTTGTTCATTGAATCCTGCGAGTGAATCGGTCGAAATTACATTGGTCACTTCAACGCCCGACTGTGCAATTGCATCGCTGTAACTGCATAGGAAAAAGCACGCCAATGAAAAGACGTAAGCAAGTGTAAGTTTGTGTTTCATTTTTTGCGGTTGAAAGTGATGGGGTCACTCACATGCATTACTACCGCAATATAGAACCTTAAAAACAATAAGTCAATAGCAGGCACCCTTCGACGAAAATTGATATTTCGTAGACGAATAAAATGTGACTTTTTTTATGGAAAAATCAGATGGCGTAACCATCTGATCATCAGAATTTTGTATAAAAAGACAAAAACTTGATTTTCAGCCCATTGTTGATAAAAAAGGGCTACCAATCCACATTTTTTTTCAAAAAACTTTGAGTTTGGTCTTCCGGGCTCCCTTTTTCGACCTGGAAGTTGTATTTCCAGCTCGCATTTTCGGGCAAACTCATCAGGATCGATTCAATTCTTCCGCCTGTATCGAGTCCGAATTTTGTGCCTTTGTCGTACACCAGGTTGAACTCCACGTAACGTCCGCGGCGAATAAGTTGCCACTCCTTCTCCTTCGGTCCAAACGGAGTTTCCCGGTTTCTGCGAATGAGTTCGGTGTATGTGGGCGCAAAAGTTTGACCCACGTCCATCACAAATTCAAAGAGTTTTTCTTTCTCTTCCATGGAGCCCGACAGGCGGTCGAAGAAAATGCCCCCGATGCCGCGTGTTTCATTGCGGTGCGTGATGAAGAAATAATCGTCGGCCCATTTTTTGAACCGCGGATAGTAATCGCGGTTATGATTGTCGCAGGTTTGCCTGAGTGCGCCATGAAAGAACTTTGCGTCCGCTTCCACCACGTAATGCGGGGTCAGATCGATTCCGCCGCCAAACCACCATTCTCCGGTGTCCAGTTCAAAATAGCGGATGTTCATGTGAATGATCGGAACCATGGGCGAAACCGGGTGCATCACAATGGAAACGCCCGTTGCAAAAAAAACGGATTCGTTCACTTTCAATGCTGCCTGGATATTATCGGGAAGCTCTCCGTGTACGGCGGAAAAATTCACGCCAGCTTTTTCGAGGACGGTGCCGTGCTGTAACACGCGGGTCACTCCTCCTCCTCCACCGTCACGTTGCCATTCTTCGGGAACGAATTTGCCCGAACCATCAACGGTTTCGATCTGCGTGCAAATATCATCCTGCAGCAATCGGAACCGGGCTGCAATGGATTCTTTGGTCAACATAGGAAGGGAGTTACTTCTTGTCTTTGGTTGGATTTTCCACACCAAACGGAACAAGCTGGTAATCGCTGATGTGCACAATGCGGATGCCGGTATTTTCATACCCGCTTTCTGCATCGGATTTCACAAAAGAAAAACTCTGCTGCAATCCTTCGCCGGTGGTGGTGGCAATCTGGTTCACGAATCCTGTTCCTCCGTGCTGCAGTTGCTGCAGGAAGAACAAGGTCACGTCAAAACCAGCGAATGAATACGTGGTTGGATCGCCTCCGAAAACTCCGCGGTAACGTAGGATGAAACGCTTTGTAGCCGGGGAATCGTAGTCTACAAAATACGGAGACGCAAAATGCATGTTCAACGACTGCATGTATTCCGGATCCAGGTTTTCGAATTCCATCCAGCTCGGCATGCCGTAGACCGTGATTTTGTATTTCTCCGCGAGCGTGTGCAGGTTGCGCAATAAATCGGTGACGAACGCCTGTGACATTGAAGGAATAACGAGCACGTTCATCACATCCTTTTTCAGTTTCGATTCAACGCCACTGAAACCCTGGTTGACGAGGATGGAATCTTTGCCTTCTGCAGTGCGCAAACCATTCATCTTATCCTGGAAGGAACTGCACATCTTCTGTTCCTTGAGCAAACCGCTCGTGATCATGATGATGTTATCGTCCTTACGCTCCTTCGCAATGTGTTCCGCGAGATGCTCCATCTGCGTTCCTGTGGAAGGAAGCGTTTTCAACGCCATCGGATTTTTAAAGAGCACGCGGTTTGCAGGAGATACCGGTGATACAATAGCAATATTGTGTGCGGCTGCAAAGTCGGCGATTTCATCAAACGGTCCCGGAGAAAATGGCCCGATGATGAGATCCATGGTTGCAAATTCCGGTTTCGCAAGAATGCCTGCCGTTTTCCCGGAGTCGATATCGTCAACGTCATACACCCAGACATTGATCTTCATGCCCGTTTTGCGCATGGAGTCAATGGCGAGCAAAGCGCCTTCGTAAAATTCAACGGCTGCTTTGGGTTTCTGCGGAAATTCTGCCTTGGGTGGACGCGCAACAATATCATCGGGTTCGATGTTCGCTGTGTTCCACAATTGCAGTGGCATCATGAGTGCTACATTGTATACATCCTTCATCACGGTTTTGATCGTATCCGGAATGGCAATCGTAGTATCCGGCGGCAGTCCAACCGATGCAATACGCAACGGAATTTTAAGTTCCATTCCCACTTTCAACCCGTTTTTTGCTTCCGGATTTTTGTCCAAAATGGCTTGCTCCGTGGTGTTGTATTGCCGCGCAAGACTATACAGCGTTTGACCCGCTTCTACTTTGTGCGTTACATATTTTGCCGTGTCGGGCGGAGCCTGCGCTGTTTTCTTTTCCGCAGGAATACGCAGCACCTGTCCGGGCTTGATTCCATTGAGCGCATCCGGGTTTTCAACGAGAATATCATTCACCGTGAGATCGTATGCTTTCGCAATCGCGTACAGGGTTTGTCCTTTGAGAACAGTGTGGAGATAATATTTTTTGCCTTCAACGATTTCTGTCTTCGTTGATTTTTTCACACCATCGTCCTTCTGCGCATAGCCGGTTGCTGTAAGCAGCAGCAGTGGCAACGCCAGTATGAATACACGGTATGAAAGAATCAACGAAGACATTATTCCCATTCAATTGTTGCCGGCGGTTTCGAACTGATGTCGTACACCACGCGGTTGATTCCTTTTACTTTATTGATGATCTCACTCGACATCTTTCCGAGAAACTCGTACGGCAAATGACACCAGTCAGCGGTCATTCCATCCGTAGAAGTTACTGCGCGCAACGCCACGCAATTCTCGTACGTGCGCTCATCGCCCATTACGCCTACGCTTTGCACAGGAAGAAGGATTACTCCGGCCTGCCAAACTTCGCGGTATAAATTGTGTTTTTTCAATCCTTCGATGAAGATATCATCGGCTTCCTGCAATATGCGTACCTTTTCTTCAGTGATGTCGCCAAGGATGCGGATTGCAAGCCCCGGGCCCGGGAAAGGATGACGGTGTAAAATATTGTGTTCCAAGCCTAAAGCGTCGCCTACGCGGCGAACTTCGTCCTTGAAAAGTAATCGCAAAGGTTCTACAATCTGCAGCTTCATGTAGTCGGGAAGACCGCCAACATTGTGGTGCGATTTGATGGTTGCCGAAGGTCCTTTCACGGAAACTGATTCGATCACATCCGGGTAAATGGTGCCTTGCGCGAGCCATTTTACATCCTGGATCTGGTGCGATTCTTCATCAAACACTTCGATGAAAACACGTCCGATGGTTTTACGCTTTGTTTCCGGATCAGAAATTCCGGCGAGCGCAGTGTAGAAACGTTTCGAGGAGTCAACGCCTTTCACGTTCAATCCCATGTGCTTGTACGACTCGAGTACTTTCCCGAATTCATCTTTGCGCAACAAACCATTGTCTACAAAAATGCAATAGAGATTTTTTCCAATGGCTTTGTGCAGCAACATCGCGGCTACGGATGAATCTACTCCGCCGGAAAGTCCAAGCACAACTTTGTCGTCACCGATTTTACTTTTCAGGTCTTCAACCGTTTCATTGATGAACGAACCCGGTGTCCAATCCTGTTTGCATCCACAAATGGTACCGACGAAATTTTTCAGGATTTTCGATCCTTCGGTGGTGTGATACACTTCCGGGTGAAACTGTATGCCCCAGGTTTTTTCGCTGTCGATGTGAAAACCGGCAACGCGTACATCGTGCGTACTTGCGATGATTTTGAAATCTGTAGGAACAGTTGCAATGGTATCGGCGTGCGACATCCACACCTGTGTGTTCTGGCTCACGCCTTCAAACAATGAATCGGTGCTGTCTACCACATCGAGATGGGCGCGGCCATACTCGCGGTTGTTGGATGGTTTCACTTCTCCGCCGTAGAGATGCGACATAAGCTGTGCGCCGTAGCAAACACCCAGTGTCGGGATTTTTCCTTTGAACGGAGAAAGATCCGGTTTCGGTGCCGATTCGTCGCGCACAGAAAACGGACTTCCGGAAAGAATCACGCCTTTTACGGCCGAAGTAATTTCAGGATACTTGTTGTGCGGATGAATTTCGCAGTATACGTTCAATTCTCTGACCCGTCTCGCGATCAATTGTGTGTATTGCGAGCCAAAATCAAGGATTAATATCATTTCGTGCATGGGCGCGAAGGTAAGAAAAGCGTTCCGGGTTTCGGGTTAGGGGTTAATAAGTTCCGGGGGAAGGTTAAAAGTTTCGGGTTAAGGAGTTTCGGGTAGCGCTATCGTTCATTTACGCCTGCCGACAGCAAGGAATTTCTTTGTTTTTCCCCTTTCACTTCGTTCAAGGGGCATGCGACTCTTTAACTCCTAAACCCGAAACTTTTTCAACCCCAAACCTACTCAACCGGAGCCGCATACCATTTCCTGAACATCCATTTGTACACCGTTTCGATCATGATCAGGAGAATAATGAATCCAAAAATTTCGGCGATCTGCAGGTGAAGCATGTACGTACTCTTATAATGTTCCGAACCCGGGCCCATTAAATAATCGGGGTCGTAAAACAAATTGGAATGATTGAGTTCATGGTAGCAGGCTACACAAATGATCGGGAAAAACGGTGTCATCACTACGGCAAGATTCAGGGCAATACCACTGAATACCGACCTGACTTTCTGCTGAACGGTACACAAAGCAAAGACCAGGAAGAAAACAAAGTATACGATCAATGCGCCGAGCACTCCTTCCTCCTGGAAATCCAGCAAAACCATAATGATCCCTGAAATAATGGCAATGAGAATGCCCGTAAGTATACTGAGGAAGAAAGTCTTCACGGTACAATGCCGGAATATGAATACGCAAAGCGAAAGAAATAAGGAAATATACAGCGCAGAGCGAATACTTATGGCCAGCGACTCATCTTCCCAGCGGTACAGCCGGTCGCCGACGTTGTCGATGGAATGATTGATCTCCCAGAGACCGTACGACGAAGTTAAAGCTCCGGTCGGATCTATGGAATTGTTCCAGTAACTGTAATCGTCGTCGGAATCCCCTGTTCTGTATTTATCGGCGATCGCGTTAAACTCGCGCTCCAGTTTCGCTTTTTCTTCCGGGAATTTATTCTTGTAAACAAGATTGTAAATGTCAAAATTCCGAAGCGTCTTTGTGTCTGAATGCTCTTTGATCGTGTAGTCGTTGATGAACTGAAAATTGGTGGTGGTGTAACGAAGCAGTTTATTGTTGTTGAGCCAAACAATGCTGTCTTCTTCGTTCAATGTCCATTTCAATTCTTCGCGCGATAAATAAATCGGTGCTTTCACGTACGCTCCCAATGAATCGTCGTAGGTATAAGCGGATGATGAGCTTGGCGGAATGTACGTGTTGTAATCTACAACGATGATGGTATCCACAACAATCTCTGCCTCGATATCTTCCTTCAGGATACGCGCCAGCAGCACATTCATGTTGTTCATGTCTTCCACCACCTGTTCGGTGGAATAACGGATCATGGTTTTGTAGGTTTCAATCACAGGTGGAATGAAAACCGTACTGCACATGAGCACGAGCGAGAGAAAATAAAAGAAATAGGTTTTAATTCTGTCGCCGGGATAAACCGTTCCGAATGTTTTGAACGTGTTGAAGCGGAACAGGTACACCATCCACACAACGATGGCAACGATAACAAGTACCACCTGGGCAACGATCCAGAATGCTACATGCGAATCCCTGAGCGGGTTGTCGGGAATAACAAAACAGAGCAATGAAAGTCCGAGCGAAAAGATCAGCCAGTAATACGCCATCAAATGGATGCGCGTAGTCCATGTATCCGGACGATTTTTGAGCAGGTAATCGTCGATCTGATTGATGATGCGGGGTGCGAGTGGTCTCTTAGGCATAGTGTCGATCAGAACAGGCGTTTTGTTGATGTGGTGATGTCGCGGTAATAGCGGATATGAACGCCGCTGTTCACCAACGCCCGAAGCAATTCAGAAACTTCGTGTGCCTGCGAAGTGATGGTGTAATTTCCGCCGTTGAAACTCATCTGGTACTGGTAACCGTTGAGCGCGTAGAGCAATGCATCACGTTCATTGCCGATTTCCACTTCGAATGCAAATCCCAGCGCCTGTTGAATCTGGTCGCCGGTGCGGTACACGCAGTGCCCATCGCGAATGAGCAAAACGTTATCCGCAATTTTTTCTACTTCGTGCAATTGCTGCGAAGTGAGAATAACGCCCATCGGATTGAATGAAGATTTCGTCAGAAATTTCAGATCGGTGAGTAAAGTCTGCTGAGCGTTGATGTCGAGATTGGCTAACGGCTCATCCAGGATCAGGACTTTCGGACGCTTGAGCAGGATGCGTGCAATTTCAAACCGTGTGCGGTAACCGCTGCTGATCTGCGACCAGTTCAGGTGTGCATATTGCGTGAGCCCAAACCGCTCGAGCATGAACTCAACGAGAAGATCATTCCATTCACCGGTAATTCCAACAATGGCTGCAGAGAAATGAAGATTGTCTTTCAACTGGCCAAACCATTTTGGAATACGCTGCGGAATAAACACCACGTGATTTTTCACGGTATAATGATCCGGGTCCTTCAGGAGGGAATAATGCACCGTTCCCTGGTCGGTGGATAATTCACCGGCGAGACAACGGAGCAATGTCGTTTTTCCGTTACCGTTCTCTCCCACTACTCCAATGATTTGCCCGCAGTGAATATCGAGGCTCATGGGTTTCAGACTGAAGTTGCCGCGGTTGTACCGTTTCGAAATTCCATTCGCGTGAACAAGTACGCCAAGGTGAAACGGTTTGTCTTCCGATTTCTCGACGAGTTTGCTCAGCAGAAGATTCGTTCCTGCCTCAAGGTCAGGATGCAGGTACGGGTTGCCATCAAACATTCCGGCTACGCGGTACGCTTTCGAAAGAGCTATCGCATCGCGGATGATCGGCGGATCATTGGTATCGAGACTGAAATCAAGTAATCTTCTGATGACAAGTACGAAGTCGCGGTGGTCGAGGTACGACTTGATTTCTTCGAGCGGTGTAACGGTCATAAACGAGGAATGGATGATCCTGTTTCAAACGTACGACAGAAGGCGGGATTATCTGTGAGAGGACGGATAAGTGTCGGGGATTTTTTGTCAAAAAAAGTGAAAGGAAGGAAAAAGTATCGGTGTCAGCGTCAGACGGCGTTGACACTAAGGCCGGTGCTCATATTTTTTCACTTCGGACATTCGTGTTCCATGCGGTTAATTAATAAACCACATAGGGACATAGGTAACATAGTTCTGAAGATTGCATGAGGTCACAATAGAATCGCTGCGCAATCAGAGAACTTATGTGTACTTATCCTTTTCCTTCTACCCATGTTCACTATTGTGACTATGTGGTTAAGTAGTTATTTAATAAACCACATAGATTCTGTGTTATAATCCAAGTCTTCTAAAAAGAATTTATCTTTGTAATCTAAGAACGGCCTTGAGTCAGTTCCGTAGGGGTGGCGAGCGATTGCTGCCCCGATTCTTTTT
>Ga0193752_1000309_pt1 | contig 51703 bp, 41 predicted proteins | sample H1c1metaG_FD_144924 | JGI IMG/M metagenome (GOLD analysis project Ga0193752, IMG submission 144924) | Soil microbial communities from a riparian zone of the East river system, Colorado, United States - H1c1 | ecosystem: Environmental > Terrestrial > Soil > Riparian zone | place: USA: East River...
CTTATCCAAAACCACTCCGTTCACCCTGAGGAGATCGAAGGGATCTTAATATCCAGGATCGTTTCGACTCACTCAACGCGAACGGAAAAGACAAGGAAAGCAGGCTATTTCATACGTTCTAGATTCGCGGGGAAACCTCAGGTACTGGTCCCGTCGCAACGACGAACGCTACAATGCGTCATCGCTTCATTTCGAGTCGCCATGAAACACCGTTCGATGCTTTGCTTACTCTGCTTCGTACTCATCGTTGGGCCGGTCACCGCCGCAGATACCGATCCAGTCGCCGCAGCGTTGCAACAAAAGACATTTCACCCCGGCGCTGACGGTGCAAGGCTCTGCACGGGTAATGCGAAACTCAATGGCGCCGGGGCGGCGCTCGTGGCCGATACCGATCGCGTGATCGCGCTCCTGGATTGCGAAGGCGCCGATGCTCATGCGCCTACCGTCATCGCGCTGTTCGATAAGAACAAACTTGATGCACCGCTATGCGCCGCAAAACTGACGCTGACCGATTCGGCTCGCGGTTTCTTCCTGCCGAAGACGAAAGCAGTCGCAGCGCGCGCGCAAACAGACAAGAGCCTGTACGTGGCGATCCAATCAACCGGGGGAGAATCCAACGATTCCTGGCGCAGCCATTCGATCGTGCGCTTGGACGCTCAATGTGCGCTGACGTCGCTGGCACGCGTTTACACTCGAATGCACTACGACGAAGACAACTCCGCGAAATGCGAAGGCGCGAAACATAATGCGACGTTCGTCGGCGCTGCGGCGCTTGAAGTACGCACGGACACTATTCATTGCACGCCCGCCGATGAAAAAGTCGAGACCACGACTAAGCAGCTCGATCTCGACGCGTTGCTGCGCGCACCTGAATCGCGCTTTTTCGAACCTCGATAGCTTAGATAAGCCCAACGCCGGAAGATCCAGGTGCGCCGACGCACAATCGGCGCCCTTGCATAACCGCAGAATTGCCGCGCAAATTGGCGATTCTTTTCATCGCCTTACAGGCCTTTCCGGCATCATCGCCAGCCCGCAACGGAGCATTCGTTCCAGTTCGCGCGTTCAGTAATCGTCAGATCAAGTTCGAGAGGGACACGATGCACATTCCTGCCTTGCGCATTGCCGTGCAGACTTTAAGCGTTTTAGCGTTCACCGCAACGTCCGCCCTGGCCGCTGAAGCTTATAAAGTGCCCCGTTTGGCGGACGGCAAACCTGATCTACAAGGCGTGTGGACGAATGCAAGTGCAACGCCTTTCGAGCGACCGTCAAAGTTCGGTACGCGGCGCGCATATACGAAGGAAGAGGCGGACGCTATCGAGAAGGAGGAGCGCGGCAAAGTTGCCGCGGATGCGGCGCCCACCAAGCCGGATGAGAAGCAAGAAGCCGGCGCATTGCCGCCAGTCGGCAACTACAATTTATTCTGGACCGATCGCGGGATGACGGCTGCGTTCATCGACGGCGAATATCGCACGTCCGTGATCATCGAACCCGCAGATGGAAGAATACCTGCTTTGAAGCAGCGCGAACGTCGCGGTCGGCAGATGGCGGAACGTCCGACCAGCTCGGCGGATGGTCCTGAGCAACGCGGTCTAGGCGAGCGCTGCATCCTGTCGTTTGGTTCTTCGGGCGGCCCACCGATGCTCCCGACGATGTACAACAGCTACTATCAAATCGTGCAGTCGAGTGATCACGTGATGATCCTGGTCGAAATGGTCCACGACGCACGCATCATTCGGATGGGCGGCAAGCATGGCGACGGCAAAGTGCGCCAATGGATGGGCGATTCGATCGGCCATTGGGAAGATGACACGCTGGTTGTCGAGACGATCCATTTTCGTCCGGAGCAGAGTTTCCGCGGCTCATCGCCCGACATGGTGGTGACGGAGCGCTTCACGCGCGTCGCCAAGGACATGATCAAGTATCGCTTCACGATCAACGATCCGACCGCGTTCGCTGCGCCTTTCACAGGCGAGCTGCCGTTCACCGGGGTGCCCGACAGCGTGTATGAATACGCGTGTCACGAAGGCAACTACGCGTTGCCTGGCATCATGGCCGCCGAGCGCGAACGCGAAAAGTCGGAAGTCGGTAAGAAATAACGCGAACCGCCCCGGCGGGTCGGATCGGTTAATAATTACTCAGCGGCGTTGCGGATCGCCGCGCCGACTTGAGTACCGAGCGATAGCGCTGCTTGTTGCGCGGCGGATTCGAATGCTGCCACTGTCGCGCCCAAACGATTCTCCGTCGGCTTGACGGTTACGGTCGCTGGCATTACGCCCAGTAGTTTTCGATCTTTGATCCGAATCAGCGAACCGACCAGCGTCACGCGCACTGTCGGAATCGATCCCTCGGCTTCGTACTCCGCTTGGAAATCGCGCACCTCGAGTTCCAACCAATAGTTCGTGTTCACTCGCGCCTGTTCGGTAGCGACGTTGCGAAACAACTTTTGATTTTGCAACGAGCCCACGACCACCGCTTGCACTACTTGCGGCAGCGCCGCGCCCCATTGCGCATTCAGGTAGTAATCCAATCGGCGGCCTTCGTGTAGCACCGCAATACGTTCGGTGTTGAGACCAGGCGTGGCTTCCGCCAGTGTAATGGCGAGATCCGCGTTCTGAATTGGCGCGGCATTGGCCGCTTCGGGAGCAGACTTCAATATGTAAATCGTCGGCGCCGGCACATCGGTTTCTAAGAGAGAACCGCATGCGCTCAAACTCAGTGCCATCACAGCGATATTCGCGGCGAATATAACGCCACGGCCCTTGCGCGGATGCATCGCTTCCAGCCTGCGTCTCATGGCCGTATCTCCGTACCGGTGTTCGGTTTCTCGTACATGATCTGCGAGGGTTGTTCTTTCAGGCTGCGCGACAGCTCGCGGAATTCGATGGCCGCCGCACGCGTATCGCGCAGCAAGCGCTCGAGTTCGAACAGACCCTGTTCACTCACGTGGCTGACTTGAACTTCAGCCGACTTCACAAACTCGCCGATTTGAGCGGTAGCCTTGGATAAGTTGTCGGCGGCCACTCTGAATTGCGCGAGCGTTGCCTGCACATCGGGACCTGCGGTATCGACGATGCCGCGAATGCTGACAACCGTGGCGTTGACCTCGGTCATCGTAGTGCGCATTTCATCCACCAGCGTCGCGATCTTGGCGGCAGTCTTCGGCATATCCTGCGTCGTGGCGCGGATGTTCTCCAACGTTTGGCTGACGGCTGCCACATTCTTGTCGGAGAAAATCGAATCGACGTGCTCGATCAATTGCGAAGCGCGGCCCACTACTTCCGGCAAGCTCGCAAGCAACACGTCGAAGTCGGAAGTCGACGATTGAATCAGCGGATAGCGCTCGCCCATCGGCGGCGGCTTCTTAGGGTCACCGTCCGGAGCCTGCTTTAAATTGATGAACAGCAATCCGGTGATGCCGCGCATCGTCAGATTTGCGCGTGTCGCTTCAGAGAGGGGTGCGGACTCATCGATCTCGACAATGATTTTCACCAGGGTAGGATTGGCCGGATCGAGCGACATACGACGCACACGTCCCACTTCGACTCCGAGGTAACTCACCACACTGCCTTGATCCAAGCCGCCGACACTGCCGTTGAAATTGATTTCGTAGCGGCGATATTCGCGGCTATCGGCCGCGTCGGAATACCACAGGATGAAGCCCACGCCCATGGCAATGAGCAGCAGCATGAAGGCGCCGACGGCAACGTAATTGGCATCGCGTTCCATGGGTGTCCTATCTCTGCGCGTTGCAGTTCAAGCTTGAGCCGCGCGAGCGCGCGGACCGTGAAAGTATTCCTGGATCCATGGATGGGGATTTTGCACGATCTTCTCCAGGGTATCGACGACCATCTTCTTGTCCACCAGCACGGCCACTCGATCGCACGTCGCCATGATGGTGTCGAGGTCGTGGGTAATCATCACAATCGTCAGTTTGAGGCTTTTCTGTAAATACAGCACGAGTTTGTCGAAGGCCGCGGCCGAAATCGGGTCGAGGCCCGACGTAGGCTCGTCCAGGAACAGGATCTTCGGATCGAGGGCCAATGCCCGCGCAAGGCCGGCGCGTTTAATCATCCCGCCCGACAGCTGAGAGGGCAGCTTTTCGCCGGCTTCCACCGGTAAACCCACCATGCGAAGCCTCAGTTCCGTCAGCGTCTTCAAGAGCGCGTCCTCGAGGTGAAAGTGCTCGCGCATCGGCAATTGCACGTTCTCTGCGACCGTTAATGCAGTGAATAGCGCGCCGTGCTGGAACGTGACGCCATAGCGCTGCTTGACGTGCATGAGGTCTTTTTCGGACATCGCCGTAATGTCTCGGCCTTCCATCGACACGGTGCCGGATTTCGGCCGCTGCAAGCCGAGCATGGTTCGCAGCAGCACGGACTTGCCGCTACCCGACCCGCCCACGATGCCCATGACTTCGCCCGCGCGCACGTCGAGATCGACGCCATCGTGAATGACTTGCGAGCCAAAACGATTGACGACGCCGCGAATTGAAATGATGGGAGTGTTGTCGGACATCGGCAGGCTAGAACTTGATCTGCAGATAGATGATGGCGAAGATCGCATTCGCGAAGATCACCAAAAAAATCGACTGCACGACAGCCACCGTTGTGAGTCGGCCCAACTCGCGTGACGAGTCGCGCACTTGCATACCGCGATACGTACCCGTCATGGCAATCAAGACAGCGAACGCCGGGGCTTTGATGAAACCGGCCCAGAATGTGGTCGGGGCCAGCGCATCTTGCACTCGCGCGATGAACTGCGGATACGAAATATCGAGTAACAACGAGCACAACAGCGCGCCACCGGCCAACCCCATCGCATCCGCGAGAATGGTCAATAGCGGCAGCGCAATGACCAATCCGAGTACGCGTGGCACGACCAACACTTCATACGGATTCATGCCGATGGACTTGAGCGCATCTACTTCGTCGTTCAACTTCATGACGCCGATTTCGGCCGCGAAGGCGCTACCCGATCGACCCGCGACGATGATGGCGGTGAGCAGCACACCCATCTCGCGCAGTACGCCTACCGTGACAAGATCGACCGTATAGATCTCAGCGCCGAAGTCTTCCAACTGCTGCGCACCGATGTAGGCGATGACGAGCGTGATCAAGAATGCAATCAGCGCGACGATGGGGATCGCTTGAACCCCGGTTTCGTAAACTTGGCGGGCGACGGACGCCAGTCGCAAGCGCTTGATGCTCGAAAACGCCGTCAACGTATGCAGCATCACCCGGCCATAGAATTCAAGCGCCGATCGTAATCGCTCGTTCTGCTCGACCCAGAACTTACCGACGGAAATCATCGCTGAGCGGAGCGGCTCGTTCGCTGGCGTCGCGGCAGGCTTCTCTTCTCCCGACTCCTCTTTCATCTCCTCGATGAACTTGAAGTGCGACGGGCGTTGGCCTTGGAACTCAACCTTAGCGCCCTGCTCTTCGAATGCTTGCAGATGCCGGCGAATCAGCCAAGCGGCGGCCAGATCCAAGCTCTTGAGTTCGGAACAGTCGATGCGTACTTGGCCGCCACTCGGGGTGGCCGACTGCAATTCGCGTTCGATCTCGGCGGCCTGGGCAATGGTCCAATCGCCTTGCAGGCGCAGCGTGAGCACGCCGCCCGATTGTTCCGTTGCCAACTTCATGCGATGTGCGAGACCTGCCGCCATGGGAGCACCGACCGCTGGCCTCCGCGGCAACCGGCGTATCGCACCGCATTGCTCATGAATTCTCCCCGAGGACGCGTTCGTTTATGTCGCGGCATCGTAGCAGTACGTACTCGTAACAGCCAATGCCGATCAGTTAAAGTGTGGAGCTATGACCTCCACCGTCCTCTCGCAATTGCTCATTCTGCTGGCCTTTTCGGTGCTGGTCGTTGCCGTCTTTCGTCGCTTCGAGCTGCCACCGATTCTGGGGTATCTGGCCGTCGGTCTCTTGTTGGGTCCGAGTGCGCTAAATCTCGCCACCTCCGGCGACACGACGCAGGTCCTCGCGGAGTTTGGCGTCGTCTTCCTCGTCTTCACCCTGGGTCTGGAATTCTCGCTGCCTCGCATGCTCGTCATGAAACGCGAAGTGCTGGGGCTGGGCGGCGGCCAAACCATCATCACCACTGCATTATTTGCCGGCGCATTTTGGTGGGTGGGATTACCGCCGCTGATCGCGACTTTGATCGGCGGCGCTTTGGCGATGTCCTCCACCGCGATTACCATTCGACAGCTCAGCGAACAGCTGGAATTGAACAACGTACACAGCCGCTATGCTGTGGGAATTCTCCTCTTTCAAGACTTGGCGTTCGTGCCGCTGTTGGCGCTCGAAAACGTCTTGCAGGGCCAGGAGACGTTTCAACCTGCCGCCGTTGTAGGCGCGCTGCTTCGGGGCGCTGCCGCTTTGCTCATAGTGCTCGCAGCTGGCAAGTGGCTGTTGCGTCCCCTCTTCCACGAGATTGGCCGCGCACGCAGTACGGAATTATTTACGCTAGCGGTGCTTTTGGTCACGCTGGCCAGCGCCTGGGCTACTCACGCAGTGGGACTGTCGCTGGCGCTCGGTGCATTCCTCGCCGGGATGATGTTGGCGGAAACCGAATACCGGCACCAAATCGAAACTGTCATTCGACCGTTCCGCGATATTTTCCTGGGCCTGTTCTTTATCACGGTCGGGACACTGCTCAACTTGGCGCTGGTGTTCGAGCATTTTGCGTTGGTCGTCATCATTGTCACAGTGTTGTTAACGGCCAAGGCGTTAATCGTTGCCTTGCTCGCTCGCTATCTGTTTGGCGGCTGGTATCAATCGCTGCGTGCCGGCATCGTCATCGCCCAGGGCGGCGAGTTCGGCTTTGCGCTCTTAACATTGATGCTAAACGATGGGCTGGTGAGTCCGGACCTACTACAGCCGTTGCTTGCTGCAACAGTCATCAGCATGGCCTTGGCCGCGTTCTTGATTCGCCACAATGGCAAAATCGCCGGCTGGCTCTTGCGACGGCGCGAGCATTCGCGCGAGGAACTGCGGCAGGAGCTGGCGTTAACGCTCGACGTTGCCAAGCGAGACCACGTACTCATCTGTGGCTTCGGCCGCGTAGGACAAAATCTTGCCCGCGTACTCGAACGACAAAGCATCGAGTACATCGCGCTCGACTTGGATCCGCGGCGCGTGCGTCAGGCGCGGCAAGGCGGCGATCCAGTGATCTTCGGCGACAGCGCCGATGCGGAAATCCTGCACGCAGTCGGCATCGATCAATGCAAAGTCTTCGTGATCACGTTCGCAAGTCCCGATGTGTCGCTGCGCATTCTGCGTACGGTCCGCAAGCTGCGTCCCGATCTTCCAGTACTCGTGCGTACGCAAGACGATACGAAGTTGGATGAACTGCAGGCAGCCGGCGCGACGGAAGTCGTACCTGAAACGCTCGAAGCCAGTCTCATGCTGGTCTCGCATCTGCTCTTGTTGCTCAAAGTGCCGTTATCTCGAGTCGTGAAGACTGTCGACGACATTCGTAGCGATCGATACCGAATGCTGCGGCGCGTCTTCCGTCGCGACGACGCGCGTCCCATCGACGCGCAGCACTCGCTGCGGGGTGAACTGCATACGCTCGTACTGCCGCGGGGTGGCTATGCCGTCGGCCGCAGCATTGCGGACTTAAAGCTCGACACTTTAGAAGTGACCGTTACAGCCGTTCGCCGCGACGGTATCGTGGGTCGGCAGCCCGAGCCCGAAACCGTGCTGCGCACGGGAGATGTGGTGGTGCTGTACGGCACGCCGGAAGCACTAGAACGCGGCGAATCGAAGCTGCTGATGGGTTGAGCGTTGCGCGCCGTGCCGCGCGACGCCAGGCTGTGGGCTGTGGGCTGTGGGCTGTGGGCTGTGGGCTGTGGGCTGTGGGCTGTGGGCTGTGGCCAGAATTGTCATGAATGTGGCGCCAGTTTGTCGCGCATTGCGTTTGCTAGCGCCCGGTAATTCTCCGAGAAAGAAGACCTGCCGCTCTACCTCTTTCCGACCGCGTCGCGAATCACGAATGACAAGACCGCGTATTCGCGATACTAGTCCGCTACGCATCGAGGCCCTTATGATTCTCGAACGCCCTGCAACTCGCGCACTCTGCTTATTATTGAGCGCGCTGAGCCTAGCTGCCTGCACGCATACGACGACCCCTTCAATGAATACCGCAACGACGACGAGTGGCGACAACCCCTTACTAGCCGACAGCACACTGCCGTACGGCGTGCCGCCGCTCGATCGCATTCACAACGAGCATTTCAAACCCGCGTTGTTGGCGGGCATGGAGGCGCATCGGCACGAGATCGATGCCATTGCCGGGAATGCAGTTGCGCCGACATTTGAAAATACTGTTGTTGCGATGGAACGGGCCGGCAAGCCGCTCTCACGTGTGCGATCCGTGTTTGGCAGTTTGACCGCGTCGAATACCAATGCCGAACTCGAAGCCGTGCAAACGGAACTCTCACCCAAGTTTGCTTCGCACTCGGACGCCATCTATTTGAACAGCGCTTTGTTTGCCCGTATTCGCGCACTCTATGAGCGCCGCTCGCAATTGGGATTGGATGCCGAGTCGCTCCGTTTGCTGGAGCGTTATCGGACTGCGTTCGTACGCGCGGGTGCGAATCTGTCGGAGACCGACAAGGCAACGCTGCGCGGACTCAACGAACGTTTGTCGATGCTGTCGAATGAATTCCGCCAAACCGTGCTGAAAGGCGTCAACTCGGCCGCAGTCGTCGTCGACACCGTCTCGGAACTCGAAGGGCTCTCGCCTGAACAGGTGGCGACAGCCGCCGCGGCAGCCAAAACACGCAATCATGAAGGCAAGTGGGTGATCGCGCTGATCAACACCACGGGCCAGCCGCCCTTGGCTCAACTCAAGAATCGCGCTCTGCGAGAGCGCATCTATAAGACGTCTATGACCCGCGGCGTGGGAGGAGAGTTCGATACAACGCGCATCGTTGCTGAAATGGTGAAGCTGCGTAGCGAGCGCGCAAAGCTGCTCGGCTATCCCACGCATGCGGCCTACGTCCTTGAAGATGAAACCGCGCTGACCGCCGATGCCGTCAACAAGATGCTCGCGCAACTCGCTCCGCCCGCCGTTGCGAACGCGAGACGCGAAGCAGCGGCTATGCAATCGCTCATCGATGCGCAAGCCAAATCGGGCGGCGCTGCGTTTCAACTCGCTGCGTGGGACTGGGACTTTTACGCAGAACAAGTACGCAAGGAAAAATACGCATTCGATGAAGCGCAGGTTCGGCCCTATTTCGAAATGAATCGCGTGCTGGTCGACGGGGTGCTGTTTGCGGCTCAAGAACTCTACGGGATTTCATTCAAGGAGCGACGCGATATCCCCACGTACCAAACCGATATGCGAGTGTTCGAGGTCTTCAACCCAGATGCCACGCCGCTCGGCCTCGTGTACTTCGATTGGTATGCGCGAGATAACAAGCGCGGCGGCGCCTGGATGAGCAGTTATGTGGAGCAGTCACGCCTACTTGGCACGCACGCTGTCGTCATGAATAACCTGAATGTTCCCAAGCCGCCAGCGGGCCAGCCGACGCTCTTAACGTTCGACGAAGTGAATACCGCCTTCCATGAGTTCGGTCACGCCATCCACGGGCTCTTCTCGAACGTGATGTACCCTCGCTTCTCGGGGACAAGCGTGCCGCGCGACTTCGTTGAATTCCCCTCGCAATACAACGAGATGTGGGCCGTCGAGCCACGCGTGTTGGCCAACTACGCCAAACGCCATGGTACCGGCGCGCCGATGCCGAAGGAATTAATGGACAAGGTGTTGGCCGCTCGCAAGTTCAATCAAGGTTTCGCGACGACCGAATACTTGGGCGCCGCTATCGTCGATCAAGCCTTCCATCAACAACCGGTGGGCAGCACGCCTGACGCTGCGAAAGTGGAAGAATTCGAAGCACAAGCACTGAAGCGCAGCGGCTTGGATTTTGCTGCGGTGCCGCCGCGTTATCGCACTTCCTATTTCTCCCACGCATTCTCCGGCGGTTACTCCGCCGGGTACTACGCGTATATCTGGAGCGATGTGCTCGCTCGAGATACCGAACACTGGATCAACGCGAACGGCGGGTTGCAGCGCAAGAACGGCGATGCGCTGCGGGCGAAGATCCTCTCGAAGGGCTTCAGCGTCGATGCGATTACGATGTTCCGCGAGTTCTATGGCAAGGATCCGGACATCGGCCCGCTCTTGGAATCGCGTGGTTTAACCCTGGCCAATTAGCCGCCCATCGGCAACCGGCCTTCAAGCAATCGCGCACGGTCCGCCAGGGAAATTGAAGCCTCGCTCAACGCTCAAATTCTCTGGTCGCTCAATGCTCTTAAAAAATCCTCTGGGAAGAGGTAGGCGATGGCGGCCCAATTGATTTAGCATGCTTCAAATTTACTCAGCGAGGCCATCGTGAGCGCAACTGTTACTTTAGAAGAATTCAAATCGTGGGTCGGGCGGCAGTTGGCGCCCACTGCCTGGATCACCGTCGAACAGGAACGGATCAATCGCTTTGCCGATTGCACCGACGACCACCAATTCATTCATGTGGACGTCGAGCGCGCGAAACGCGAATCGCTTGCCGGCACGACGATCGCGCACGGCTTTTTGACGCTGTCGCTGACGGCCGGCCATCGCCCAGAAGATTTTCCGACTATTTCGGACTTGGCGCAGACCTTAAACTATGGCCTTGATCGCGTACGGTTCTTGACGCCCGTCAAAGTTGGCGCTCGCGTGCGCATCCATAGCAAGATCACGGCGATGGTGGAAAAAAGCCCAGGTCGCGTTCTCTGCACTCAAGAGAAGACGATGGAGATCGAAGGCGAAACGAAGCCGGCATACATTGCCGAGGCCCTGAGCCTGCTGATCTCGAAAGGCGCCAAATAGGCCGTGCCGGTCACCGTCAATACAGTGACCGGACCGATCAGTGTCGATGCGCTCGGCACGACACTGATGCATGAACACTTGGTGATCGGATTTGCCGGGTGGGAATCCGACACGCTGCATCCAGGTCCGTCACGCAACGAAATGATTGCCGTGTGCTGCGACAAGATCGCGCAGATGCAGGCGGTGGGCATTCGCTCGCTGGTCGACCCTTGCCCCAACGATTTGGGACGCGATGCAACGTTGGCCGCCGAAGTCGCTCGGCGCACGGGATTCAACATCGTCTGTGCGACAGGCATGTACAAAGAAGAAGACGGCGGTGCGGCGTGTTGGAATTTCCGCGGCCGCTTCGGGTCCATCGTAGAAACCCTGTCCGAGCTGTTCGTTCGTGAGCTCACGGTCGGCATCGGCGACACGGGGATCAAGGCCGGCATCATCAAAGTGGGATCCGGTCCCCATGGCATCAGCAATCATGAACGCGCTGTGTTGCAAGCGGCCGCCCTCGCGGCCAAAGCAACCGGCGCGCCGATCATGACGCACACCGATGAAGGCAAGCACGGCGATGAGCAGCAAGCGATTCTCACGGCCCTTGGCGTTCCACCTCGGCAAATCGTGATCGGCCACAGCTGCGGCACCACTGATCACGACTATCACTTGAAGATCGCGCGCGGCGGTTCCTATCTGGGATTCGATCGCTTCGGTATCAATCGCCTGATGCCCGATGAATCGCGCGTGCAAGCGTTAACGGCGTTGATCAATAAACAGATGGAGAAGCAGCTCTTCGTCTCTCAGGACACTGTCTGGTGTTGGCGGGGCGAGCATTTTCCGCCGCATGTTTTGGCGGCATTCGATTACAACGTGTACGCCAACCCAACTCATCTGCATCGGACTATCTTTGCAAGAATGCGCGAGTTGGGCGTCACACAACGCCAGATCGATACGCTGCTGATCGACAATCCTCGCCGCTTTTTCGCCGGCGAAGCGTTTTGATGTCTCGCCCTTCGCAATCTAGTTGGCGCTTTCCCGTCTTCCTACTCGCGACCTTCGCTGTCATTTGGGCGGCGTTGGCGATTCACCCGGTCAGTCGGTCGGACTGGTGGCTTGAGAACATTTTGGTGTTCATCGCTATTCCGAGTTTGATACTGACTCGGCAACAGCTGCACTTCTCGAATCCCGCCTATGCGTGCTTCTTCGTGTTTCTCTGCCTGCATGCAATCGGCGCGCACTACACGTATTCCGAAGTCCCCTACGACGAATCGGTTCGCGCGCTCACCGGTCATACGCTCAACGACATGTTCGGTTTCGAACGCAACCACTATGACCGGCTCGTTCACTTCATGTATGGCGCGCTGATCGCCGTGCCGTCGGTGGAATTGTTCATTGCCTATGCACCGCCCAAGAATCTTTGGCGTGTGCTGATGCCGATTTTTTTCGTGATGTCGCACTCCGTCGCATACGAAATGGTTGAGTGGGCAGCGGCTGCGCTGGCCGCGCCGGAACTCGGTCAGGCCTATCTCGGCACGCAAGGCGATGTATGGGATGCGCAAAAGGATATGGGACTTGCGACGCTGGGTGCGATCTGCACCATGATCTTGGTTCGCTGCTTGCCTTGGTGGCGAACGCTGTTTAAGCGCAAGAAATAGCGCCGAAACTACGCGGCTGCTTGGTCCGCCCCTATCACGAGGGTCGTGTCGTTCTCAAAGTAATACGGGGGCACCGCAAGATTGGTAGACGCCGGCGATCCCTTCAATACTCGACCCGCGGTGTCGAAACGCGATCCATGGCACGGACAATAAAATCCACTTTCGAGTCCGGCATCGATTTCGAAACTACCCTTCTCTTTTAGTTCTGGAATGCAACTCAAGTGCGTGCACACCGCTGTCAGCACCATCACCTCCGCGCGACGCGCTCTCAGTGGGTTCTTCGCGTAGTCAGGTTGTTCCGAGAGCAGCGATTCAGGATCCTTCAGCTGATCGTTCAGCATCGGTAGTTGTTGCACAGAAGCGGTGGATCGACGAATGACCCACATGGGCGTGCCGCGCCACAAAAGCTTTAAGCCCTCGCCTGCGCCGATCTTCGACAGATCGATGCGCGCAGGCAAGCCCGACAGTCGTGCGCCTTCGGTGGGTTGCCACGATTGAATGAAGGGAACCGTAGTGGCTGCCACTCCGGCAATGAACAAGGCGCCGGTGCTTCGAATCAGAAATTGCCGCCGACCTGAGTTGTTCGGGATGGAACTCGCGTCGGTATCTCGATCAATCGTCATGCGCATCTCCACGTTGAGTGCGCAAGAGTGCGCCTCTGACGGGGCGCAAGTAATTAGGTGTTTACCGCGAACGAGACCTGCGTGTTGAGCTCAATCATCGTCCTTTTGATTCGCGAGCCGCTTCTTCATCTCCATCCATTCCTGCAAACGCTTCAGGTCTTTGACGGGCTGACGATCGAGCGTGGCTTGCGCCACTTTCGATTGAATGGATTGAGCGGGTGCCTTTACCTTGGGTGGCTCGGGTTTACGTGCTTGGCCATTGGTCGACCAACTGACGTTGCGCGAGGCCGGCGTTGTGCCTGTCACGGATCGATCGTAAGGATTGAATCCGCCGCCCGCCATCTCGTCGGATACGCCTTCGATCTTTTTCAGTCGGGTCGTATCCTCGAGCGACAATTCCGCATGCGACAGCTTCTTGAGGCGTTGGGTGCTGACGTCCTGCGTGAATTCACCCTCTTCCGTCTGCCACTCCCACACCGCATTACCTCTCGAATCGAAAGTTGTGCGGCCCGAACTGGCCCGCGATTCGGTTTTGGCTCCCGTCGGCGGAACGCCGCGAGGTGGAATGTTCTTACTGCTACTCATCATCGACTCACTGCAGGAAGGCCCTGCGATCTCAGCTTACATATTCGACCTGTATAAGGGCATTTTGCTCCGTTACCAGTAGAAACCTGCCGACAGGCACACGCATACCCTTGCAGGAGTGTGACTGAGACCACAGACTGCCTGCTTTAGGTGTTTTGCCGATCCCGCTCTATGAATTCCCCGAAACCCATTCTATTGGCGCCAAAACCGCTCTCGCGCGGATTCTTCTCGGTGTTCGGATACAGCCGGCGCGCGTTGGAACTCGTGTGGACCACCAGCCGAGGCTTAAGCCTCGGCATTGCGATTCTCACGTTGATCGCGGGCGTGCTGCCGGCTGCGATTGCCTACGTGGGCGCACACATTGTCGACTCCGTCGTGGCGGCAATCCGAGCAGCCAACGATGCCAACGTCCGCACCGTTGTCGAATGGGTGGTCGCCGAAGGCGTGCTGGTGGTGCTGCTCGCGGCGGCGCAACGCGGCATGTCGCTGTGTCAGTCGCTATTACGCGCGCAACTCGGTCAGCGCGTCAACGTGATGATTTTGGAAAAGGCGCTGACGCTCGAGTTGGCGCAGTTCGAAGACTCCGAGTTTTACGACAAGCTGACGCGAGCACGTCGCGAAGCGTCGGTGCGGCCGCTTTCGCTTGTGATGCGCACATTCGGATTGATTCAGCATCTCATCTCGCTGGTCAGCTACGGCGCGTTGCTGATTCAGTTTTCTCCTTGGGCTGTCGTCATTCTGATTGCGTGCGGACTGCCGTCGTTCATCGCCGAGACAAAATTCTCCGGCGACGCATTCCGTTTGTTTCGCTGGCGCTCGCCCGAAACTCGCATGCAGATGTATCTCGAAACGGTGATCGCACGCGAAGACCACGCCAAAGAAGTCAAACTCTTTGGCCTAGGTCCGTTGATGTTGCAGCGGTATCAGGACATCTACAACAAACTCTATGCCGCCGATCGCGATCTCACGATTCGCCGCGACACGTGGGGGTTTTTCTTAGGGCTGCTCGGGACATTCGCGCTGTACGGCGCTTATGCTTGGATCGCGTTGTCGACAGTCGCCGCGCGCATCACGCTTGGGCAAATGACGATGTATCTCATGCTGTTCCGCCAAGGACAGTCGGCGGTGTCGGCCGGGCTCTCCTCCATTGGCGGCATGTATGAGGACAATCTCTACCTCTCGACACTGTACGAATATCTCGAGACGCCCGTGAGGCCCGTCACCGGCACATCGCTGCACGGTCCTGATCCCGCGGATGGCATTCGCTTCGAGAATGTGAGCTTCACGTATCCGGATGCGCAAACCCCAACGCTCGCGGACATCAATCTGCACATCAAGCCGGGTAGGTCATTGGCGCTTGTAGGCGAAAACGGTTCCGGCAAGACGACACTGATCAAATTGCTGACACGACTTTATCCGCCCACTGCCGGGCGCATTTTGCTCGATGGCCGTGACCTCCAAGACTGGGACGAAGCAGCACTCAGGCAGCGCATCGGCGTTATCTTCCAGGACTTCGCGCGTTACCAATTGATGGTCGGCGAGAATGTCGGCGCGGGCGATGTTCGTCAGTTCGGTAACGAGGAGCTATGGGCCGAGGCGGCCGACAAGGGAATGGCCGCACCCATCATCGAAACGCTGCCGCGCGGCTATCAAACGCAACTTGGCAAGTGGTTCAAAGACGGTCGCGAACTTTCCGGCGGGCAGTGGCAGAAAATCGCGCTGTCGCGCGCGTTCATGCGATCGGAAGCGGATGTGCTGGTATTGGACGAACCGACTGCCGCAATGGATGCGGCCGCCGAAGCCACTATCTTTGAGCATTTCCGCAAACTCACGACCGACAAGATTGCCATCCTCATCTCGCATCGCTTTTCGACTGTGCGCATGGCCGATCAAATCGTAGTCATTCAAGACGGGCGCATCGTCGAACACGGCAGCCACGACGAGCTTATGTCTCGCAATGGGCATTATGCGCACCTGTTCTCGTTGCAGGCGAAAGGGTATCGATAGAGATGGCTTCTTAGAGCGTCCATCGGGTCTATATTAGTTGCCTCTTCTATTAGGTTAATTTTACTGGGTTAATTTTCGGGGCTAATTTCATCGACACTTGCGAAATGTCGGCGCTATGCTGAAGCGCTCCAGATCGGCAACAAGACAGTGAGGTCGCCCGATGAGTCTCCCTAATGAGTCTGCAGAGATGAGCCCTCTCTGATATGAGCCTTTTTTGATATGAGCCAGGGGCATCCCTCCGACAGCATCAAAGCCCTTTGGGCCAGCGTCGCGAACCGCGAGGCGCGATTGCTCGCGTTGTTGCAAGCGTCCACCGATATCGTCTGGGTCACCGACGCGAATGGCAATGTGGTGGAGGGGCCGCCCGAAGAAGCCGGGCACTTATCCTGGAGCGCGTTTACGGGCATGACGCAGGAAAGCATGCACGGTCATGGATGGGTGGCCGCGGTTCATCCCGACGACAGACCGAGCGTTGCCCAAATTACAGAGACTTCGCGGACAACCGGCGATGCGCTCTACATGGAATTCCGGCTGCGGCGCCACACGGGCGAATGGCGCTGGGTGATTTGCCGCGGTAACGCGGTACGCGAAAATGGCAAGCGCATCGGCTGGATCGGAACCTGCACGGACATTACTCAGAGCAAGCGCACAGAAGAAGCGTTACGCGAGTCGCAACAGCGACTGCTGGCTGCGATCGACGCCGGCCAGATGAGCACCTGGATTTGGCGGCTCACCGACAACACGTTTTGGTGGGATGAATCGGGCGAAAAGCTTTGGGGTGTCGAGCCCGACCCCACGCGTACGCATGCAGTGCCTTCGTTGCTATCGTTAGTGCACCCTGACGATCGTCCAGCGCTCGAACGCGCCAGCGCCGACACACTGGCTACCGGAGAGGCGCACGCCATCGAATTCCGAACGCTGCGTGCCGACGGTAAGCTGCAGTGGATCTCGAGTCGCGGCAGAGTCGAGAAGGATGCCGCAGGCACCCCATTACGAGTCGTCGGCGCATTCGTCGATATCACCAAGCTCAAAGCGGCGGAAGAATCGCTTCGTCGCGCGCAAAAATTGCAGGCGTTAGGAACATTGGCGGGCGGCATCGCGCACGATTTCAATAATCTGTTGCTGGCGATTACGGGCAACGTCCATCTATTGCTAAATGAATCCGACGCGCAACTGCCTTCACACCGTTCGCTGCTCGAAATCTCGAAAGCAACAACGCGCGCGACCGAACTCGTGCGCCGCATCCTCACGTTCGCTGCGCATCGACCGATGTCGGTGGCGGTATCGCCGATCCGCGCAGCGATCGAGGAGTCGCTCACGCTACTGCAGTCGACGGTCCCGGCAAATGTTCAGATCCGCACTCATGTCATCGACGACATTGCCTGCACGCTGTCGGCGGCGGAATTGCAACAGATCATCGTCAATCTCGTCAGCAACGCGGCGCATGCGATCGGCGCTGTCGGCGGTACGATCGATATCAGCGTGCAACTGGATGCGGATCCCAAGAATCGCGTTCGTCTCACGGTGCAAGACTCGGGGTATGGGATGGATGCCGAGACCAAGCAGCGACTCTTCGAGCCGTTCTTCACGACCAAACCGGTCGGCAAAGGAACTGGACTTGGTCTGCCCGTCGTTCATGGCATCGTGCAAGGGTGTGGCGGGACCATCGACGTGGAGAGCGCCATCGATCGCGGTTCGACCTTCACGTTACGGTTACCGTTGGCAACCGAGCCTGCAGCGGAAAAAAACGCACCGGCCAACCCCATCGTGCACGGACACGGAGAAAGTATTTTGTATGTGGACGATGACGAAGCAATCAACTTCCTCGTCCAGAGGTTGCTGGAGCCATTGGGCTATAGAGTCACCTGTTGCGAGGACCCGGCCGAAGCACTTACTCGCTTCGAGGCCAGCCCCAGTGACTTTGATATTGTCGTCACCGATCTGTCGATGCCCGGCATGAGCGGCTTCGACTTAGCGCGCGGCCTGAAATTGGCGCGCGCCGATATTCCGATCGTACTGACATCAGGCTACGTGCGAGACGAGGATCATCCCCGCGCGGCCGCGCTCGGCATCGAGCGCATTATTTTGAAGCCCAACACGGTACAGGAACTGGGCAAGGTGCTGGATGAGCTCTGCAGGGAAATTCGAGCGCAGCGATCGGAAAGAAAATAGAAGTCGTTAGCCGTTAGGGGTTAGGGGTTAGTCGTTAGTGAGGAAGAAGAATCAGAGAGCCAGTTCCTTCTTGCTAACGACTAACGACTAACGACTAACGACTAACAACTTCCCTACTCACTCCACCACCAACTTATAGCCCGCACTCGCGACTGTCTGCAGCAATTCAGGATTTGCCGGATCCACCTCGATTTTTTGCCTAACGCGATGGACCAACTGCTTCAGAAGTTGGCGATCGCCGGCGCCCTTGTGTCCCCACACTTGCATCAACAGGCGGTCGGAGCTGACAGTGTGCCCGGCGTTGGCAAGCAGCATTTGCAGCAGCCGCAGCTCCAGCTTCGTGAGCCGCACCGGCGTTTTCGTACCTACTTGAACGGTGTGCTCCGACGTATCGAGCTTGAAGCGGCCGGACACCAATGGCGCGGTGTTTTCCATTCCGGCGCGGCGTAATAGCGCTTTGATGCGCGCCAACAGTGTGCGGGGGCTGAAGGGCTTATTGAGATAGTCATCCGCGCCAAGTTCGATCGCCTTGACGAGATCTTCTTCTTCGCCGCGCACCGTCAGCATCATCACGGGAATGCGTGATTTCAGGCGAATAGCTTCGCAGACTGCGAAGCCGCTGGCATGCGGCATGTTGATATCGAGCAGCACGAGATCTGGCGTCTCCCGCTCGAATGCGGCGATGGCGGATACACCGTCGCCGGCCTTCACCACCAAGTATCCGGCCTGATTCAAGGTAAAAGCGATGAGTGCGAGTAAGTCGTGATCGTCGTCGGCAATAAGAATTTTCATGCGTGTGCTTAAGTGTGATCTTTGAGCGACTCTTGGGTGAGCGGCAGAACGACGCTGAAGCGGGAGCGTCCCGCGCCTGTGCGGTCGGCGGTGACGCTGCCACCATGACGCTCGACGATGGATTTCACGATCCAGAGACCGAGACCTAGGCCGCCCGGTTCCGGCTCTTCTGCTTTACCGCGCGAGAAGCGATCGAAGATCGAACCCTGCGCCGCCTCGGGAACTCCAGGGCCCTCGTCCTCCACCCACGTGACCAGTTTATTGTCCTCGACATGTGAGCCGATCCACACCGTACTGTTCTCAGGCGCGTACTTGTTGGCGTTTGCCATCAAGTTAACGAACACTTGCGTGAGTCGCGGTCCGTCTCCTTCCACCCACGGTAGTTCGTCGGACACATCCACTTCGAGCGTTTGCTTACGCAGTTCGAAGAGTGAGCCGAGCAGTTCACGCGCGTCTTCGATCAACTCGGACACGGTCACATGCTGGCGTCGTATGGCGAGTTGACCGGATTCGATGCGCACGCTTTCGAGCAAGTTGTCGATGAGTCGCGTCAGCCGATGCGTACCGCGCTCCAGCGACATCACCAATTCGCGCCGTTGCGAATCGGTCATCGATTCCAATCCTTCGCGCAAGAGTTCGATCGAGGCGAGCTGTGCTGCAAGCGGCGTGCGGAACTCATGCGAAATATTCGCGAGAACAGAATCGCGCGCACGGCGTACCGCTTCGAGATCCGTTTCGTCGCGAATCACTTGCACCTGCAACCCGTCGACGGGGGCTGCGCTCGTGATCACGGTACTGCGCGATTGTCCGTTTATACCTTCGAGCGGTTCGACGACGGGCGCCCCGCCTCCCTCGCGCGCGATTAAAATCGGGCAATTGCGATCGCAAGGCCGCTCGCCATTGACGCGGCAAGGCTTCAGCACATCGCCGCAGAATTTACCGATGGCTTCTTGCGTTGACACGCCAAGCAGACGCGCCGCCTGAGGATTCAGATATGTGATCGTGCGTTGTCGATCCACGGCAAACACACCTTCGACCACACCGTTCAACACGGCTTGCGCTTCCGCTTCGCTGCGCCTCAATTCGCCGGTGAGATCCACCAGATTGCGGCGCATGTCCTCCATCGTTCGGGCGAGCACCCCGACCTCCGTCGCGCCATGCACGGGAATCGATGCCGAGAAATCACCTTGGCCTAATCGTGCAGCCGCCTCCGTCAATTCGAGCACCGGGTCGGTCACTTGTTTGCCCAACCACACTGCCGCAAACACAGCGAGCGCACCCAATACCAGCGCAGTGATCCAAAGGCGATGCACAAGCGCGCTAACCGAAGCATCGAGTTCCGCTGTCGGCAAACGTGTTTCGATCAGCGCAATCGCTTCACCGGTCGCTGCGAACACCGGATAGCTGGACGCGAACAAATCCTGCTCCGAGATACGCGAGGCGGACGAGCGCCCATCGGAAAGCGCAGCCGAATGCAGTTTGGTGAACTCGTCGGCACTGGTCGCTGCGAACGCGCGGTAACTCACCAAGCGAATATCCAGACCCGCGCGCTCTGCAAGTTTGGCCGCCAACTTCACATCGAACGCGCGCAGCACGTAGACGCGCAACGGACCCAAATCCAAGTCAGCACCCTCGACCGGGGTCACTGCGCCGAGATAGGGCAATCCAGGCGCCGGCGACGACGCCATGAATCGCTCGCCCTGTTCGGCATTCGCGGCAAAGATTTCACGCCAGCTGACGCCGGGTGCGGACTGCGCCAAGACTTTGGTGCCTTGTGCAACGGCGCATACATCGGCGACCGCTGTTTGGCACGCACGCCGCAAAAACAATTCGACAGCGCTCGATGGTTCTTCTATCACCATGCGGCGCAATGTGGCGCGAGCGGCCAAACCACGCGCCGCGGTCAAGGTATCCTCACCCACGCGGCGTAGTTCTTCGCGGGCCGTCGCGCCGGCCAATTGCACTCGCACGAGCCCTTGGTTATCGGCGAGCTTTCGCAGCAGGCCAACGGCGCTGAAAGAAATGCCGCCCACCACCAAGATGACGAGCAACACATTGATACCCGCAAGCAGCCATCCCAACTTGGCTTTGCGAAAGTCGAGCTGCAAGACATCCCAGAGTTGTTCGAAGTACTTGCGCATCTGGTCTACGTTTGGTGCGGCTATTTGCCGCGGTAACCCTGCCACTCGACCAACGACTTAATAATCAACGTGACGACCGCCAACAAAGTCAGTAACGATGCGACCGCGAAGGCGCTGACGAAATTGTACTCGTTGTACATGACCTCGATGTGCAATGGCATAGTGTTGGTCAACCCGCGGATATGACCGGATACGACCGAGACGGCGCCAAACTCGCCCATTGCGCGCGCATTGCAAAGGATCACGCCGTAGACCAAACCCCAGCGAATCTTCGGGAGAGTCACGCGGAAGAAGGTCATCATGCCACTGGCGCCGAGTGTGATCGCCGCTTCTTCCTCGTCGTTACCAAGCTGTTCCATCAATGGAATCAATTCGCGCGCGACGTAGGGGAACGTCACGAACATGGTTGCCAGCACAATGCCGGGGACGGCGTAAATGATGCTCATGTCGTGATCGATGAGCCACACGCCGAACCAGCCCTGCGCGCCAAAGACCAGCACGTAGATCAACCCAGAGATCACTGGCGATACCGCGATCGGCAAGTCGATGGCGGTGATCAGCATGCTCTTGCCCTTGAACTCAAACTTGGCGATGGCCCATGCGGCCGCGACGCCGAATACTGTGTTGAGCGGCACGACGATCGCAGCGGTGAGTAATGTCAAACGAATGGCCGCGAGAGTGTCTGCGTCAGTGAAGCTAGTCAAATAGACTTCGATGCCTTTCGAGAAGGCCATGCCGAAGACGGTCACCAGCGGCGCGATGAGCAATGCCGCCAGAAACAACAACGACACACTAATGAACGCCCAGCGCACTACAGACGAGCGCAACGTGTTGGCGCCCGGTCGCGAGTTGAGTTCGGCGTGAAGTTCTTTGGAAACGCTACCGGACATACATGCTCAGCGTCGTGTCGTCATGAGGCGGCGTCGGCCCCAGGTTTGCAGAAGATTGATCGACAGCAGCATCACGAAGGAGAAGATCAACATGATTAGCCCCAATGCCGCGGCGCCGAGATAATCGAATTGCTCAAGCTTCATCACGATCAGCAACGGCGTGATCTCGGTTTTCATCGGCAAATTGCCCGAGATGAAAATGACGGAGCCGTACTCGCCGATGCCGCGCGCCAACGCCATCGCGAATCCTGTGAGTAGAGCCGGTAAAACCGTTGGAATGATGATCCGCCAGAAAATCGTGAAGCGCGTGGCGCCCAAGGTTTCGGCGGCATCTTCCAAGTCGCGCTGCACTTCAAGCAAAGCGGGTTGCACGGACCGCACAACGAACGGCATACCAATCAACGTCAATGCAACGACGACACCGATCCAGTTATAGGCGACCTTGATGCCCCAGGCTTCTAGATATTGACCGATGGGCCCATTGCCGGCGAACACTGCCGTCAGCGCGATGCCCGACACTGCCGTCGGCAAGGCGAATGGCATATCGATGAGCGCGTCAAGAAAACGGCGTCCGGGGAATTCGTAGCGCACCAACGTCCACGCAATGATGAACCCGAACACGCAGTTGATCATCGCGGCCAACATCGCCGAGCCGAAAGTGAGCCGATAGGACGCCATCGCGCGCGGATCGAGCAGTATTTTCAGAAATTGATCGAAGCTCAATCCTGAAGTCTTGATGATGAGCGCGGACAACGGAATGAGCACGACGGCGCTCAGCGTGAATATCGTGAAGCCGAACGTCAGACCGAAGCCGGGAAGAACGCTGGGCTGGCGGAAAGTAGCCATGTCGCTATTTCGGCGCTGCGGGAGAAGCGACGCGGTAAATGCGATCGTAAATGCCGCTACCGTCGGCAAAGTGATCGGCCTGCGCTTTGGACCAACCGCCGAACACCTGATCGATCGTGAACATCTTAAGCGGCAGCAAGACGTCCGCGTGCTTGGCCAACACGTCGGCATTGCGCGGGCGATAGTAATGTTTGGCCGCAATCTCTTGTCCTTGCGGCGTATACAAAAAATTCAAATAAGCTTCCGCCACTTGCCGTGTCCCCTTGCGATCGACAACGGTATCGACCAACGCAACGGGCGGTTCTGCGAGAATGCTGACCGAGGGCAAGACCATCTCGACTTTATCCGGGCCCAGCTCTCTCATCGACAGCTGCGCTTCGTTCTCCCAAGCGAGCAACACGTCGCCGATGCCGCGCTGCACGAACGTATTGGTGGAGCCGCGCGCGCCGCTATCGAGTACCGGTACGTGCTTGAAGAGTTCGGTGACGAACTGTTCGGCGCTGGCCTGCGCCTTCGCCACTTGATCGGCCGCTTTGGGATCGTCGAGCTTTTCCAAGTCACCGAGCTCTTGCTGCAGCTTGAAACCCCACGCCGCCAAGTAATTCCAGCGCGCGCCGCCGGAAGTTTTTGGATTGGGCGTAATCACTTGGACATCTGGGCGCACCAAGTCGCCCCAATCGCGAATGTTCTTAGGGTTACCTTTGCGAACCAGGAAGACAATTGTCGAAGTGTACGGCGCACTATTTTCCGGCAGGCGTCGCTGCCAGTCCGTGCCCAACCGCTTGCCGACGATTTGAATCTTGTCGATGTCATAGGCCAACGCAAGCGTTACCACATCCGCTTCCAGACCTTCGATCACGGCACGTGCTTGACTGCCGGAACCGCCGTGCGATTGCTTGACGCTAACACTCTGGCCGGTTTTCTCGTGCCATTCTTTCGAGAACGCATCGTTGATATCTCGATACAACTCGCGCGTCGGATCGTAACTGACGTTCAAGAGTTCGATGCGTTTGTCGTGATTGGTATCGCCGCCACACGCCGCCAGCATCAGCGCGACAAACGCGCAGGCCACAAGCCTCGTCAACATCATGCGACCCTCGAAATAACTTGCGAGACTTCGCTTGGACGGCAGACGATCAAAATCGGCGTAGTAGCGGCTTGCAGCAGTAGCTTGCTGAATTGACGATCGAGTTCGGCGGCATTGCTAATACCGAGAATCAGCATTTGCGGCGTCTGATCGGGCTCTTCAGGATTGGAGATGCCGGTCAATTGTCGTTCCAGCTCTTCCGCCGGCTCGCCGAATCGTAATTCAGTGCGCATATCGAGACCATGTGCTTCCTGCGCTTCCGAGCGTGCGTCCAACAAATCGCGCATGCCCGCTGGGCGCTGCGACTCCGGTGTACTACCGGGCAGAAAGCCCATATAGATCGCTTGCGCCGGCACATGACGCAACACCGATGCAGCAACCGCGAGCGTTGCACGACGTGCCTGCTCTGCGGTCCAGTGAATCAATACGCGTTGCGGTCGCGCTCCATGCGTCGGCAGCATTAAGATCTCCGACGCGCCGCGTGCCAGCAACCAATGAGCCTGCGTCAACGCGTTGTCCTGACCGTTGATGACGGCAACCCCTGCCAACGTGGTGTCCGAAGATGCAGGGGTCGCGGAGCCCAAAGAAGGTTCGACTCGCGTCATCACACGGGTCTTCATACGCGTCGCCAACTCCTCGAGCAGCGGATGCTGACGCAACGATTGCGACAGCGCTTCACTTTGCGCATAGGCCGTGAAACTGGAAAGCGGCGTCGGCAATACATGGATGCGCCGTACACCGAGTGCCACAGACTGGCCCGGCCCAAGTTGCAACAATCGTTGTTCGTGCTGCGTGCGAGTGACATCGAGCATGGCTTGGCCCGACTGATTGCTGTCCGTTACATCGCAGCCGTTGGACATCTGAATACGTAGACGTTCCTGCGCCCCCGTGAATAATTTCGACTGCACGACGCCGATGCCGAGATACGTGCTCTTCAACTCATCTCGTGTGCCGGCCAACTCGATTTCTTCGGGGCGAAGCACCGCGACCACTTCGTGTTCGCGAACCGCGTCCGCACGATCTTGAGTGCGAGCCGCCAACGGGGTCGTGCCGACGCGAATGCCGTCCGCCGTTTGTCGCGCCAACAACAGATTCGCGGCGCCCAAGAACGTCGCCACGAAGCGAGTAGCCGGTCGTGCGTACAATTCATCGGGGCGGCCGACTTCGAGTAAGCGGCCGAGATTCATGACGCCGATGCGATCGGCCAGTGCAAACGCTTCTTCTTGATCGTGCGTCACGAGAATGGTCGTGATGCCCAATTCGCGTTGCACTTGCCGGATGGTCGTGCGCAATTCCTCGCGAATTTTTGCGTCAAGCGCGCCGAACGGCTCGTCGAGTAACAGCACGCTGGGCTTGTGAGCCAATGCGCGAGCTACAGCGACACGTTGCTGTTGTCCGCCCGACAATTGCGAGGGCAAGCGGTTGTCCATGCCTTCGAGCGCGACGAGTCGCAGCAGTTCCTTGCGACGCGCCACGCGCTCGGCCGTTTTGACGCGGCGCACACGCAACGCGAATTCGATGTTGTCGGCAATGCTCATGTGCCGGAACAGCGCGTAGTTCTGGAAAACGAATCCCACTTGGCGTTCGCGCGGCGATAGGTGGGTGACATCGTTGCCGTGCAACGAAATGCGGCCGTGGTCGATGCCGGTCAGACCGGCGATGGCGCGTAGCAATGTGCTCTTGCCGCTGCCGCTCGGGCCTAGCAGTACGAAGAATTCGCCTTCTGCGATCTCCAGCGACACGTCATTGACGACGGGTGTCCCTTGATACCGTTTGGTTATCTGGTCGAGAAGGATGGACATACTTAGTAAGGAGCAGGAAGCGGGCAAATCGAACGGCTATGCTAATCGGCGGGGCGTGACAGTGTCAGTTATGTTCTGGTTATATATCGGTTACAAACCACCCGCCCGCGCGCCCGGGCAATTGAGGATTCACCATGCCTTCCTTCGACATCGTCTCCGAGTTGGATTTGCACGAGGTGGCGAACGGGATCGACCAAGCCAATCGCGAGGTCGGCACGCGTTTCGACTTCAAAGGCACGGATGCCAAGTATGAACTGCAGGAAGCCGTGGTGACGTTGAAGGCGGAAGCCGACTTTCAGCTCAAACAAATGATGGACATCCTGCGACAAAAACTCAGCAAGCGCGGTGTGGATTTGGCTTGCATGAAAATCGAGGAGCCGGTGCTGCTGGGTCAAACAGCCAAACAAGTCGTGACATTGCGCGAGGGTATCGAGACGGAGCTCGGCAAGAAGATTCAGCGCATCATCAAAGACTCCAAAATCAAAGTGCAGGCCGCGATTCAGGATAAAAAATTGAGGGTGACCGGCAAGAGCCGCGACGACTTGCAGGAGATCATGGCGCTGATGCGAAGCTCAAAGCTGGACATGCCGCTGCAGTACACGAACTTCCGCGATTGACACGGAGTGCCTCTTCTCTTTCTGGCTAGAGCCTAGTGCCTGCTTCCGAGGCACGGCGCGTATACTGGCCTCACTTTCTCTCTCTACCCAGACATGCCCAAGCTCACGCCCCATCTTTGTCTCATATTGCTCGGTTCGCTCAGCGCGTGCGGACTTCGAGGTCCGTTGTATCTGCCGGAACCCGCAAAACCCGTAGAAATGCCTTCTGCACAGCCAACCACGACCGATGCGCACGCTGACGCCGAGTCGGACCAACAGTCGGACGATGAAAAGAAGTCTCGGCCTGCCACGCCGAGCGAGACGCAAAGCCGATGACGGCCGACATGCTGGATTCGACGCCGCGCAAACTGGTGCTCGTGGATGGTTCCGGCTATTTGTATCGCGCGTTTCACGCATTGCCGCCGCTGATGAGTTCCAAAGGCGAACCGACCGGTGCTTTGCACGGCGTCGTCAATATGATCAATCGCGCGCTCAAGGACGAGCAACCGGACTTCATTGCCGTCGTGTTCGACGCACCGGGCAAAACCTTTCGCGATGAGCTGTTCGAACAGTACAAGGCGCATCGACCGCCGATGCCCGACGACTTGCGGTCGCAGATTCAGCCGCTCCTCGATATCGTCGCCGGCATGGGCTTACCGTTGTTACAAATCAACGGTGTCGAAGCCGACGATGTCATCGGCACGCTCGCAACGCAGGGTGCCGCGCAAGGATTGCGCGTGATCATTTCGACCGGGGATAAGGATATGGCGCAGCTTGTGAACGACAGCATCAGCTTGTCCAACACGATGACCAACTCTCGCCTCGATCGCACCGGCGTCAAAAACAAGTTCGATGTCTTTCCGGAGCAAATCGTCGAATACCTGGCTCTGGTTGGAGATACCTCCGACAACATTCCGGGCATTCCGAAAGTCGGCGAGAAAACAGCTGCAAAATGGCTCAATGCATTCGGCACGACCGCGGCGTTGATCGAAAATGCTGGAACGATTTCCGGTCGCGAAAAAAGCGCTGCGGCCAGCCTGCTCGCCAACTTAAGCGACCTCGAACTATCGAAGAAGCTCGCCACGATCGACTGCAATGTGCCGCTCGACATGCAGCCGACCGACCTGAAGGTCGGCGCGCCGGACCGGGCGAAGTTGCGCGAGATCTATACGCGTTTTGAACTCAAGTCGTTCCTCAAACAATTGGATGGCGGGACGCCCCCACCCCAATCCTCCCCGGCTTCGCACGGGAGCGAGCAAGAAACGGCAGCGCCTGTGGTAGTGGCTCGCAATGCCGCACGGCACTACGATTGCGTCGTGACCGAAGCATCGTTCGCGGCATGGCTCGAGAAGCTTCAGCACGCGGATCTCATCGCATTCGATACGGAAACGACCTCGCTCGATTACATGCAAGCCGAGATCGTCGGCGTCTCGTTCGCGGTGGAACCCGATCACGCAGCGTATGTGCCGCTTGCGCATCGATATCCAGGCGCGCCTTCGCAGCTTGATCGCGCCCTGGTTTTAGCAGCATTAAAACCCATCCTCGAAAGCGAGCGTACGGCGAAAGTCGGACACCACCTTAAGTACGATGCGCACGTGCTCCTGCACTACGGCATCGCGATGGCGGGCATGAAGTACGATTCGATGCTCGAGTCCTATGTACTGAACAGCACGGTCACTCGCCACGATATGGATTCTGTGGCAAAGCGCTATCTCGGTATCGATACGATTCACTACGAGGACGTCGCCGGTAAAGGCGCGAAACAGATCTGCTTCGATCAGGTCGATATTGACCGCGCGGCCGAATATTCTGCCGAAGATGCGGACGTCACGCTTCAGTTGCATCAGTCGCTATGGCCGCAGCTCGAAGCAATCCCCTCGCTGAAGTCCGTGTACGAAACAATCGAGCAGCCATTGGTGCCGGTGTTGCTACGCATGGAACACACCGGTGTGCTGCTGGACAGCGATTTGTTGCGCAAGCAAAGCAGTGAGCTCGCCAAGCGCATGGAAGAAGTGAAGGCCGGGTGCCATCGCGTCGCCGAGCAACCGTTTAACGTCGATTCGCCGAAACAACTACAGGAAATTCTGTTCGGCAAGCTGAATATTCCAGTGCTACGGAAGACGCCCACCGGTCAGCCTTCGACGGCCGAGGACGTGCTGGAAGAACTAGCGGAACAATACGAGCTGCCCAAGCTCATCATGGAGTACCGCGGTCTGACCAAGCTTAAGTCAACGTACACCGACAAGCTGCCCTTACAGATCAACGAGAAAACCGGGCGAGTGCACACGTCCTATCACCAAGCAGTGGCCGCCACCGGTCGGCTCTCTTCGCAAGATCCAAATTTGCAGAACATTCCGATTCGCAGCAGCGAAGGGCGACGCATTCGTCAGGCTTTCATTGCGCCACCGGGCTATGTGCTGTTGGCGGCGGACTATTCGCAGATCGAGCTGCGCATCATGGCGCATCTCTCCGGCGATCAAAGCCTGCTGACGGCCTTCGCCGAAGATCGGGACATTCACCAAGCGACCGCCGCGGAAGTGCTCGGCGTACCGATCGATCAAGTCACTTCCGAACAACGCAGATCGGCGAAGGCCATCAACTTCGGGTTGATCTACGGCATGTCGGCCTTTGGTCTCGCGAAGCAATTGGGCGTTGGGCGCGGCGAAGCACAGAAGTATGTCGACCTCTACTTTGATCGCTATCCCGGCGTGAAGCGCTACATGGATGAAACGCGCGCACAAGCGCGCGCACAAGGCTTCGTTGAGACCGTGTTCGGCAGACGCCTGTATTTGCAGGACATCAACAATCGTAACGCCGCGCTTCGTCAGTATGCGGAACGAAGCGCGATCAATGCGCCCATGCAAGGGACGGCAGCCGACATCATCAAGCGCGCAATGATCGACGTCTACGATTGGTTACTACAATCGAACACCGATGCACGGCTGGTGATGCAGGTACATGACGAACTGGTGCTTGAAGTCGGTGCGAATGCCGTCGACGCCGTAACGCTCGAACTTCGCAAGCGGATGGAACGCGCAGCGGAACTTCGCGTGCCGTTGAAAGTGGACGTCGGCGTCGGCGCGAATTGGGACGAAGCCCACTGAAGAAGTAATTAGTCGCTAGTTGCTAGTCATTAGCCAGAACGAGCGCGTCCAAAACTCTGTCTAACGACTAGCAACTAGCCACTAGCGGCTTCCAACTTCCACATCTGTTCCAGCGCTTCGCGCGCTTCGTCTACGCCGATCTTTTTGGGTGCAGAAAACAACTGCACGCTGGCGCCTTCGAGCGCTGCCTCGACTTTCTTCAACGTCAGCATCTGTTGCGAGCGACTCAACTTGTCGGCTTTGGTCAGCAACACATGCACGGCAACGCCGCGCCCATTGGCGAATTCGATGAGCTCGATGTCATAGTCGGTCAGTGGATGGCGAACATCCATGATCTGGATAACCCCCCGCAAACTTTGACGCTGCTTAAAGTAGGCATCCAACAGCGCCTGCCAATGGCGCCGCATCGGGACCGGCACTTTCGCGTATCCATAGCCTGGCAAATCGACGACCCGGCAGCCCGGACGAAACTCAAAAAAATTCAGCTGCTGCGTCCGGCCCGGGGTCTTACTCGTTCGCGCCAGCGAGGTGCGGCCTACGATGACGTTGAGCGCGCTCGATTTGCCCGCATTGGAACGGCCGGCAAATACCACCTCGGCCCCGTCATCGCCCGGGAACTGGGAGGGTTGGTGTACGCCAAGCAAAAAACGGGCATGGGGAAATTGCATTCGATATCCGCAGAAACCGCCGGGTTACGGCCTTGAAACGCTAGTGTACAATCGCGCGCCGTTGCAAAGCCGCTGAGAAGGCTAGTGCGTGGATGCGATACCGTACCGGCACGACGCATTTTTTGGAGTTGACGATGAATCTCAAGTCGATAGCCGCATCATTGGCCTATGCCTCGCTGCTCGTGAGCGGTGCTACCTGGGCCGCCGATCCTCTGAAGGGCGACGCGGCAGCCGGGCAAGGTAAGGCAGCGACCTGCGTGGCCTGCCACGGCGTGGATGGCAATAGCGTCAATCCCGAGTGGCCTTCGTTGGCCGGTCAACACTCGAAGTATGTCGCCAAGCAATTGAAGCTCTTCAAGTCGGGCGGCCGCCAAAGCGCCACGATGGCGCCGATGGCCATGGGCCTGTCCGAGCAGGACATGCACGATTTGGGCGCCTACTACGAGAGCCAGAAATCGCGCGGCCTCGAAGCGGACAAAGGCAGAGTCGAGCTAGGCCAACGCCTATATCGCGGCGGCACTTCGACTAATGCCGTTCCCGCATGCATTGCCTGCCACGGCCCCGGCGGTCGTGGCAACCCGCAATCCGACTACCCGTCGATTCGCGGCCAATACGCGGTCTATATGGCCGCCCAACTCAACGCCTATAAGTCGGGCGGCCATATAGACGACGCTAACAAAGTCATGCGCGATATCGCATCGAGACTCTCGGCCGACGAGATCGCGGCGTTGGCGTCGTACATGCAGGGGTTGCGCTAATTCGATTGTTCCGGGCCCGGCTGGCGCGGTGATCTGGTCGCTATCGGGCCGCTACGGCCGCTGATTTGCTCGGGGAAATCGCGAATGTCTGCAAAATCGTGGCTATCGTCCCTCGCCCTTTGCGCGCTCACGCTCTGCGCATGCAACGGCGATCAGACCGAATCTCCGGCTGAACCAGGCGCTGCAAAGCCGACATCGACAATGACAGACGGCGCCGCCACCGCCACCGCAGGCGCACCCGCGCCCACGGCGCCTTCGCAAGCTGAAACCGTCCCCAACGACGGCGAAACGACCCCAACTGAGCAAGTATCGGAAGTCGAGGAAAGCTCGGAGAAGCCCGAAGCACAGGCGGGGAAGGCATCCCTCAAGCTTTCGGCGGGGGCCGCCGAGCGCAAACAGCCACCCGCTCGCTCATCTTTTAAAGAAGGTGTGCACTATCAACGCTTGGTGCCCGCGCAACCCACCAATGCGGGCCCCGAAAGCGTCGAAGTCATCGAAGTCTTTTGGTACGGCTGTCCACATTGTTTTGCGATCGATCCCGCGCTCGAGAAGTGGCGTCTAAAGGACAAGCCTGTCTATACGATCTTCCGGCGAGTACCCGCCGTTTGGAACGACGTCACCACTTTCCACGCGCGCGTGTTCTATGCGGCCGAACAGTTGGAAAAGCTCGAACAACTGCACATGCCGATTTTTCGCGAGATTCACGTCAATGGCGATCCGCTTAATACGATGAGCAAGGCAAAAGCGCTATTTACGTCGCAGGGCGTCAGCGCCGCCGAGTTCGACCGCACGTTCTCGCTCTCGCAAGTGGAAGCAAAACTGCAGGCGGCCGAATTGTTGAACCGCCGGTATAAGGTGCAGAGCGTGCCGTTCTTCATCGTGAACGGTAAATACACGACGAACGTGAGCGCCGCCGGTGGCGAGCCGCAATTGCTGCAATTACTCTCTGAATTAGCCGCGCGCGAACACGGCGGCTGATCGCAATCCGGATCGGGGGCCTAGCCGAATGCGCGCGCCGGCATGGCGCGTAGACGCTCCGCGTGACGACTTCTGCCCGCCACGTACAATAATTCGCAACGTTGCACGCCTTTAATCTGTCGGCTGCAGCGGCGCAGTTCGCGCAGTAACCGCAACAACAATTGCTCATGCGCGCGCTTGCCGCCGCTCGCGAATTCCGCCGCGATACCTAAATGCACGACCAACATATGCTGAAAATCCGAACGAGCATAGACGGCGACGCCCAGTGGACGGCCGGTACTCGCTTCGACTGCGAAAAGCGATTGAGCTTCGATCATCCCTTGCACGCGAACGCGCAATAGATCGCCATCGGTCAGTATTTCCGGCGGACCAAAGCGCTCGACCGCATCGATGATGCCGTCGGCGACTCGGCTCTGACACGAATTGAAATACACCAACATTTCGAGCGAGCCGCGATGAATAGGCGCGACGCTCGATGCGAAAACGATGGAGTGGTCGAACGGGGGTTGGGTCATAGGGCCTCTGCCAGGTCGTAATCGAGAGGGTTCGGACCTCCCGCCGGACACTTGATCGCGGGGCGGACCGATAGTGAACGCGGGCGGTCACCAATGTCGAGCGATGCCAGGGCCTAGAGCCCTGATTTGTAAGATGTAATGGGTCTAAGTAGCGAGGTGTGGCAGTTTGGCCGCATGTCGGCATTTACCGACACCTGCGTAAGTTGCTGTCTGACTTAATAACCGCTACGTTCAAGTCGCTTTGGCGTTGTGACCACACCACGATCTGAACTGATCAGGTGCAACGCCCAATCGTTTTTGACTCGATGCAAGAAATCGCGCTGCAACACGAATTCTTGTCGGTTTTTGCGCAAATTCTCCAAAATCGCCTTTGCGCGGCTGCGAACCGGTTAGGGATTTCCTCTACGTCCCGGTGCAAGTCGGCCGCAGTCGGCAGTCTCTGATTTTTTGAACCAGTGCATGTTTCGCAAGGTTAAAACCGGGAACTGGTTCGCCCTTGTTTCGAGCGGATTTTGTCAAAAATACGGGTGCGGTGATTTGCCTTTTGTACGCATGGGCCACCCCCGAGTTCGGGTGGGGCTTTTAGTCGAACCGGGCGACCGCAAATTGAGCGTGTGGCCGCACCTGAATATGCAGGCCATCAATCGGTATCACAGGGGACTGTAATGGGTATTTTCGACCTTGGTAGATTTAAAGGAATTGTCTTCGCGATCGGTGGCTTCCTTGTCCTGGTCTCCACCTTGCTCGCATACAACTTCTTTAGCGCCAGCCGCTTTGCGACCGACGCCATAGCCATCAATCATGTCGCTGCGCAAAGTTTGCAGCCGCAGCTGCTGACAGCTAGCGCGCATGCGCTGGCCGCGCAATTGGATAGACGCGAGGACGAGAAAGTCATCGAAGCTTCAGTGCGCAACGTACAGCTTTCGTGGGCTTCTTTCGAGGAAACCTTGAACGCGCTGAAGTCCGGCGACGTTGTGAAGAATGCCGAAGGCAAGAGCGTGAGACTCAGTGTACGCGGCGAAGCCGGTGAGACCGCTTTGGCGGCGGCGAGCCAACACTGGTCCGGCTTCAAATCCAAGATCGATACTGTCGCGCGCTTCACGGGTTCGCCCTACAACAAGACAGCCGACGGGCAATCGACGCTGAATGCTCGCGGCGAGCGCCTGCGTGCACAGTTGACCGAAATGCAAGAGCAAGGTGCGAAAGCCCAAGCGCCGTTGGCGAAAGCAATGGGCGCACTGGCCACCGACCTCGAAACGGCCAGCGCTTCGCGCGCCGACCTCCTCAGCATCATGCAAGGCGCCGGCATCGTGTTCGCGCTGGCGTTGTTCGTCGCGATCATCACTGTCTTCATTCGTAACCTGCAAAAGGACGAAGTCGTCGCCAATCGCGCCCGCAAAGAAACGCAAGACATTCTGCGCACGGTGAACGAGGGGTTGTTCCTGCTCGACTCCACCCAACGAATCGGTACGGAAAAATCGATGGCCTTGGCCAACATCTTCCGCCGCGATGATTTGACGAGCATGACGTTCGACGACCTGCTCCGCGGCATCGTGCCTGAGAAGACACTGAGAACCGCACAGGACTACGTGTCGCTGCTCTGGGGCGAGCGAGTGAACGAAAAGCTCGTGAAATCCATCAATCCGCTGAACGAAGTCGAAGTGCACTTCGACAATCCGACGGGCGGCTTCGACACCCACTTCCTCGAATTCGATTTCAACCGCGTGAAATCGGACGGCGTCATGTCGCACTTGCTCGTTACCGTGAACGACGTGACGAAACGAGTGCTGCTGTCGCGCGAATTGCAGGAATCGCAAGAAAAGGCGCAACAACAACTCGATATGTTGCTCCGTATTCTGCACGTCGATCCAGAGAGCTTGACCGGCTTCCTCACCGATGCCGAAGTCTCGTTGAAGATGGTCAACTCGATTTTGAAGGAGCCGGCTCGCGAAGAAGCTGCGTTCCGCTCGAAAATCGACAGTATTTATCGCCAGGTGCACGCTGTGAAAGGCGAAGCCGCGGCGCTCGGTCTCAAGACCGTGGAACAACGCGCTCACGCGTTCGAAGAGTCGCTCAACGAACTCAAGTCGCGCGCCAATCTCTCGGGTTCGGACTTCCTGCCGCTGGTAGTCAAACTCGACGATCTGTTCAACCATTTGGCGCAAGTACGCGAAATGTTGGGCCGCTTGGTCGACTTGCACCAAGCGATCGCGACGCGACGCGTCAGTGCGCCAGCGAGCGCCGACACCGACAAGAAGGTGGGCGAGTGGCTCACGGGCCAAAGCGCCGATCAGTCGCTCGAAAGCACCGGCCTCTTGCAGAACAAGAACGCGGCGGCGTCTGGTCTGCAAAGCACGCTGGAAAAACTTGCTTCGAAGGTGGCTGATTCGCAGGCCAAGCGCGTCGAACTTAAATTCCATGGGTTGGAGCGAGTACCCGAGTCGTACAAGCGACCGGTCAAGGACATCACCATTCAATTGGTCCGCAACGCGGTGGTTCATGGCATCGAGATGCCGCAGGACCGCTTGGCCATGCAGAAGCCGGAAGCCGGCGTGCTCAACATCGACTTCGTCGATCGCGGCAGCGAAGGCTACGAGTTGGTCGTGCGCGACGATGGCCGTGGCTTGCAGCTTGACCGCATTAAAGAGGTCGCGATCGATCGCGGCCTAATCACGCCGGCGCAAGCGTCGTTACTCGACGCGCGTCAGGCCATGGCATTGATCTTCCGTCCGGGCTTCTCCACTGCGGAAGATGTCACTACCGACGCCGGCCGTGGCGCGGGCATGGATCTGGTCCGAGTATTGGTCGCCGAAATGGGCGGCCGCGTGGGTCTGGCATCTGCGGGCGGACGCTTTGCCAAGTTCAAGATCTGGCTGCCGGCTGTTAATCAAGCCGCAGCCGCTTAATTTAGTTATACAGAGGGATAACAATGGCAAGTGCAACTGCCCAAGCTCAACCGCATCTCGCGGGCAAGCTCAAGCTGATGATCTGCGACGACTCGAACATTATTCGTCGTAAGATCGAACGTGAATTAAAGATCGACCGCCTGCAGGTCATCTCGACCGCCTCCAACGGCCGCCTGGCTGTGGAAGCGTTCAAGAAGGAACCGGCCGACGTCGTCACCATGGACATCACGATGCCCGAAATGGACGGCATCGAGTGCGTGGAAAAACTCGTCGCGCTCAAACCCGACGTGCTGATCCTTATCATCTCGGCCCTGTCCGACAAGTCGACGGCCATCGAGGCCTTGAAGCGTGGTGCCAACGGCTTTCTGTGCAAGCCATTCACCGACCGACAACTGACCGAAGCCATCGCGGAACTCCTGCGAGGTGCCCAATCATGATGACTAAGGTTGAACTAGAAACCTTCGTCGAAGGCACAACGCATTATTTCGAGACTGCCGCTAATCAGCCCGCCTCCGTAGGCTCGCCGTATATCGTTCAGGACGGCAAACCGACGGTTCAGGAATTCACGGGTGTGATCAGCATTGCGGGCAAACGCCGCGGGATCGTTTATTTCACGGCTTCGCGTCCGATGCTGACTGTGATGCTGATGCGCATGGGCGAAACGGAACTCACGCAAGAAAACATGTGCGACTTGGTCGGCGAAGTGGCGAACACCATTTCCGGTAACGCCCGTCGCGACTTCGGCAAGGACTTTATGATTTCGGTGCCGCAGGTTGTTGCCGGCGAACCCGAGAAAGTGGCTCCGCCCGACAACATGCGATCGTTCGTGATTCCGATCAACTGGCGCAGCCACTCGGCGCAACTAGTGGTCTGCCTCGAATAGTCGATCTGCGTTCGTCGCTCAACCCAAAAAAAAGCCCCGGTCTTCCGGGGCTTTTCGTTTCTGTCTACAGCCTAGAACCTAGTGTCTAGTGCCTAAATTACTTCTTATCTGGCGCAAGATTGGCCATCAGCCCTTTTAGCGCCAGCTCGGCGGTATGAGCCAACATCGCCGTATGCGCTTGCGAACGCTTGCTCGCGAGGATGGCGCCCAGCGATTCAGCCAGCGGCGCCAACAACAGGCGATCATCGCCCGTGTACGACTGCTCACGATTCGCGACTGCCAGAGCCCCGAGAGTCTTATCGCCATCCATGATCGGCAGAATCAGCGCAGTGGATTGTTCGGGTAGCGCATCGTGCGCTTCGGAATTCTTTTTGTCGTTGATGATGGTTGGCTGCGCGGTACGCATGCACTGCGCGCTCGGGCCCTTCGACGACAATGCCGATGCGGCCGGTTCGATCGCGACGACGCCACGCGTACGGTCGAAGGTCGCGGACAACGTGGCGGTTGTTTGCGATACATCGGTGGCACACGCGTAGGCGACCGGACTCGAGGTAATTTGGACGGCAAGCTCAAGCGCGCGTTTGACGATCGCAGGTTCGTCGTGCGAAAGCGCGATGCGGTGCAACTGTAGCGCATTGTTCAATGCGTTGATTCGAGTTGCTTGCAACTTCTGCTCTGCATGCAACTGCGTTTCCAAGATCTTTTCTTGTGCATCGCGAATACTGCGATCGCGAACCACTATGACAGTTCGCGATCGAGCGCCGGTCACGCTGCCGATGCTGACTTCGACGGGATACTGTGTACCGTCCTTGCGAACGTGCTTTGTGTGATAGCGACTGCGATCGGCGCTGTTGTCGCCCGCCTGCTCAGCGGCGCGCCATTGCTGCAATCGTGTCGACGTTTCATCGTCGATCTTTGCTTCCAGTTGCGCGGGGGCGAGTTTCAGCATCTCTTCGCGGTCGTATCCGGACAATCGGCAGTAGGCCTGATTGACGTCGATAAGGTGATGTTGCTCGTCGAGCAGCAAAATGCCGTCGGCAGCCGCGACCAGCATTGCTTGATACGCATCTGCCGCGTGCGCCGTGGCTTGCTGAGAGAACACGCGTTGCGTGACGTCGTAGGCGGCAAACACTTCGCCGCGGCGTGCGCCGAGCTCGACCGGACGCACGTGCAATTCGATCGCCAGAGCGGCGCCGGTCTTATTGCGATGCCAAGTTGCCATCGTGCCAGCGATTGCAGCGCCCGCCGCAAAGGGCGGCGCGTTACGAGGCAAGTTCAGGAATTCTTCGCGAGCGAAGCCGTACAAGGACAGCGCAGCTTGATTCACCGCCAAGCAGTGGCGATCTTCGACACTCATCAACCACAGCGGAGTGGGGCTGGCGTCGAATAATTGCCTGAAGCGCTGTTCGCTGGCTTGCAGCTGCTTGTTCAACGCATCGAGTTCAGTGACGCGCGCCATGAGCTTGGCTTCGCGAGCAACGGATCGGTCTTCGCCACCGTTGCCGGGCGAGACACCCGCTTCAGTTGGCTGCGGCAGCGACGCGGTCGGCAACGCCACAACGGTTTGCGTGCTGTTGAACCGCCCGGTAGTAATGAACGCGCCAGTGGCCATCGCTTGCAGCTGTTGAGGATCGGGCCGCGAGGCGCTCGCGCCTTGCGCGAGCAGTTCGTCGACTCCTTTTAGGAGCACCGTGGAGTCGGTGGAGCGCTCGACGTAACGATCGACTCCTAGCTCGCGCGCAAAGCGCTCGTACTTCGGATCGTCATGACGGCGCGTATAGAAAACGAAGGGCACCAGTTGCAGGCGTTCGTCCTGCTTCCACTTCTTACACAGCGAGAACCCATCCATCTTCGGCAGCAGGATATCGCTGATCATCAACTGCGGCGGCTCGCGTCGCGCAGCCTCGAGCGCATCGACGCCATTGCTGGAGCGTACAACCGTATGGCCACGCTCGATGAGCAGCTTCTCAAGCGCCATTTGCTCCAGCTCGCGCTCGTAGGCAATTAGGATGGTGCTCATTTGATGGTACTCACGCGTTCCTCTCGCTATAGTCTTCTACGATATGTCAGTTTACGAGTGCGCCCCTACGGAGAAGTGAGACCTGACGCACAGTTAATCCCCTAATACCAGCACCATAGTCACTTGGCCGACGAATGCACTGCGGGCGGCGATGAACGGCATGCTGCTTGTCGTTTCGATGCTATAGGGGCGTCGGCCCCACCCGCATCCTGCTACGCCGGGCAAATCGCGAAAATGGGCTTTAGTTCACGCCCATTTCGCGACAAAGACCGATCCAGTTCGCAGTCCCAAAATTTTGCATAAGTAGTATGGGGAACATTCATTGCAACCCGTAGGAGCGGGCACAATGGCCAACAATTCTGCACGACATACATCCGATAACGAAAACGTTGTGGATATCGATTTGAACGCTTCGGCGCCCGACACGCCGGCTCCCGGTGGTAAAACACCGCCGCCGATCCTCGTGTTGAGCCGCGAGAACGCGGTCATCGATGCCATTCGTAAATCCGCCCCTCGTGGCACACGCGTTGTCGCGTCGCCGAGCTTGGACCAAGCCGCCGGCCAATTGCCGACGCTACAGCCGGGCGTGCTCGTGATCGACACGGCATGCGCGCCGGACGTGGCGGGCATGGTCGCGCAGCTGACGCAGCACTTCCCGGACATGATAGTGGTCGTCGCAGGCAAGTCGGAAGACAGCCAGTCGCTGATGCGCTTGGCGGCCGCCGGTCAGATTTACCGCTTCTTATTGTTGCCGCTTTCGCAGGGTCAAACGCGTTTGACGCTCGAAGCAGCAACCAATCGCCATCTTGAGCTCGGCCAGACTGCTGAACGCCTGGCGTCCGGCGGCGAGGGTGGCACGGGCAAGAAGAATTACCTGGTCAACTACATTGCTCTGGGCGCTGGCCTGGTCGCATTGATTGGCGGTATCTGGTTCTTCATGGGCCGCGTCGCGAGCGACAATGGCGCCCCGACTGCCGAAACGTCTGCTGCCGCAGCAGCGAAAGATCCTGCAGCCGCGGAACTCGCGCTCGCCGCCAAGGCGCTGAGCGAAGGCCGCTTAGTCGAACCCGCTGGCGAAAGCGCGCTCGATCTGTATCGCAGCGCTCTCGCGCTGAACCCGAGCAGCGAACAGGCCCGCAGCGGCGTGCGCTCGGTGGCCGATAAGATTTTGGAACGCGGTGAGAAAGCGTTGATGTCCGAAAAACTCGAAGAGGCGGTCGCCTCGGTCGAGTTGGCTCGCGACATTCAACCCGATCATTCGCGCTTGCCGTTCATGGACGAGCAGATCAAGCGTGAACGTGAGCGCATGAAGCTCATGCAGGGTGCTGAAGTCGGCAATAAGGTGAGCTCATTGCTCGCCCAGGCCGCTCAGCGTATCGAACAAGACAAGCTGGTCGCGCCGCAAGGCGAAAGCGCACGCGATTCGTTGACCGAGGCGCGTCGTTTGGATCCTACCGATCCAGCTGTTCTGCAGGCTTATCGTGACCTCGCCGGCCGCATCGTCGAAGCCGCAAAACAAGCCGCCAACGCGGGCAACTCCGACACCGCGCAATCGTTGGTCGCCGCTGCTCGTCAGATGGGTTATGGCGGTTCCGCTCTGTCTGCGGTCGAACGCACCTTGGCGGATCAGCGCGGTGCTGCTGCGAAGCGCGCTGGCGCCGATTCCGAAATCGCGACCGCTCGCAAACGTCTCAACGACGGTCAGTTGCTCGAACCCGCTGGCGACAGCGCGAAAGATCACATTGCTAATGTCCGCGCAGCGGATCCGACCCGCACGGAAATCGTAGAGCTGAATACTCAACTTGCTACGAAGCTCGTGGATCAAGGTAAGCAAGCGATGAGCGCTCAAAACTTCGACAAAGCGAAGTCATTGGCGACTGCCGCTCGCGATCTGGGCGTCCGCAGCCAAGACGCGGCGATTGCGCAGCTGGACCGCGACATCGAGAGCCAACGTCGCGCTGCCGCCGCTAAAGTGGCAGCAGCCACTCAGCCGGCCGCCGCGCAAACGCCGGCAATCAACGAGCAAGCTGCGACCGCGCTCAAGCGTATCAAGACTGTCATGCCGGAAATGCCGGAAGCTGCTCGCCGCAAGAAGCTCGAAGGCTGGGTGGAAGTCGTGTTCACGGTGAACGAGAAGGGCTTGGTGTCCGAAGCGCAAGTGCGCAGCTCGAGTCCCGAAGAAGTGTTCGACGACGCGGCCGTCAAAGCGGTTAAGCAATGGCGCTTTGAGCCGGCTACCAAAGACGGCAAGCCGGTTGCAACGCGCAGCATGATCCGTCTGAAGTTCTAAGCGATCCTTCTAAGCGAACTAAGTATCGCTGGGAAAAAAGGGCCGACTCTGTCGGCCCTTTTCTTTTGAGGGTCTCGCTCTTAACACGGAGCGAACTCACAATTTTTGCGGACAGTGTTATTTTTGCGGACGGATTTCTTGATTGACTCGGTCACGCAATTTTCCGCGATAGGTCTCGACGTATTGCGCGCAAGCAGGCGCGCCCCGGAACGCGTTGGCATCCCCTCCTTCCTTGCGTTGTAGCTTCGCAAACAGATCTGCGAGCTCCGGATGCGGTGTCAGCATCACATCGCAGCTCAGCCCCTCGAGCGCGGCAAAACTTTGCTCCAACTGCTGTTGGCCAGTCGGCTTGCGGCTCGAGGCCGTGTATTGGTAGCCGGGCGCGGAAATCGGATTCAAGCTATCGGCATACACGATGTTCAAGCATTGCTGGTTCTCGCAAGACTGCCACGTCCAACTGGTGCCCCCGGGTGTGTGGCCCGGCGTCAGATGAGGCGTGATCGCAAGCGAACCCACCCTCTGCGTCTCCTTATCCTTGAACACACGGACGTTCGTCGCCGGCGCGATGGCTTGAATCGTGCCGTACTGCGGATCGTCAGTGCCCACCGGGCCTGCGTTCAGCACCTTGGCGGCGATCGGGCTGCCCGCGACGACCGCGCCACTCAATTTCTGCAGCTCCGCAATACCGCCTGCATGATCGAAATGCACATGCGAGTTCAGAATCAGCTTCACGTCTTCCAACTTGAAACCTAAGGCACGCACATTGGCAGCAATTTGTTGAGCTGCTTCGGGGATCGCACCATCGATCAACACGTGACCTTGATCGGACGTGATCAAGATGGAACTGAGCCCGCGAGTGCCCACGTAATAGGTGTTACCAAAGACTTTGAACGGCTTTTGCGGCTGACTCCAACCCGGCATGTTCTGTGCGTTCGCCGCTTCGCATGCCACCGCGCCGGCAACGAGCGCGGTAAGTAATAGGTTCTTCTTCATCATTAGCTTCTCTCCCCCCTCAAAAAACGTACGGCTATGAACTCGCACTGTATCGACAAGTCATCGCAAGGCACGCTTTGCAGCGCTGCGGAGCGTGTGTCGTCTCGCTAAGGCATTACGATACATAGCCGTGCTAGCGTAAACTAGCCCATGGCCGCAGCATCCTGCCCATCACATCTATGACGACAAGCGAAGACAATCAGCCGCTGTTTGCGAGTGCGCTCGTGCGCATCGAAAAGGTGTGTTGTCTGCGCGCGCGCCGGGGACTGAGTTGCGAGGAATGCAAAACGGAGCATCAGATAGCGATTCCGCTATCTGGGGTCAATGTGCGGCACATCGGCGGCGAGACGTTCACTATCACGCCGTCCCATCTCACATTGTCCAATAGAGGCGAGAGCTATCAGGTCAGTCACCCTTATGGGTCGGGTGAAACGCAACTCAATATAATGTTTCACGAACCCTTGCTTCGTGAATTGGTAAGCGGCGCAGACCCCGCCGCTGTCGATCGCGATCGAATTTTCGAACTACGTCAAAAGCCAATCTCGCTACAACTGCGATTCGCGATTCAGGCTTTTATAGGCGCTCTGAGATCACGAGACTATTCGGCCGCAGAGATCGAGGAGACCCTTCTCAATTTGACTCAGCGAATGCTGGCGCCGGCGACACCGCTACGGCGTGGCAGACTCACACCAAACGACCGTTCGCTAGCACTGCGAACGGACTCGTTGCTGGCAGCATGCTATACCGAGCCTGTTGGGCTGGACATCTTGGCCGCTCGATTGAATGTTTCGGTGTATCACTTGTGCCGCGTCTATCGGCGTGTCACCGGCAAAACGCTGTGGTCGGAAATTCAGCAGCTACGCACTCGCGCCGCCCTCCTACACCTCGACGGGGGCGAGCAAGATCTCACGGCATTGGGACTTTCGCTCGGCTTCGCCGATCACAGCCATTTCACAGCGTCATTCCGACGGCATCTTGGTGTGACGCCTTCCACGGCGCGCCAGCTTTTGGCGACTGGTGCGCTCTCGCAGGTTCATCAGCTCCTGAGCAATTGATCGGTTGAGCAAGAATTCAATAGCGCCGGCCGTCGGGCGACTTCTACTCTTTGCTGCCACGCACAGCAGAGTTCCGTATGGAATCCCATTCACACCCCAAAAACGTCATCGCAGCACCAACGGCCGCAAACCCGTATCCCTACTATGCGCAGTTGATCGAGCGTACTCCGTTCTATCGCGATGCTTCACTGGGCTTCTGGGTCGCATCCAGCGCCGCCGCCGTCTCGGCCGTCCTGGCTAGCGACATTTGCCGAGTCCGTCCGGTCAGCGAACCAGTACCCGTAGCACTCATTGGGTCTCCGGCTGCCGAGATTTTTCGTCAACTCATTCGCATGAATGACGGCGCTGGCCATTGCCCGTTCAATCGAGCCGTCGCCGCGACACTCGGCTCGATTGATGCTACACGCATCGCGGAACGCAGCGCGTACTGGGCTGCCCTTCTGGTTCGCACCCTCGCACCCAATTCAGAGCCGGCGCAGCTCAATCGATATACCTTCGAATTATCCACGCATGTCATGGGCGACTTGCTCGGTTTACCACATCAGGCGCTCAGCCAAATCAGCGATTGGATCGGCGATTTCGTGCGCTGTGTCTTTTCGGGCACTGCGGAACAAGTGGAGCAAGGAAAGTTAGCTGCGGGTCAGCTGCTCGATCTCTTTAAAGAGGTGCTGATTTCCGAACACGAAAGCGGCTCAAACGGGTTGCTATTCGCCCTGCAACGCGAAGGCCTCAGAGTGGGCAGGGCCGACACGGGTATTGTGCTGGCCAATGCAATTGGCTTTTTGTCGCAGGCCTTTGAGGCCACCGCCGGGCTGATCGGGAACTCACTTGTGGCGCTCTCGAGGAATCGGGCGGTCCGCAACGAAGTCACGGCGGATCGCACTTTATTACCGGGATTAGTCGCCGAAGTGCTGCGCCATGATCCACCGTCGCACAACACACGCCGCTTTGTGGCTGCCAATGGATTCGTATTCGATCAAGCCGTGAACTCAGGGGATACAATATTGGTCGTGCTCGCCGCCGCCAATCGCGATCCCGCGGCCAACACAGAGCCTGATCTTTTTGATCTCAAACGCATCAACAGAAAGGTGTTCACGTTCGGCTCAGGCATTCATGCGTGTCCAGGCGATACCTTCGGTATGACGATTGCTATGGCAGGAATCGCGGCGTTACTGGATTCCGGGTTGCAAATCGAACATCTGCGCTCCTTCTCTTATCGAGCGTCGGCCAATACCCGAATTCCAATTTTCGCAAAAGGATAGATCATGCTCGAACAGAACGATGCATTCCTGGCTAAAGCTCAAGCGTTCAAAGGACTGCATGAGAGATCGCAACCTTTCCTGATTCCGAATCCTTGGGATCGAGGGACGGCGCTGCTGCTGCAAGGTATGGGCTTCGAAGCGCTTGCCACGACTAGCCTGGGCGTTGCCAATTGTCTCGGCAGAAAGGCCGTCACGAAGCAAGAAGTGCTCGACAACTGTCGACTCATTTGTGCAAGCACGCACCTTCCAGTCAACGCAGATTTGGAAAACGGTTTCGCCGCAGATCCAAAACAAGCGTCGGAGACGATCCGGCTGGCTTACGAATGCGGCGCCGTCGGTGGCTCGATCGAAGACTACAGCGGCGACGCCTCCCGCCCAATTTACGACTTCAATCTTGCTGTCGAACGCGTCCATGCGGCGGTCGAAGTGGCCCATTCGCTCCCTATTCCCTTCACATTTACCGCGCGGGCGGAGAATTTTCTGCACGGCAGGCCTGACATCGACGATACGATCAAGCGACTGCAAGCGTTTGAGGCCGCCGGCGCGGATGTCCTGTATGCGCCGGGCATCTATAGTTTGGCGCAGATCCGGGACGTGCTCAGTGCCATTACCAAACCGCTCAACGTCGTGATGGGATTCGTCGACCCGAGCTTAACGCTGGATCAATTGGGGGACGCAGGCGTCAAGCGCGTGAGTGTCGGAGGTGCGTTGTCGAGAATGGCGCTGCGGTCTTTCATGGACGCCGCGCAGGAACTCAAAAACGGACAGTTCGCGTTTGCGGCGAAACTGCCCGCTCTGAAAATTTTGCAGAAGGACTTCGATTAGGGGGCGACTAAATGGAGTCGAAGAAGCGGGCCAATCTCGGGCCGTAGTGACGATTCATATCGAACGAGACGATGACGCCCTGCGCTCGCCCGACAATTTGTTTGCGCGGTACAAATCCGAAGTAGCGCGAATCGTAACTATTGTCTCGAGAGTCCCCCATCATGAAGTAATGCTCTGCGGGCACGGTCACTTGCGAAAAGTCGCGAAGCGCAGGGCGCGCCGGAAATGCCATCACCTGATGATCTCGATTGGGACCATGCTCGATTGCTAGGACGGGATTGGGATCTTCGTAAATCTCATCGCGCACAGCTGCCACATCGACAATCTCGTAGGCCAACGGGCGCCCGTTGACGATCAGGACCGATTGCCGCATCTCAACTGTATCGCCAGGCTTTGCAATCACGCGCTTCACCAAGCGCTTTCCGTCCTCGGGCGAAAAGAACACGACGATCTCGCCAGGCGCGGGATCGGCCCAGTGCGCAATTCGCTTCAAGGTGAGCGGCACACGCAGATCGTAGGCCAGCTTGTTGACGTAAAGCAGGTCGCCTTCGAGCACTGTCGGCTTCATCGAACCGGTGGGCACCCAATTGCTGTCTGCGACTGCGGATCTAAGCGGAATGACGACCAATGCCACGAGTAGGTAAGGCCATACCCATTCGCGAAAGAGCGCACGCCACTGGGCTTTTGACTGGAGGTTTAACTGGGGTTTTTCGCGCAACGGCGGGATCGGAGGAGAGGACGGAGTCTGCATACTGACCTCGTAAATTGTGCAGCGAGCAGTCATTCGACTGCGAGTGGGGCAGCTCGTTCACTCAGGGGTACTAACTATTGGGATGGTGTCCGGCTCTCGCCCGCGTGAGCGCCGTCAGGGTTTCTTGAACCTCCTTGACCGCGAATATGCCCTCGGTATCCATCGACAGTTTGCGCTGCCAATTGTCGTGCTCAGTGTGCGTACCCGGCACGTTGACGGGATCGGTCATCCCGATGAGGTCTTCCAGCTGGATGAGAACCAACGCCGCATCCGTCATACCTAAGTACATGTGCACAGCTCGCGCCAGCGCGGGCGAAAATTCCGGTACTGCATCACCTTCGTTCCAATGCCAGAGTTGTTGATCGCGCAGTGCCCGCAGTAATGCAATTCGATCTGTATTGCGCTCACTTCGTAAGTGATCTGCGGTTTCCACGGTTGGATAAAGCTTCAGCGCTTCGCGTAATTGCAAATCATCTGCCTGCCACCAGGCCTTGAGCGGAGGTAGGTCATGGGTTGTTGCGGTGGCCACAGCTTCGTGCACATAGTCGCGCGGAGTCTTGAATTGGTCGCCATTTTTTTCGAACAACAACACTTTGTAGTGATAAAGGCGATAGTGCGACATCGCGTGTCGCATCTCGTCCGGCACCGTTCCCAAGTCCTCGCCGATGATCAGACAGCGCATCTCATTGCTCAGCTGAGCGAGTCGCTGCATTTGATCCGCCAGCGGATAGTGCACGTAGACGCCTTCCGTTGCACCGAAGCCGCGCGGTACCCACCACAATCTGAACAACGACATGACGTGATCGATGCGCAGCGCGCCGACATGCCGCATGTTGGCGCGTAGCAAATCGACAAGCGGCTGAAATCCTTGGCTACGCAACGCATGCGGAGCGATGGGAGGAATTCCCCAATCTTGCCCATTCAAAGCCAGCGGATCCGGCGGCGCGCCTACTGCCGCATCGACGACGTACAGCGATTGATTCGACCACACTTCCGAACCGCTGGGATTCGACCCGACCGCCAAGTCGCCGTACAACCCGATACGCAAACCCTTCGACAGAGCGAACTGCTGCGCCTGCTCAAGCTGCGTCGACGCTAGCCATTGCACAAAGACATGAAACTCGACTTCGTATCGATTCGCGGCCGCAAATTCCTGTACCGCTGCGGAAGTAGGGTCACGATATTGCTGTGGCCAGTTTTGCCATCCGAATAGCGGCGTTGATTGCATACGAAAGAACTGGTCTAGCGCCTCGAAGAGCGCATGTGCGTGCAATGCCCAGCCATGCTCATGCACAAATTCTCCGTAACGCTTTGCACGCGCTGAATTCACGCGCAAATGATGAATGCAGAAGTGTTCGTACAGCATCCGCATTGCGGAGTTTTTGAGGACAACCGCAGCTTCATACATTACAACTGATGTTGCGCGAACTGCGTGTAGCGCGGACCGAAATGACTCCTGCCCGCACAATTCCTGCAGCGCAGTGCAGTCTTTGAATTCAGGCACTCGATCTATTGCAATGTAAGACCCATTTAAAAACAGCCGGCTGGAAGGACTGTAAGGACTGCAGTGCGCGGGATCGGCCGCGAATAGCGCATGGAGTGGATTGAGCCCAATCACATCGCAGCCAAGCGGTGCAGCCAATTCGATGATCTCATGCAGATCGCCAAAGTCGCCGATACCCCAGTTACGGTCGGATCGCAATGTGTAGAGCTGAATGCTGAGGCCCCAGCACTTGCCATTGGCGAGCACGGCCGGCTCGAAACAGGTCGACTGACTCGCATTGCTCGAGTTGGCCTCTACAGCGGATTCATTCAGCGCCAACTGCAGCGCCGCCGCATCATCGACTTGCAAGCCCATCGCGCGGAGAATCGCACGCCGCGCATCTTTGGAAAAATAGTGCAGCTCGCCGCGGTGATCGTAATACGCTTCGCCTAAGCCCCGGCGTGCCGCAAGTTGATCGAGCAGCGTTTGCAAAGCCTCGCTCATGCGCCGCTATCCCTATCGATCCACATGCAAACTCGCCGGCGCATAGCCATCAGCCAATAACGCAGCAGAGTGCGGCGCAAGCTCGTAACGATCACCACTGACTTGTCGTTGAGCGTGGTCTTGCGGACGCCACAGCGCAGTATCCAAGACGAGCTGCCACTGCACGTCGCGCAGCGCGCGCGGCAACACGAACGCGATCGGCGCATCGCTGGCATTACATATATAAAAGAGATGGCCGTTGGCTGTCCCTTGTGCATCGGTGAAAACGTGACCGACCAATACGCCGATGGCTCGAGCGTCGGGATCGTGCCAGTCCGCAGCGGTGAGTTCGTAGCCGTTCGGATGACGCCAACTGACATCTTTATGTTCGCGATCGGCTTGACGAGCGCCTTTCAAAAACGTTTCGCGTCTTAATCCCGGCGAGCGGCGCCGCAATGCGAGCAGCGCACACGTGAAATCGATTAGCGCGGTCTGATCGCGCGTGAAACGCCAGTTGACCCAACTGAGCATATTGTCCTGGCAATACGCATTATTGTTGCCGCCTTGCGTGCGGCCAAACTCGTCGCCGGCCTGCAGCATCGGCACACCCTGAGACAATAGGAGGGTCGATAAGAAATTCCGCTGCTGCCGCTCGCGTACATCGACGACACCCGCATCGTCGGTGGCGCCCTCGATGCCGCAGTTCCAACTCAGATTGTGGTTGTGTCCATCGCGGTTGTTCTCGCCATTTGCTTCGTTGTGCTTGTCGTTGAACGCAACCGCGTCGTAGAGCGTGAAGCCGTCGTGGCAACTGACAAAATTGATGCTCGCTGTCGGGCGGCGGCCGGTCGCGCGAAATAAATCACTCGATCCCGCAAAGCGTTCTGCGAATCGTCCAAGGTCGCCCGGATTGCCGCGCCAAAAGCCACGCATCGTATCTCGGTACAAGTCGTTCCATTCGGACCAACCGGTCGGAAAGCGGCTCAACTGATAGCCGTCCGGACCCACATCCCACGGCTCCGCAATCATCTTGACGTAGCGAAGACGCGACTCCGCGGCGATCGCTTTAAAGAAGTTTCCGTCCGGACGGAAGCGCCCTTCATCGCGCCCCAACACCGGCGCCAAGTCGAAGCGAAATCCGTCGACGCGCATTTCCTCTACCCAGTAACGCAGACAATCGACAACCAACTGCAGCGTCGCCGGATGACCGATCGCCAAGGTGTTACCGCAACCGCTGCGATCCTGGTAATGGCGAGGATGATGCGGATCGAGCCGGTAGTACCCGGCATTATCCAGGCCTTTGAGAGATAACGTTGGCCCGAGCTGATTGCCTTCCGCCGTATGATTGAATACCACATCGAGAATGACTTCGATTCCGGCGGCATGCAGTGCTTTCACCATCGTCTTGAATTCCAAGACAGCGTCGGTTACCGCATATTCTTGGGCCGGTGCACATAAAGCGACCGTGTTGTAGCCCCAGTAGTTACTCAAACCGCCGGAATCGAAGTCCCGCTCACTGACGAACGCTTGAACCGGCAAAAGCTCGACCGCCGTGATGCCCAATCGCTTCAGATGATCGATGACGGCCGGGTGCGCAAGGCCAAGGTATTTTCCACGCAGCTCCGCCGGCACTTCGGGGTGCAGTTGCGTAAATCCCTTGACGTGTAGCTCATAGATGACGGTGTCGCGCCACGGCGTTGCGGGGGCGTGATCGCCCGCCCAATCGAACGACGGATCGACAACGCGGCTTTTGAAAGCGTAAGGCGCGCTATCTTCGGTATTGAGCCGATCGGCGCCTTCATCGCCCACGAACCCGAATAGCGAGTCGTGCCATTGGAGTGTTCCGGACAGCGCGCGCGCATAAGGATCGATCAACAATTTATGCGGATTGAAACGAAGTCCCTGCATTGGGTCATAGGCGCCGTACGCTCGATAGCCATACAGCATTCCCGGCGCACCCCGCGGCGCGGGCAAGAAGCCGTGCGCAATGTTATCGGTGGTCGACGGAAGCTGGGTCCGCCCAACTTCGCGTCCGTCGGCATCGAACACGCACAACTCAACATGCGTGGCGCCTGCGCAGTGAACCGCGAAATTGACGCCCGCACCGGTCCACGTCGCGCCAAGAGGGGCGGGTTCACCGGCGATCATCAGGATTTGGAGTGGGTTGTGATTCATACGTCAGTCGCGGTTATTCTACCGCGAGCCGCTGCGCTGCCAACCGCGCTCTTTGCAGCGACTGACATTTGCCTCAGATGTCTGCACCGTTACAAAGCGGCTTTTTCACGGACGCGCCATCACAGCTCTTCATTTCGGCCTTCACTTCGGTCCTCCGACCAACGCCAGCATTGAACTGCCCGCCAAGTCTGGACCTGAAATCCAAAAAAGTTCGCGGACCCGCAACTTCGACCGCCGAATCAGGCGGCCTGGCGATACTCCAACGCGACGGCCACTGCATGGACGACCGAGGCGATTCGAACGGCGCTTTGAATGGCTTCGAGGCCAACGCCTCCCTCACGCAACTTGACCTCGTGCGCGGTGACACACATGCCGCAGCCGTTGACGGCCGAGACCGCGAGCGACAGCAATTCGAAGTCGAGCTTGTCGATCCCCGGATTGCCGATGATGTTCATGCGCAAGCGCGCGGGCATCGTCTGGTAATCGGGCGCTTCCACCAAGTGCAGAAAGCGATAGTAAATATTGTTCATGCCCATGATCGCAGCAGCCGCGCGCGCTCCGTTGAGATGCGCTTCGTCCAGGTGTCCGGCCGCCCAAACCTCGATCGCTGCAGTCAGCTCCGGATTCCGTGCGGCGATGGCGGTAGCCAACGCAATGGATGCAATCCGCCGCTCGTTCAATCCTGGCGCGCCTTGTGGCGTGAGCACCGAACTCAAATTCAACTTCAAATCCCGTGCGTAATCCGGCAGTCGTTCCCGGATCGAATCGATAGTTTCAGTACTCATCATGTGCTCCTGGTGTTCGCTGCGCCGGCGAGCCGGCGCAACTCACGATTACTCACCCGATAATCGGGCCGATATTGGGGCCGATACTCAAGCGGCCTTCAACGTCTCTTCGCCCTTCTTCCAATTGCAGGGGCACAATTCATCGGTTTGCAGAGCATCGAGCACGCGAATCACTTCTTCGGGACTGCGGCCGACATTGAGGTCTGTCACGTACACGAACCGAATGACACCTTGCGGATCGACGATATAGGTCGCGCGTTGCGAGATGCCCGCAGCCTTATCAAGGATGCCAAGCTTATTGGATAGCTCTCGCTTGATGTCCGACAGCATCGGGAACGGCAGATTGCGAAGTTCCGGCTGCTCCTTACGCCATGCGAGGTGAACAAACTCAGAGTCGATGCTGACGCCCAACACTTGCGCCTCACGATCGTTGAATTCGCGGTTCAACTTGCCGAACGCTGCAATCTCAGTGGGGCACACGAAAGTGAAGTCCATGGGCCAAAAGAACACGACACGCCACTTACCCGCGTGGGTGTTGCTGTCGATCGGCGTGAATGCCGATGCGATGTCGTTCGAGACGACGCCTGTCAATGCGTATTCCGGGAATTGTTGACCGATACCTAACATGTGATCTCTCCAATGACAAAAGGGGCAACTCGCAAAGACCTGAAAAACCCGCCAAAGCCTCAGACCTGCATCCAGAAGCCTGGCTTGATCGCTTGTGAGCCGATGGCGTGTGACTGATTGCTTGCAGCCATCATGCCCCGGGGTCGCGTAACTGGCCAATCGATTGATATGATCGGTTCGATAGCTTCTATCTATCGCTAATCGAGGCCACTATGAACCTGCGCGACCTCCGTTATCTCGTCGCCCTTGCAGACGCGAAACACTTCGGCAAGGCGGCGGCTGCCTGTCATGTGAGCCAGCCGACACTCTCCGCACAGATCAAAAAGCTCGAGGACTACTTGGGCGTCAAGTTGTTGGAGCGGCATTCACGGGGCATGACGCTCACGGAAGTGGGGCAAGAACTCGTGGAGCGCGCGCGTGGCGTGCTGCGCGATGCCGATGAAATCGTGAACTTAGCTCGCGACTTCCGCGATCCGCTGGCGGGCAAACTATGCGTGGCATTGATCCCCACGGTAGGTCCCTATTTGTTGCCACTGGTTGCGAAGCGACTTCGCAACCAGCTGCCTCGTCTGCGCCTGATGCTCTATGAATATCGAACGGAGCCGTTGCTTGCGCGGCTGCAATCCGGCGACATCGATGTGGGAATCATTGCTGTCCCGGCCGGTGCCGACGGCACGATTGAACGGGAACTTTATCGAGAAGACTTCATGGTCGCGCTGCCGCCGCAGCATGCGTTGGCGCACAAAGCCAGCGTCAAGATCAGCGAATTATCCGGCGAGCCGCTGCTGTTGCTGGAAGACGGGCATTGTTTGCGCGATCAAGCACTCGAAGTGTGCAGCCGCATCGACGTCAACGAGAATCAAGATTACCGGGCAACCAGCCTCGAGACGCTGCGTCAGATGGTCGCGGCGGGCTGGGGAGCGACGTTACTTCCTAAACTTGCAACGACTGGGCCGTTCGCGGCGGATCAAGGCGCGCTCATCAAGCCGATCGCGAAGCCGGTGCCGCATCGCGTCGTGGGCGCGATTTGGCGTAAGAGCAGTACGCGCACCGTGGCGATCAAAGCGGTTTGCGATGTCATCG
>Ga0193752_1000310_pt1 | contig 51434 bp, 37 predicted proteins | sample H1c1metaG_FD_144924 | JGI IMG/M metagenome (GOLD analysis project Ga0193752, IMG submission 144924) | Soil microbial communities from a riparian zone of the East river system, Colorado, United States - H1c1 | ecosystem: Environmental > Terrestrial > Soil > Riparian zone | place: USA: East River...
GACTTGTTGCCTTCAACTCATGGGTCTACCCAATCGAGACTCCGTGGCAGGATTACTGGGCCGGCGAAGTGGGCGACATCGTCCGGCCTGCGGCGAGCCGCTACGCTGCATCCGGCGCTGCGATCGGCCTGCAGAGTCATTTCCTTCTGTTCGCAGACGCCCCGTGGGTGCACTCCCTTCCGGACGCAGAGATGGAGCCCCTGCGCTTTTCAGATGAGTCGCTGATCGAATTCGTCAAGAAGAATGCCGAGAAGGAGGCTGCCGTGACCATCAACCTGGGCATCTACCAGGACGGCAGCATAGGTGAAGCGGCCCGGCGCCAGATGGCGGCCCTGCGGCAAGCGATTCGTGGAGAGTAGCGGCCAATGTCACACTGCATTGCTTCGGTAGTTTGCCTGGCACTGCTCATCGGCAGTTCATGTCGCGCCGAAGGCCAGAGTGCGCCAGGAGGTGCTGTCGTGGCGGACGCGCAAGGCGCGTACGTACCGAGCGAGAGCAATCTCGCTGCGAGGCGCTGGTTCCAGGACGCGAAGTTTGGAATCTTCGTCCACTGGGGTCTCTACAGCGAGCTTGGCGGCGTGGGCACATCCGGCCTGCCGGAATGGATCATGAACGATCTGAAGATACCAGCCGCGAAGTATGAGCGGCTCGCGCAGTTCTTCAATCCAGTGCAGTTCGATGCAGACGCGTGGGTCAGCGCCTTCAAGAAAGCTGGCGCCCGATACCTCATCATCACTACCAAGCATCACGACGGCTTTGCGATGTTCCACAGCAAGGTTTCACCTTACAACATCGTGGACGCTACGCCGTTCAAGCGCGACCCGATCAGGGAACTGGCGGAGGCCTGCCGCAAACACGGCATCAAACTCTTCTTCTATTACTCGCAGCTCGACTGGCACAGCCCTGACTACTTCCCGCGAGGCGCAACCGGACATTTCACCGGGCGGGCCGAAAGCGGCAATTGGCAGACCTATCTCAGTTACCAGGATAAGCAACTCACCGAGCTCTTCACGAACTACGGAGCGATCGGCGGTGTCTGGCTGGATGGTTGGTGGGATCAGGAACGCACGTCACTGCGTGACCAGTGGCAGCTCGCGCGGACGTACCGAACGCTGCATTCTCTGCAACCCGCTACTCTCATCATCAACAATCATCATCAGGCGCCATTTCCAGGCGAAGACGTCCAGACATTCGAGCAGGATTTGCCGGGACAAAACACCAAGGGGTTCAATCGCGCCGGCATAGGCGCCTTGCCGATCGAAATGGCCGAGACGATGAATCAGAGCTGGGGATTCAGCCTGACGGATGACAAGTTCAAGTCGGTCGAAACATTGATCCGTACGTTGGTCAATGCGGCCGGCCGCGGGGCGACTCTGGTGCTGAACACCGGTCCGATGCCAGACGGCCGTCTCCAGCCTGAGAGCCTGCATATTCTGGATGAGATCGGTGCATGGCTGAACGTATATGGGAGAAGCGTATATGGCACGCGGGCCGGGCCGGTGCCCCCGCGTCCCTGGGGCGTGACGACGCAGAGCGAAGGGGTCGTCTACGTTCATGTGTTGGACTGCCCGGACGATCGGCTCTTCGTTCCGATCGCCCAACCGATCCGACGCGCGACATCGCTGGTCGATGGCAAGCCGCTCACGATGCGGAAAGTCAAAGGCGGCGTGGAACTGGATCTCAAGCCGCGCCAGCCGAACGAGTGGGACCGCGTCGTTGCGCTGGAGCTTGGAACCGAGCACTGATCACGGCACGCGGTCTATTGACGCGTAGCGCTGCAAACCCGATGCTGCTGTTCATTAGTGGATAGAAGATGCGTACATGGACAGCAAGCCAACTTACAGTGCCCCCGCGCTGGACAAGGGCCTCGATATTCTCGAGATCCTCGCGAAAACGGTCATGCCAATGACCATGTCGGAGATCTCTGATAAGGCGGGCCGTTCGCGCGGCGAGATCTTCCGGATGCTCCAGGTGCTGGAGCTCCGCAGCTATATCTCGCGCAACGGTGCTGGCGACGGCTACGTGCTCACTAACAAGCTTTTCATGCTCGGCATGGAGCGGCCACCCGTCAAGGGCATCGTCGAGATGGCATTGCCGGTCATGCATCGCCTGGCGGACGAGATCTGGCAGCCCTGCCATCTGGTCGTGGCATCAGAAGAGCACATCGTTGTCATCGCTCGCGTCGATGCACCCGGAGATCTGGGCTTTGTAGTTCGCGTGGGTCACCGCCGCCCGTTGGTCGACTCCACTTCGGGCCTGGTCTTGTTGGCTTTTCAGCCGGACGACGTGCGTGAACGCTGGCTGGACCTGGCAGAGGCCAGCGGCATCAAATTTGGGCGCGCGGGTCTGCTGAAGCGCGTGGCGCAGACGCACGCAAAGGGCTACGCGCAGGTACCAAGCCACCTGGTCGCTGGCGTCATCGATCTGTCGGCGCCGATAAGCCAGGGTGATATCGCCGTTGCGACCATCACCGTACCCTTCTTGAAACGCGAGCGACCCAAAATCGGAATGGCGGATTCCCTTGAAAGACTGCGTTCCGCGGCCGCGGAAGTGTCGAGCGCGCTCAGCCTTGGATCAGACCGTGAGCGCGGTGCGCGAAAAAGTCGCCGCAAGTAAAACAACTGGCGATTTAGGTAGATAGGGGGACGGATGAAGCTCGACGCGCGCGCGCTGGTGTTGACAGTGGGTCTGTGTTTCCTGAGTCAGGCAATTTACGGAGCGGGAAGACACCTGCAGGTCAGCTACCCGCCGTCGACCGCAACCAACGAATTGCAGATTGGCGTCACCTACACCATGTGGGTCCCCGACGACGTCACCCGATTCCGCTGTGTGATCGTTCATCAACACGGCGCGGGAATAAACGCGGCCGAGCACGGAGCCACGGCTGCGTACGATTTGCACTGGCAGGCGCTGGCGAAGAAATGGGACTGCGCCTTGCTCGGTCCTTCCTATCACGTGCTGACGGACGCAACCGACGCGTCTCCCGGTGGCTCCGAGCTCTGGTTCGATCCGCGGCGGGGCTCGAATAGGACCTTCCTCAGAGCACTCGATGAGTTGTCGGCGCAGGCGAATCACCCGGAGCTCGCGACGGTGCCCTGGGCGTTGTGGGGACACTCGGGCGGCGGCATCTGGTCGGACGTGATGACGACTCTCTACCCAGACCGCGTGGTTGCCGTGTTCCTGCGATCTGGCTCGTTCCGGAACCGGCCAGCATTCCCGCAGCCCGAGACGCCGGTCGCCGCGTACTCGGTCCCTGTCATGGGAAACGCTGGCGTGGGTGAGCGGGAACGCGGCGCATGGATCAACACTCTGGCGAGAACCCGTGAATATCGCAGCAACGGTGCCCCGGCAGGATTTGCTCCAGATCCACGCACGGGTCATGAGACCGGCGACGCGCGTTATCTGGCGATTCCTTTCTTTGATGCGTGCCTGGCCATCCGGCTGCCACCCAAAGGCAGCAAGAGTCAGAATCTTCAGCGTGTCGACATGAGCCAAGGTTGGTTAGCGCCCTTCCTGGGCCAAACGGCGGTACCGGCCTCTAACTACAAGGGCAACCCCCTGGAAGCGGTCTGGCTGCCCGGCGAACAGGTAGCCAGGATCTGGATGGAGTACGTCAGGAACGGAACCGTTGCCGACGTTACTCCACCGCTTCCGCCGTTCAACGTTCGGGTCACTTCTCGCGGCAACGCGGGCAATGAAATCACCTGGGACGCCGAAGTAGATTTTGAGAGTGGCCTCGGTGGGTTCTTCGTCATGCGCGACGATCAAGCGCTGGCCCGTTTTCCGGCAATGATCCCACTGGGGGTATACGGGCGACCGCTTTTCCAGGGACTGTCATATCACGACACCCCAGAGGGGCCGCCCGGGCCGCCGGAGATGCGCTACCTGGACGTCTCCGCCAGGCCCGGCGAGAAACACAGCTATGGGGTTCTCGCCATCAACAGCGCAGGAGTCACGTCGCAGCCGTCCAATGTGGTTCTAACTACATCGCCGTAATCCGGAAAGGACCGAGGGTCATGAACGGTCTCAAGTTGTTCTTCGCGGCGGTCATCGTCTGGATCTCCAGCCCGGCGATCGCAGCGGACAGGTATGTCGCCTTCGAAGGCGAGAAAACCACCTGGCACGAAGGGTTCGACCGGTACGACTTCATCATGGACGATGCCACTGGGTCGATCACGCCTATGACGGCTCCGGCGAGCGAGGTGACGACTTTCGGAATTGACGTGAGCCTGGTGAACGGCAAACGGCGCGGCGTGGTCGTCGTCCCCAAGAAGGCGGCACCCGGCAATCCATGGTCGTGGCAAGCCTGTTATTGGGACCACCAACCTCAGACCGAAGTCGAGCTGCTGAGACGCGGCTTCCACATCGCTTTTATCGCTCCCGACGCCGGCAGGCAGGGCAAGGCGTGGGACGCCTGGTACAGGTTCCTGACAGAAACACACGGCCTGGCGAAGAAAGCGGTCTTCGTGGGCATGAGCAAGGGCGGAGTCAATGAGTTCAACTGGTCGGGGGTCAACCCCGAAAAGGTAGCCGCCATCTACGCGGACAATCCGGCGCTCTACGACGAGGACTACTCCAGGATCCCGGTGCTGGCCAAACACCATGTGCCCCTGCTGCACGTAGTCGGCACCGAGGATTTTGTGCTGCCGTACACGATGACGGTGGAGAAGATGTATCACCAGTTGGGCGGCTCGATCACCGTGATCATGAAGGAAGGTCACGCGCATCATCCGCACAGTCTCATGGACCCCACGCCGATCGCGGACTGGATCGAGCGGAGCATGAATCCGGTCGAGGCGAACCGGCCGGCGTTCGCCGATTCAACCTACACCAAGACGAGCTACTACAGCGTCGAGAGTTCCTACGTCTACCTACCGATGGAGGCGACCTACGCGACAGTTCGCGGACCAGGATACGTTCCTTCGTACGATCGATATACAAGTCCGGGGACGGGTGACTTCCACATGGATGCCATGTCGATCGTAGTGCCGCAGAAGCCAGCACCGGGCAAGCCGTGGGTGTTCCATCCGAGCGTCCTCGAGCACGACTCGGCGGTGGCTCTCGCACTGCTGGCGAATGGCTACCACATCGTCCTGCCACCAATCTCCGGGTCGGGAGCCGTGCAAGCGAAATGGGACGAGGTCTATCAGCTGATGGTCAACGATGGATTCTCGAAAAAGGTGGTGATGGAAGGGACCGGAGCCAAGGCGGGCGAATCGTACGCGTGGGCCATCGCGAACCCGGACAAGGTCTCGGCGATTTACGCCCGCAATCCGCTCCTGGTCAGCCACATGTCGAAGACGCTGCCGATCGACACCCTGGCGCCACTGGCAAAGGCCGGAGTTCCGATCCTGCACGACTGCGGAAGCCTCGACCCGTGGCTGATGAGCCAGACTCGGGTGGTGGAGAAGCGGTACCGGGAACTCGGCGGGAAAATCACGGTGCTGGTGACCAAGGACGAAGGTCACTTCCCGCTGTCGCGCAAGGATCCGAAGCCGGTCGTGGATTTCATCCGAAGTCACCAGCAGTGAAACAACTCTGACTTTTTGAGTGTGCGCCGCGTTCAGCCTGTGTTATATATATGAACGACGATTTCATATTTGAATACACGCTCTGTACCGCCGGAGGCGCAGATGAAGCACGACGAAACACCGAGCGACGCAGGTCACTTGCGGCCGGCGTGGCATCTCTTGTTCCTCGTTGTCAGCCTGTTCTTCCTATGGGGTGTCGCTAACAACCTCAATGACATCCTGATCAAGCAGTTCAAGAAGGCTTTCGAGCTCTCTGATTTCCAGGCGGGCCTGGTGCAAAGCGCCTTCTATTTCGGTTATTTCACCTTTGCGATCCCGGCAGCCATGTTCATGCGCCGATTCGGTTACAAAGGCGCCATTGTCCTCGGGTTGCTTTTCTACGCGTGCGGCGCGTTCTTGTTCTACCCCGCCGCCGACAACCACTCATACGGCTTGTTTCTGCTGGCGCTGTACGTCATCGCCAGTGGCCTGGCGTTTCTTGAAACCTCCGCCAATCCGTTGATCACCGTGCTTGGCGCGCGCGAAGGTGCGGCACAGCGGCTGAACCTGGCGCAGGCCTTCAATCCGCTCGGCTCCATCACCGGAGTGCTGGTTGGCCAGCAGTTCATTCTCTCGGGCATCGAGCACACCCCCGAGCAGATTGCCGCGTTGACTGCGGCGGAACGCACCACGTTCTATGCAACCGAATCAGCGGCTGTCCAGGTGCCCTATCTGATCATCGGCGCGATTGTGGCCGTGTGGGCGCTGTTGTTCCTGATCTCTCGTTTTCCGAAGACTCGGGACACCGACGAGGCGGGCGATCATGGGGGCGGCTTTACTCATATCGCTGACCTCCTGCGGGATCGATACTTCATGTTGTCGGTCGCCGCCCAGTTCTTCTTCGTCGGCGCCCAGATCGGCATATGGAGCTATCTCATTCGCTACACGCAAGTGAATGTTCCGGGCACACCCGAGAAGGTTGCCGCCAACTACCTGATGGCATCGCTCGTGCTGTTCATGATTGGACGCTTTACCGGCGCCGCTTTGATGCGCTACCTGGCACCAGCTCGACTCCTGGCTACCTACGCATTGATCAACATCGTGCTCTGCACGGTTGCCGTAGGATTCCCCGGCCCCGCCGGCCTGTATGCGCTCGTCGCGGCGAGCTTCTTCATGTCGATAATGTTCCCGACCATCTTCGCGCTCGGCCTGGATGGGCTCAATGACGAGAAGCGCAAGCTCGGTTCATCGCTCCTCGTGATGTCAATCATCGGCGGGGCCGTTCTTACCGCCCTCATGGGCGCCACCTCTGATGCGTTCGGCATCTCCTGGGCCATGCTGGTTCCCCTCTTCTGCTTCGCCATAGTCCTGACGTTCGCGCTGCGCTCAAGTTCGGCGGGCGTCGAGGCCGCCGTCAGGGTTTGAAGATGGCGCGCCTCTATTTTGCGCTCGACCTGAATGACAACCCGGAGTTGATCGCCGAATACGAGCGCTGGCACCAACCGGACCAGATCTGGCCTGATGTCCTGGAAACACTTCGCTCCTCCGGAATAGAGGAGGCTGAGATTTTTCGTACGCACAATCGGCTGGTGCTCGTACTGGATGTAGCCCCCAATTTCAGCCTGGATGAGAAAGCCGCTGCGGACGCAGTGAATGAACGCGTGATCGCCTGGGAAACGCTGATGTGGAAGTACCAGAAGGCACTCCCGTGGGCGCGCCGCGGCGAGAAATGGATCCCGATGCGGCGCATCTTTTCGCTGCGCGAGTCTTCCGACTACGCGCTCACGAAGGTGCCAGGCTAGCTACCCCGCCGCGCAACCATCAGGTGGCCGCTACCGGCGGAGAAGCCGCGCCCGTGGTCGCCCGCCGCCAGGCTCTGCCGTTGGGAAACACGTGATCTTTGAGCGACTGCGCATGCATCTCTGCAGAGAATCCCGGAGCCGTCGGGGCGAGGTACCGTCCCTTTCGAATTCGCACCGGGTCGACGAAGTGCTCGTGCAAGTGGTCGACAAACTCGATGGCCCGATCCTCCATTGAGCCGCTGATGGCGACATAGTCAGCCATTGCGAGGTGCTGGACGAGCTCACACAAGCCGACGCCGCCAGCATGCGGAAATACGCGCACGCCGAACTTGGCTGCCATCAACAGAATTGCGAGGTTCTCGTTGACACCACCGACGCGCGCTGCATCGATCTGAATGAGATCCACCGCCTTCGCCTGGAACAGCTGCTTGAACATCACACGATTGTGAGTGTGCTCGCCTGTGGAAACGGGAAGCGGTGCAACGGCCTTGCGAATTGTTGCATGACCGAGGATGTCATCCGGGCTGGTCGGCTCTTCGATCCACGCAATATTGAAAGGCTCGAGCTGCCGCAGCCATGGAATCGCCGTGGTCACATCCCATCGCTGGTTCGCATCGATCGCTAACGCCACATTCGGCCCGATCGCTTCACGGGCGACTCGACAACGGCGCAGATCGTCTTCCAGGTTCAGCCCCACTTTGAGCTTCATGGTTCGATAGCCGTCGTTGACGGCCTCGACCGCCAGCCTCGCCAGCTTTTCGTCGGAGTAGCCCAGCCACCCTGGAGAAGTCGTATAGGCCGGATATCCTCGTTCCGCCAGGTTGGCCAGACGCGCTGCCCTGCCCGGCAAGGCAGACCGAAGAATCGTCAAGGCCTCCGCTCGGGTGAGAGCGTCGCTGATGTAGCGGAAGTCGATCAGGTCGACAATCGCCTCCGGGCTCATGTCTGCAATGAGCCGCCATACCGGCTTGCCGGCGCGACGACCTGCCATGTCCCACGCGGCATTGATCACCGCGCCAATGGCCATGTGCATCACACCCTTCTCAGGGCCAAGCCAGCGCAGCTGCGAGTCGTTCGTCAGGCGGCGCGCGAAGGCGCCGAGGTCATTGACCACCTCATCGACTCGCAGGTCGACGACAAGGTGACGCAACGCAGCGAGCGCGGCGGTCTGCACATCGTTGCCCCGACCAATAGTGAAGGCAAAACCGTGTCCACACAGTCCGGTGGAATCGTTGGTGCGAAGTTGCACGTAGGCAGCAGAGTAATCCGGATCGGGATTCATCGCGTCCGAGCCATCCAGCTCGCGCGATGTCTGGAATCGTACATCGAAGGTGTCCAGTGAAGTGATCACGGCCATCTGGGTCGCCTCATCGGTCGTTAGGTGACAGGCCACGTCGCTGTCGAGGGTTGGGCGTCGCGGGCATCACCCGCTGACGCTGGGAGCCGAGTCGTTCAATCTGCACGTCGATGACGTCGCCAGCGCGCAGATACACCGGCGGTGTCTGGCCAAGGCCGACACCCGCAGGAGTGCCTGTGCTGATCACATCGCCCGGCGCCAACGTCATGTAGCGACTGATATGACTAACTAACCGCGCGACGCCGAATACCATCGTCCGCGAGTTGCCATTCTGATATTGGTGCCCATTGACGCTCAGCGTCATCGCCAGATTCTGCGGATCGAGTACCTCGTCGCGTGTAACCAACCAGGGGCCGATCGGTCCGAATGTGTCGCAGCTTTTGCCTTTCACCCACTGGCCGCCATGCTCGAGCTGGAACGCGCGTTCGGATAGATCATTGACGATCAGGTAGCCGGCGACATGCGCCAATGCTTCCGAAACCGGCACGTCGCGTGCGGTGTCACCGATCACGACACCCAGTTCGACTTCCCAGTCCGTCTTCTCAGCGCCCCGCGGGATGACAACTTCGTCGTTGGCGCCGACGATTGCGGTCGTGGCCTTCATGAAAATGATCGGCTGCTCGGGCACCGCCATGCCCGATTCGGCTGCGTGGTCGGTAAAATTGAGACCGACACAGATGAACTTGCCGATCCGGGCAACTGGCGCACCGTATCGAGGGGCGCCAGGCACCACCGGCAAAGCTGAAGGATTGAGCGCGCGCAGCGTGGCGAGGCCTTGCTCGGTCAACACCTCGCCTGAGATGTCATCCACAACGTCGGACAGGTCACGGAGGACGCCGTCTGCATCGATCATGCCCGGTCTCTCGTATCCAGCATGGCCATAGCGAATGAGCTTCATGTGTTCTCGCGCACCATTCAGGTCGACCAGCCGCCGTCGATGACGTGGATGGCGCCGGTAACAAATGACGATTCGTCTGAGGCCAGGTAGAGGACCAGGGCAGCGACTTCTTTGGGATCGCCGAGTCGACCCATGGGCTGGCGCTCCTTGAAGCCCTTCCATACAACTTCCGAATCGCCACCGAGGTCGGCGACGCGCGCCGCCAAGGATGGGGTATTGATCGTGCCCGGGCAGATAACGTTGCATCGCACGCCTTTCGCGACGTAGTCCGCCGCAATCGACTTGCTCAATCCGATCACGGCAGCCTTTGATGCTCCGTAGGCGCAGCGATTCGGCACGCCCTTCACACTCGAGGCCACCGAAGCCATATTGATGATGCTGCCTTTGCCCTTCGCGATCATGCCGGGCAGCACCGCTTTGCAGAGAAAGTACATCGCGTCGACATTGACCGCGAACGAGCGCCGCCACGCGCTCTCTTCGCACTCGAGGATGCTGCCCGGGTGGACAAAGCCGACGCAATTGAATACCACATCGAACGCGGCCTGGTTGCCGACAAACGCGCGGACAGCGGCAGGGTCAGTGACATCGAGCGCATGCGTACTGATGTTTGTTTGAGCAGCTGCCAGCGTTCTCAGCGCACCGTCATTGATGTCAGTAGCAACGATGTGCGCACCCTCCTGGGCGCAGACCAACGCACTCGCCCGGCCGATGCCCGCCCCGGCTGCCGTAACCAACATGCGTTTCGAAGCGAGGCGTTCACTCATGTCGGCACCATGACCTTGGGCGCGAGCAATCCTTCTTCCCGCAGGTGTGCCCAAAGGCTGGCTGGCAGATTGGCGGTCAATCGCGCGACGGCGCTGCGAACTTCTCCAGCTGAACGCAGCCCTGCCACGACAGTAACCACCGCCGGGTGCGCCAACGGAAATTGCAGCGCGGCCGCGCCCACGTCGACACGTTCCGCGGCGCACACGTCATAGATGCGTTGCGCGCGCCCCAGAGTTGCCGGATCCACCGCGGTGTAGTTATAGGTCGCACCCGGTTTGCGCGCATCGCCCAGCAGGCCGGAGTTGTATGGCCCCGCGGCCAGTATCGCTACCGAGCGGCGCGACGCTTCGTCCATGATCTCCCGCGAGCCATCCTGCTCGAGCAGGGTGTAGCGGCCCGCGAGCAGGATGCAGTCGAGAGGGAACAGCGGCATCAGTTCAAGGCAGACTGCCTCTTCGTTCACTCCAATGCCGATGGCGCGGCAGGCTCCCGAGGCTTTCAGTTCGGCCATCGCGGGAAGCGCCTCGTCGAGAGCCTGTCGCAGTCGCTGAGGATGCTGCTCACCATGAGTGGCGCGACCGATGTCGTGCAGCAGTAGCACATCAATGTAGTCGACCCCGAGTCGTTCGAGGCTTGAATCGAACGAGCGCATCACACCGTCGTAGCTATAGTCGAAAACTGCCTTTGCGCCGACGACGGCGAAGCCATCATTGGGCGGCGCGCTTCCACGATCGGTTTCGATCGAGCGTCCGACTTTCGTCGACAGTACGAATGAGTCACGCGGCAAGCCTGCCAGACCGCGACCGACGCGACGTTCGCTTAGTCCGTAACCGTAGTACGGCGCAGTATCAAAAAATCTGATCCCGCATCGAAACGCCTCCTGCACCGCGGCAACCGCTGGCTCATCGCCGACCGCAGCAAACAGATTGCCAATGGGTGCGCCACCAAAACCCAACAACGACGTGCTGACGCCGCCGTCGGCGAAACTACGACGCTCGATCTTGACTGGCGAATTCATAGATGACTGCGGCGTTCCTGAGATCGCGACGACTTCGTGCATGGGGATCTCAGCGCTGACGGTGGCGCGTGCGACGGCGGTGCGTCATCACTTCACTCGGGTTGGAATTTCAACGTGATCTGGGTCGGCTGCTGATTGCGCATGACCAGAAACTCCCGCTGTCCAAGCCATCGCTGCGCGGTGTACAACATCATCAACGTCGCCAGGTTTTCGATTTCTTCCTTCGGGATGTACTCGTTGGCTGCAGCTTCCAGGATCACATCGTTGGCTCGCAGTCCTGACTGCTGCGCAAGGCTGCCGGCTGCAACGGCGAGGACCAGCACGCCCTTGATGTCCGCAAGGCCAGCAGCTGACTGCTCGCCCAGTGTCGTCACTGACTTGACCTTCGCGCCCAGAAAGTCGCGAACCTCATCGGCCGCGAAGTTTGCTGGAGAGATGAGCTCAGGAATCGGCGCGGTCTTTGCCAGTCGCTTCAGCCGTGCACTGGTCACCCCGAATTGATCCATGGGGAAATTCTTGAATCCAGTCTGCAGCGCCGGGCTATCGTCGGCGACGCGGAAATCGCCGGCGCGCGCATCCCTGAACTTCGGATTGCCTGCACTCGAATGTTTGTCGAGTCCCAGAGACTGGGCGTGCCGCAAGGCAGTGGCGGATGGAAACAGGTTGTAATCGATGGTCGCGTTCCAGTGGTCCATCAGAATTGGCTGGTGACCTGCCATGACGATGTTGTGTTCAAAACGATCGCCGCTTTGCTTGAACCAGACATGCGGATGAAACCCGTTGTTGACGAGTACGTTGTTCCAGGCTTCGCGATCGAATCCCTCTCTGAACTTGAGACCCCCGCTCAGCATCAAGTTGTCGTGGATACGATAGTTCGAAGACCCATCGTCAAGGTCTATGTCCCAGCCGCTGTCGCAACGAAACCGGTTGTAGCGCAGTGTGGTCGGTTCGATCGCATCGAGCTTCCACATTCCGGGACTGGCGCTGTTGATGCGATCCATCACCTGGCGGTCCGGGTGCCAGAAGCGATCCCGCCCCCAGCTATTGAAAGCGCCGTTGTCACCCGTCTCCAGGACCGTATTGAACACGTCGTTGTATTCAAGGACATGCCCGCCCCAGGTCCCGTCACCGACGTTGATACCTGCGCGCGGCACGTCATAAATGCTGTTGTGGGCGACCGTTATTCTGAGTGCCATCGAAATCTGCACGCCAGCAACCTGTTTCTCGACTCTGCCGATATCGTGGATGAGGTTGTCCTCGGCGCGTGAATCAGCGGGATATTCGGCCGTCTTCGGGCCGACTGCGCGATCGAGCGCTTCGAGCGCGACGAACTCCTGATAGCGGAAACTTGGTGAACGCACGGCCTCGGGTCGGCCCACGAAGCTGATCGCGCTGCCACCCACGTCGTAGACGTGGTTGCCTTTGATGACGATCCGGCGGTTGTATCCACTGACCAAAATGGCGTTGCCACCCAGGTGCGAAAGCTCGTTGTCAGAGACGATCACGTCTTCTGCATTCTCGAGGTAGATAGCTGCTTCGCGGGCAACCATCCAGTCGCTGCGCAACAGTGGCTCAGTGCTCTGCAGAAACGTTGATCCGGCGTGGCCGAGTGTGAGGCCCGAGATCTGCACGTAGCGCACGCGCGATCGGCTATCACCCTGGACATCCACCATGCGTGCAACGCCGCTGACCGCGACCGTTGCTACGCGCACGTCAAAGTCGCGCGGTGGCATGAAGTACAAGGTGGACGCGGCGACGTCCATGTACCACTCGCCGGTCGTGTCGAGTTCCTCGAAGATGTTCTCGACGTACCGGTATTTCGGGTGGGGCTTGGATGGCCGATTGTTCCCCACGCCTTCGCCGAAATTCAGTGAGCCGTCTGGATTCTTGCCGAGAATGGGCACCTGCATGCCGCCCCAGCGATTCTCATGCAACGCCTGCACGACGCCGCCCGCTGGGTTCTTCCAACGCTTGACGCGCGTCGGCGAAAGCGCATCCGCAGCGTAGCCATTGAGCACGACCGCCCGAGAATCAAAATTGGGATAGCGCGCGCGCACCTGGCGCTTTCCGTCGAGATAGAGTTGGTCAAACGTGCCGCCGCTGACCGTTGCCTGCAGGATGCCGTCGCGATACGGCCGCCATTGCAACGTCAACTTGCGCCCCGCAAAGAGCCGCGGCGCCGCTGCAGGCGCCGCGACAATCTGGGTAGACAATTCTCGTGTTCCGGACAGCTCTGGCCCGATCTTCAGCGGCGCAGACAAATAGTAGTCGCCAGCGGCGATCTCGATTCTGACGTGGGCGGAAGACTGCCGGCGTTTGAACTGCGTCGCTGCTTCAATGGCCTGCTCTACCGTTGCGAACTCACGATCGTCATTTTTTCCCGCTTGAGCGGAATCCACTCGAAACACTGTTGGCGAACCCTCGGCGGTGGTTCGCCCGCCGGCCTGGGCCGCATGAAGCAGGCATGCGGCCCCTAGCAACAGTGTTTTCCATGCCACGCGCGACCTCAGAATTCGTAGCGCATGGCCAGAGTGGTCCGGCGTCCGTTCAGCTCGTAGCCCCGGTTGTAGCCGAATCTGTTCATGCGGATGACGGCCTCGTCGGTGAGATTGGTTACCGCCATTGTCAGGGCGAGCTTGTCAGTGACGTTGAAGCGCGCGGACAGATCGAGCTGTGAGTACTCGTCTCCAAATTCGCCATCTCCGAAATAGCTGTTCTGATCGTAGACGAACCGGTCTCTGAAGTTGTAAGCGAGGTAGGTACCGAACCGCGGCTTTTCGAAGTACACGATTGCGTTGTAGCTGTTCTTCGAGACACCGGGCAATGGCAGCGAGGGGCCGCCGGCCACTACCGAGATTTCGCCAGCATCAATATTCGTGTAGTTGAGAAGAACGCCCAGGCCATCAAATGGGGCCGGCAGGAACGTGAAAGGCTGCTGATAGCTGACTTCGATGCCTTTGAGCTTCGTATTCGCACCGTTGTCAGGCTGAAAACGAGTGAACTCTATTTCCGTCGTGCCACCGCCGCCCGCCAGCTGCACCGTGTGAGTCTCGGTGCTGGTGGTCGAAACGATGAAATTCTTCACGTCCTTAAGGAAGAACGCGAGTGACAACAGACTCTCCTGATTGAAATACCATTCTAGCGAGACATCGAACTGATTTGCCAGATACGGATCGACTTCGGGGTTGCCGGAATTGATCGTGCGAACGTTGGCGTTGACACTGGTGGTCGGGGTAATCACGCCCAGGTCTGGACGCGAAAGGACGCGTGCCGCTGCAAAGCGCGCGACCAGATTCTCCCGGAGTGCAAAACGCAGATTGAAGCTGGGCAGCCAGTTTTCGTAATCGCGGTCAACCGTAGTAGGCGTGGCATCCGGCACAATTGTCACAGCACCACCCTGGTCGAAAATGATCTGACTGAAGTCTGGCGCGTACCCAAAAGTCTTTTGCTTGGTCTGGACGTAACGCAATCCAAAGTTCCCGGACAGGCGCCCGTCGGCATTCTTGAAATTGGCGCGGAAATATGCGGCGCCAACGTCCTCCTCGACATTCGAGACGGATGTCTGGAACTGCACCGGGGGAAACATCCGGACGAGGTCGGCAAGCGGGATGTCCGCGAGCAAGGCATTTGGATCGGCGGACAGCCAGGTCCTCGGGAACGAGGATCCGCCGTCATAGCCGGACAAATAGCCGGAATCGCCGAATTCGCGCATCCACGCCGCACCGTTGAAACTTCCACCCTCGATGCCCGGGTCGAAGGGAACTCCTAACAACGCCGCGAGGTCAGCCGCGCCAACCTGCATGAACCTGCTGTCCGCCGAATGCTCTCGCTTTCCCCAGCTCACACCGAATCCAATCGTGTCCACCCAGCCTTCCATGCTTCGCTTGACGTCGAACCGCGCATCGCGGGTTTCATCTTCGGTTGGCTCATCGAGCTGACCGTTGAAGCCGATGGCGCGAAAGTCGTTCGGATCCAGTGGGTCAAATCCACGCTGATACGAAAGCTCCGGTATTCCCGAAGGGTCATTGGAGAAATCATAGGCAGCGCTTGCGCGCCCGATGACTTCGAGCGAAAGCGAAGTGATCTTGCGTTCCGACTTGCCATAGGAAACTTCGCCATCAAACGTCCAATTGCCCGCGACGTAGGTACCGCCCAAGCCCAACGCCGTCAGCTCATCTTTTTCCTGGCCGGTTCTTGCGTTGTTGCGATGATCGACGCCATCAGAATCCAGGGAAATCAGGGCGCCGTCTCCATCCTCTGTGCTGGCGACGACTGGTCCGAGATTGTTCGTGAAGCGATGCGAGTTCACCGGGAACAGCGCGTCCGTATCGAACCCCGAGTACAGAATATCCGCGCGTACTTCGAATGCATCACTCGCGCGAAACTGAACCGCAGCCATGACGCTCTTGCGCTCACGGTCTCCCAGGTCCATGCCGTAGTTCGACGCGTGGTTGAACCGGAAAGTATCGTTGAAGTCGCCGTCAACGTTGTAGTCCAGCTGCGGCGATCGGCCGGCTTCAACGCCAGTCTCGAAACCGAAGGCCTCGAATCTCTCGACCTGCAGGTCGCGCTTGCTGTAGTCAACGCCAAATGCAAGTCCAAGCCGATCGTCCGCAAAGGTGTCGGAGTAAAACGCCGAAACGTGGGGCTGAATAGAGTCCGGATTGCTCTCGTGGATCGCTTCAACGTTTATCGCCGCTTTGCGACCCCCGACATCCAGGGGTTTCGCAGTCAGGACATTGATCGTCGCCGCAATGCCGCCATCGCGAGAATCAGCGGTCGGCGACTTCGCAACCTGCAACTCGCTCACAAAATCCGCGGAGAGGATCGTGAAGTCAAAATTTCGTGAGCCACTTGCCGCAGGCAACTCTCGGCCGTTGTACAGCAGATGTGAGAATTTCGGGTCGAGCCCGCGCACGCTCACCAACTGCCCCTCGCCCTTGCTCCGCGTTATCTGTACGCCGGTGATGCGCTGGAGCGACTCCGCCATGTTCTGTTGCGGGAACTTCCCGATATCTTCGGCCACGATCGCATCGCTGACGATGTCCGCATCGCGTTTAGCCGTGACGGATTTCGCCAGGCTGTAGCGCAGGCCCGTAACTACGAGCTCATCAATTTCCTCACTTTCGCCTGAGGCTGGCCGTTGCGCCGGGGGCGATCCTTGCGCATGCGCCGACGTCGCACTCCACAGCAGTCCTGCTATCAACAGAGCGCTATTGATCAAACTCGCTTGTGCCGACTTGTACATATCCCCTCCAAGTGTGGGTGCGCCATGGGCGTGCACCCGAGAATTCTGTTTCGTGCGCCGAAAAGGCGGTGTTGCCAACTGCCACATCAACCGACCAAATCAGTATGTTGTTTCGTGTATGAATACACCTTCCATCAATGAAACACAACATTTTCAAGCGGAGTGGCGGTTTCGCAGGCTGCTAGGCGCTCAAGGAATTGTCGCGGGGCGGAGTCGACCTGACGCCGCGCGTTCGTCGGGTGAGGACGTGAGCTGAAACTTGAAACCGATGATTGCCCGGTGGACTGCCAGGCGATGTTGTTAGATTGCGGCGTTCCGCACGTCGCGCTTGAGGCGCCTGATAAAGGGAATGCTGGACGGCCGATGTTTTTCGGTGCGCCGGATATCGCTTAGTGCGTGGAAGTGATCAGCACCCGATTCCTTCTCCCTTCCATGCGAATGCCGGAAGACGAAGGAACGGTCGGTCTGCCGTTGAGAAAATACTTGGCATCGGGCGACGCTTTCTCTTTTAGAACGAAGCTCCAACGGTCCTCTGTGGCCGCAATGTCGTAGACCACCCCTTTCCCGGTTTTCGTACGCGAAAAGGAAATGAGGTTGGTGCCGATCGGAAGTTCCTCGAGACTGATGTCCTCCCAGCCAGCGGGAAGGTGGGGCTCGAACACGATCGTTTTGTTCGCCGCGTCCGGCCGGACGCCGAAGACATGCTCGATCAATGGCAACACGATGCCGTAGCTGGTCCATGCGATCGTGAAGCAGCCGTGGTCCGGCATCATCTCCGATATCGAGCCCGGCGATACGCGGTTGAAGGTGTCAACGATCCTGTCCACGTACCACATCGCTTCGTCGGTACGCCCATATTTGGCTTCCGCAACGGCCTGCACTCCAGTCGAGATCGTCATCATCGCCTGTCTTTCGACGGCCGAGAGATACGGGCCGTATTCTCCGCTGTTCTCGCGCCGGATCTTGTCCAGAAGCAGGATCGCCCGCGCCCGCGGAGCGATGCCGGTTTCCATCGGCGTTGCAATCACCCAGTTCTTGTTGGTGATCCAGCCCCTGTCTCCTTCCGGCTGTGCGGTGAATTCCGCTTTCAACCGTTCGTAGTTCGCCATCAGGTCCTTGTCTCTCTGGGTCAGCTGGTCCGCTCCTTTGAGACCTATCTGCTTGATTGCCCCTTCGGCGGCGCTGACCGCCTGCGATCTGCTGCCGTAGAAATCCGCGTACGAACCGTCCTGTTCGATCCAGAAGTGTTGATTGATTCTTTCTTTCAGGTCGGCGGCCAGCTTCAGGTAGCGGCCTTTCGCCGCCGTGTCGTTCAAACTATTCGCGATGCGCGCCGCCGCCTCCAAAGCCTGCTGCGTATACACCGCGACATCGATCAGCTCTGCGTTCAGGCCGTAAACTTCCATGATCCCGTAACCGCCCGGGAACATGTCTTTGTCCTGGTCCATCTCGCCCAGGAGCCAATCGATACCCGTTTTCATGGCGGGATACATCTCACGCGCAAAATCGCGATCCCCCGACCAATCGAACACCTTGCCAACTGTCAGAACGAACTGCGCGGTCTCCTGGCTATTCCCTGGATTCGCCACCGCCCCGTCGGTCGTGATCTCGTGCGCGATTCGTCCGTTGGCGTTCACCTTGTTCGACTGGTTCCGCAGCAACCGCAGCGTCTGCTTTACGAGGTCGAAATCGCCGGTCGCCGTGAGCGCTTGCAGCGAGTACGTCTCGGTTCCGAACCACCACGGATATTCCATAAAGCCGCCGCTCACGCCGCGACCGATGCCGGGAACTTCCCGGACGAGCCACTCCATGTTGACCCTGCTCCAGATGTAGGCCTCTTGGAGGCGCTGATCCGGGATTCTTATGCGCGCGCGTTTGATGATATCGCCATAGTGCGCCGCCTTCTCCGCCAGCAGGGCAACATGCTGCTCCGCTAGATAGTCGTAGACCGCAATGGCATCGCTCTGGCTGGTGGTCGAACCCGAAACAACGAAGGTCACTGTAGCGCTGGCATGTGCGCCGACCGTGACCGTGTGGCTCGACGCCGCCGTGATGCCACGCCCGTTCGTATTGATGGAAGTTGGACGCTCGATTCGCTGCGCATCCCCAGAAGGCATCGCACCCCAGGCGCAAAACCAGGGATTGTCGATGTCCCTGGCGATGAAGACGCCCTCGTTCGCACGCCAGTCGACGACATCCTGACCGTCGCGGACTCCGAGGCGATCCGAATACCATCCGGGGCGCAGATCTGTCTTGACGGACCATTGAAGGCGCAATCGTCGCGCACGATCTGAGGCGTTCGTGAAGCGGTACTGGACGATCAAGCCCTGCCGGTGATCAGGACTGAACTGAAAACGATCAATGTCTAATTCGTCCAGCACCCGGCCATATCTGAACCGATTGCCATACGGATAAGCGACCATCTCCGCGCTTTCGGAAAGCAGAATCTCCTTGTCGGTCCCTACCTCCGCAATTCGTGCCTGGAAGCCATCGATGAGCTTGATCGGGGGCAACCACAATCCAGCCATTTCACCCGGAACGTGCTGACCCATGTCAGGGAAATTTCCGTCCTGCGTTCCGACCAGGTACGTCCGGTCGCCTGCTGTCACATAGGGTTGCTGTTTGTTTCGTCCTTGATTGCTGATACCGGCGAGTACGGGTGCCGCATAGTCGTTCGTGGCCGGCGGGAGTTGCGCAACGCATGGCTCGACTGCGAGAGCGGCCATGAGACCGAGTGCGAGAAGCATGTCAAGCACCGATCTGTTCACGCAAGGCTCCTCGTCGGCTAACGGGCCGTCAATGCACGGAGACGATCTTGCCGAGCGCCGATACGCCGTTCTCGTCGAACGTCTCCACGGCCACGTGGTATTCGACGCCGACATTGAGCGCGCGCACATCTAGGCTGTTTCCGTGGTCGGCGAAAACCTGGTAGCAGAGGTTCAAACGATCAGGCCTTACACCCCAGCGCACGTTGTACCCGACCGCTCCGGGCACGCGCCGCCAGCTGACCGTCATCATGCGTTGATCTTGCGCGCGAACCGCCTTGACGTTGGCAGGCGTGCGCGGTGCGGATCCGCCAGCGTCGCCGAACACCCGCAAATCGCTGACCGCCAGGTGCTCGGCGCCGACGTGCCCATGCACATAGCGCACGTAGCGCGCGCTAACTGGTAACGGCAACTGAAAATACGCATTGGGCCGATCGCGCCGTTCAGGTCCGGTGGTGGCCAGGGGCTGCCACCGCTTGCCGTCCAGCGACGACTCGAGTGTGAATTCAGTATAGATGTCCGGCACATCGCGATAGCGGCCAGATAGATAGTCGGCGAAATTCACCTGCACGGCGCGCAACGTTTTCCTGGCGCCGAGATCCACGGTGAGCGTTTGGCCGGCCTCGTTCGCTGCCGCAACCCAGAACGTGCGCGGATCTTCATCAGTCACGTGCCCGGCGCTGAATTCGCCGAGCGCTGAAGACGCGGTCGCATGCTTGCGGTACGACAACAGCATCCAGCCGGTGAAGAGACTTTCTGAATCGGTGACCTTGCCCGTCGGCATGTAGTTCGGAAAATCCGCGAAGCGCGTGTTGACGCTCATCTGGCCGTCGTTGCTGAAAGCGGCTGGAAACAGGCCGATGCGGCGCTCGAAGGTCCAGTTGTAGCCTATCCACGGAGTGCCGGTGTTCCACCAGTTGCCGTACTCGTCCTGAAACGTGTTGCCGTGTCCTGCGCCGTGAACGAAACCGCCGGGCTTGTAGCCCACGGGGTTATAGGGAGCGTATTCGAATGGTCCCAGCGGGCTGCTCGAGACATAGGTGCCGGTGGCGTAGACGTTGAACTCGGTGCCGGGCGCGCCGTACTGCAGGTAATAGCGGCCGCCATGCTTGGTCATCCAGGCGCCCTCGATGTACGTCGGCTTATCCTCGCCCGTGTGATCCGGCCCGAACCGCTCCCAGCCGTGTTGCTTCGGTTCCAGTGAGATCAGGGCGCGGGGCTTGTCGATGTAGTGAATGCGCTGCTGCGAATCGACCTCCCGCATGTCGATTTCGATGCCGTACAGCGGGAACTTGTTAGACGATCCCCAGTAGAGATACCAGCGGCCGTCGTCGTCCTTGAAAAGGCCGGGATCCCATGGCCCCGGCTGAACTTGCTTGGGTTGTGGATCTCCTTGATGCCAGGCACTCAAACTACCCTCCGCTTCCCCGGACACGGTGCCGGGCAGCGGCGGCAGGCGGCGCGTCAGAAAATCCAACTGGCCGTGCGCTGGATCGCGGGACACCAGGATTGGGTCGGCGCGCGTCGTAGAGGGCATCAACAGGAGGCGATCGCCATCTGAGATTGCCGCCGGCGCAACGACGCTCTCGACAGGCCAGCGGCTCGGCGTGATGAATTTCCAGTCGAGCAGATTGGTCGAACGCCAATAGCCGTCCGCCAGTGTCATGAACAGGTAGTAGGCGTCCTTGTGACGCACGATGACCGGATCGGCGCCCGTGCGGTAGGAAATCTGCTCGTTGACCTGTTCGAAGTTGTAGCGATAGTCGACATCGACCGGATTTGCGTACGTGCGCCTGGAAGTGTCGGCAGCGAACGTTCCGGCCGCGAATCCGAACAACACCACGAAAGTCACTGCGAGGTTTCGTGCCATGGCCAATCCTCGTTTCATGTAAACGGTCTCACCGATCATCACGAAGCCTTTCGACGTAAGCGATATCCGACGCGGAAACGCAACAGAACGTCCTACAAGCTCAAGAAAGTGTTCGCGCACGGCGGGTGAGAATAGCTCTCCATAACGTACGTTGTGCACGAAGATGCTGCGGTGCATTGCCGGGCGACACCCGGCGCGCTTTGCACCCTAAGGCGATGGATGAACGACCGCATCCGCGGGTACACTCTGCGCACTGGCCAAACCGAGGGGGAAACCTATGTACATCGGTCCAGCGAAGCCACAAATGCACGTTCGCACAGCGAAGCCCTTGAGCGAGCACAACGCTTGGGTGACAGACGCACTTCTGTCTGAGCGCGGGGACAGCGCAGCAGCGGCGCGCCTCACAAGTCACGGGTTCAAGACTGTAACGCACGCGATCAACCACGCTTACCTCGCGGGACTGATCGCCGCCGAACCTGTTGCTCGCAGGCGCTAGCTACCTGAATTGGGCGAAGGTGCGATGCGTGGGCGTCACCGTCGCATTCACGCGCCCTCGCTTTGCCAGATTCTGCTGGCTTCTCTGGTGGGCGCCGGCGCTGGCCTGCGCAGCGGGAACGCAGGCGCAAAGCAATCCTGTGTTCGTCCGATCTCCGGACGGACGTCTGCAAGTCGAGCTGTACACGCGAGCCGCGGCCGGTTCACCCGCCCGACTCCAGTATCGTGTTTCCTTGTCGAATCAAATCGCGGTGGCCGCATCGAACCTGGGAGTTCGCCTGAAAGACGGCACGGAACTGGGTCGCGATTGCGAAGTCGTCGGCTCCGAAACAGTCGCGATCGATACCTCATTCGAGCAATTCCCCGGCAAGCGCCGACATGTGATTGATCGCGCGACCGAAACCACCGTCACGCTGCGCGAGCGCGGAGCGAAGGCGCTGGAGTGGCGGATGGTGCTGCGGGCGTATGACGACGGCGTTGCGCTCCGGTATCGGTTCTCCAGGCAACCAGGTTGGTCGGACCTGGAACTCGAAGACGAACTGACCGAGTTCGCGTTCCCGCGAGACGCGGTCGCCACAATGTTGCCGCTTGCGAACTTTACCACTTCACACGAGAACCGTTACGAGCGGCATCGCGTCGACCGGATTCCGGCCGAAGGGTTGTTAGGTTTGCCGCTCCTCGTGCAACTGCCTGGCGTCGGTTGGGCCGCCGTTCTCGAGGCGAACCTCACCGACTACGGCGGCATGTACCTCGCACGCGGCGCAAACCCCGGCGGCAAGCTGGTCAGCCGGCTCTCACCTCTTCCCGGCGAGCCGACAATCTCGGTGCGGGCGACGTTGCCGCACGATTCGCCGTGGCGTTTGATCCTGATCGGCAAGGAAGCGCGGCAACTGCTCGAGTCCGATACCGTGCTCAAGCTCAACGCACCGAGCGTGATCAAGGACACGTCGTGGATCGAGCCGGGCAAGACGACTTTTCCGTGGTGGAATGACTACTTCGAAACGAATGTGCCGTTCAAGATGGGTCTCAATACCGAGACGGCCAAGTTCTATATCGATTTCTGCGCTGAGTACGGAATTCCTTATCACTCGCTCGATGGCGTCAACGACCTCGCCTGGTACGGCGGACGCATCGCGCCCTACGAAGGCACCGACATCACCCAAGGAATCGAAGGACTCGATCTCAAAGAGGTCATTGGCTATGCGCAGCGCAAAGGCGTGCGGCTGCGGCTTTGGATGCATTGGGAAGCGGCGAAAAAGCACATGGCCCGGGCATTTCCGCTTTATCGCGCGTGGGGCATCGAAGGCGTGATGATCGATTTCATGGACCGTGACGATCAGGAGATGGTCAACTTTCAGCGTCAGCTTTTGCAACTTGCCGCCGACAATCACCTGACCGTAACGTTTCACGGCGTCGCGGCGCCGACGGGCCTGGAGCGGACTTTTCCAAATCTCCTCAACAGCGAGTCAGTGCGCAATTGGGAGTACGACAAATGGGATGCGGACGGCGTGACACCGGAGCACGACGTCACCGTGCCGCTCACGCGCATGCTCGCGGGACCGCTCGACTATCATCAAGGCACGCTGCGCGGCGTGCCGATCGAGCAATTCAAACCCAGAGTGGCAGACCCCGTGGTGATTGGCACGCCGAGCCGCATGCTGGCGTCATACGTCGTGCTGCAGAATCATTTGCCGATGATGGCTGACTATCCATCAGCTTATCGCCCGAATCCCCTTACACGCGTCATCGCTGAAGTTCCCGCGACTTGGGTCGATACGCGCGCGTTGGTTGCCCGCGTCGGAGAGGAAGTCGTCTTCGCGCGCCGCAGCGGCAACGACTGGTGGATCGGGGCAATGACGGATCGAAACGCAAGGGACGTGCGAGTCTCGCTCTCGTTCCTGCCGGCAGGAACGTTTCGAGCGGAGATTTACCGCGACGATCTCGCCGCGGAACCACGCTTCAAAATTGAGACTCGTCAAGTGACGTCGTCCAACGCGCTCAGCCTTCCCCTCGCCGCGGCGGGTGGGGCGCTGGTCAAACTCACGCCGATTCAAGAACCGCCACCTCCGTAACGGCGCTGTTAATAACAGTGCTGTTATGATTCGGCAATGACGGCCGATCGTCCCACCCTGGGCACACTCCTGCGGCATCTCATCGACCTGCTCGACGGCGCCGTCGAGCAGCAGTACGTACTCTCGGGATTGGCGTACCGTCCCCGCTACACCCCGGTCGTGCGGACGCTCGACAAGTTAGGCCCTGCGTCGATCAGGGCCATCGCGCAGCACGCTGGCCTCACGCATTCGGCGGTCAGCCAGACGGTCGCACAGATGGCAAGGCAGGGCTTGGTGCGAAAGCGGCCAGGCAGCGATGCGCGCGAGCAGATCATCGCGCTCACACCCGCGGCGCGCGCGATGCTGCCCGCTCTGCAGCGCCACTGGACGAAGACAAATGCGGCCGCGCACGCACTGGATGATGAACTCACCATGCCCCTGTCGGACCTGCTGGTCGAGGCGATCGCCGCTCTCGATCGCTCGTCTTTCGCGAGGCGGATCGAGAACAAGCCGGCGCGTTCGAGAATCCGCAAGAGGAAGTGATCGATGACTTTGCACCGGTCCGCATCGAACGCTACGACACCAATCGCCAGGGAAAGACCAACGATGATCAAGCAACTAATCGCCTCAATCGCAGTGATTCTCCTCCTTGTTCCGGCAGTCCCGGCGAATGCCCAGGTTTTTGACCAAGCCGAACAGGTCAAAGTGATCAACGCTGTAGCTACCGCTATTGAGGCGCGCTATGTGGATGAAAAAAAGGCGCATGAGATTGCGAAAGTGCTCCGCCGATCTCAACATCGCTGGAAAGAACCACTTAGTGGAGAGGCGTTTTCCAAGGAAGCAACCGCCTTCATGCGTTCGATATCCAAGGACGGGCATCTGGGTCTCAGCTACAGCAAGCAGGAAATTCCGCAAGAAGGTGGCGAAGCGACATTCTCAGCAGCTGAGATGGAGAAATGGTATGGGCCGCAGCTCAACCATGGAGTGGAGAAGATCGAGCGTTTACCCGGTAATGTCATTCTTGTCGATCTGCGCGTTTTTCCGCCTCCATCGATGGCTGGCGACGTGTTCGCAGCGGCGATGACAGTCGCTGCGCAAGGCGATGCTCTCATCATTGATCTGCGCCAGAATGGGGGCGGAGCGGAAACATCCAACCTGTTGACGGGCTATCTACTTGAAGGCGGAAGCGCCCTCAGCGGCAGCTACAATCGGCCCACCGATACGCACACTTATGCGACCTCGCCTGCGTGGGTGCCAGGTCGTCGTTTTGGCTCGACCAAGCCACTCTATATTCTTACCTCACGGAAGACCTTTTCGGCCGCAGAAGCGGTGGCCTATGACCTTCAAGCACTCAAGCGTGCCGTGATCGTGGGTGAGACCACAGGCGGTGGTGCCAATCCGTTTGAATATCGCCGTATCCATTCTCACTTTGCTGTCGACCTGCCAGAGTCCAGATCAGTCAATCCAATTACTGGAACCAACTGGCAAGGCGTAGGTGTCAAGCCGGATGTGGAAGTGTCTGCGGAGCAAGCTCTCATCAAGGCGCTTGAGCTGGAACGTGCAAGACTCAACTCGCGCTGACCAATTGCGCGCCGCAACTGACTACTCTTCCGTAAGACTCTTGCGCTGTCGCCGTCGTGCATGCAGGAGTGGCTCCGTATAACCATTCGGTTGTTCGGCTCCCTTGAATACCAGGTCGCAGGCTGCCTGGAACGCCAATGAGCGCTCGAATCCTGGTGACATCGGCGCGTAGGCAGGATCCGCGACATTCTGCCCATCGACGACTTCGGCCATCCGTTTCAGCGCCGCCAGCACTTCATCGCGCGTCACGATGCCATGCAGCAGCCAGTTGGCGATGTGCTGGCTCGAGATGCGCAGCGTCGCCCGATCTTCCATCAGCCCCACGTCGTGGATGTCAGGCACCTTCGAACACCCGATTCCCTGATCGATCCAGCGCACCACGTAGCCGAGAATGCCCTGCGCATTGTTGTCGAGCTCTTCGCGTTTTTCCGCTTCACTCCATTTCGCATGCGGCGCGAGCGGCGGGGTCAGGATGTCGCGCAAGGCGGCACGTTGCCGCGTCGCAAGCTCGCGCTGCCGCGCGGTCACGTCTACCTGGTGGTAGTGCAATGCGTGCAGCGTCGCGGCGGTGGGGCTCGGAACCCATGCGGTATTGGCACCCGCCCTCGGATGCGCGATCTTGGTCTCGAGCATCTCAGCCATCCGATCAGGCATCGCCCACATGCCTTTGCCGATCTGTGCGCGACCGGCCATTCCGCTGGCCAGCCCCACATCGACATTGTGATCTTCGTATGCCTTGAGCCAGACCGCAGTGCGTATCTCGCCCTTGCGCAGTACCGCGCCCGCCTGCATCGCGGTGTGAATTTCATCGCCAGTGCGATCGAGAAAACCCGTGTTGATGAAAATGATGCGGTCCTTGACCGCGCGAATGCACTCTTTCAGATTGACCGTCGTGCGCCGCTCTTCGTCCATCACGCCGATCTTCACGGTGTGGCGCGCGAGCCCGAGCAAATCCTCGACGCGATCGAACAGTGTGTTCGCGAACGCGACCTCATCGGACCCGTGCATCTTCGGCTTGACGATGTAGACCGAGTTCGTGCGGCTGTTCCGGAATTGTCCAAGCCCCTTGAGATCAAAGAGCGCGATCAACACCGTCACCGCGGCATCGACGATGCCTTCCGGTGCCTCCCTCTCCCGGTGAAGAATCAGATCGGTCGTCATCAAATGACCCACATTCCGAACCAACATCAGACTGCGGCCAGGAATGTCTGCTTTGCCGCCCGCGGGCGTCAGGTAGCTGCGATCGGCATTGAGCGTGCGTTCGACGTGGCCGTTGCCTTTGGCAAATCGCGCGGTGAGATCGCCGCGCATCAAGCCGAGCCAGTTGCGATACACAGCCACCTTGTCGGCACTGTCGACTGCGGCAATCGAGTCCTCGAGATCCATGATGGTGGTCAACGCCGATTCGAGCTGCACATCCGCAATGCCCGCCTTATCGTCGCGGCCGATCACATGCATGCGATCGATGAGCACTTCGACATGCAGCCCGTGATGCTGAAAAAGGAGCGCGGCCGGGGATGCTTCCGTACCGACGTATCCCTTGAACTGCGATGGCGTCTCGAGCGCGACGTAGGTGTCATTGCTCAACGCCACCCGCAGCTCTCCGCCCGACAGGGAATAGCCGATGGCATCCCGATGACTGCCGGACGCGAGCGGCACGGCCTGGTCCAGCACCGCCCGCGCGCGTTCGATCACCTCGCGCCCGCGGGTCGCGTTGTATCCTGCACCGCGCGCCAGCTTTCCGGTTTCCGCGACAGCATCGGTGCCATAAAGGGCGTCGTAGAGACTGCCCCAGCGGGAGTTGGCGGCATTGAGTGCATAGCGCGCGTTGCTGAGCGGCACGACCAACTGAGGACCCGCGAGTTGGGCAATCTCCGCGTCGACATTCTGCGTGCCGATGTGAAAGTCCGGTCCTTCCGGAATCAAGTAGCCAGACCTGACCAGGTGCGCTTCGTGGGCTGCGACGTCGAAGGGTTGTCCACGCCGGGCGCGATGCCATTCGTCGATGTCGAGCTGAAGCCGGTCGCGTCGCGCGAGCAGCGCCTGGTTGACGGGGACGAGCTGGTCCAGCAGCGCGGCGAAACCGCTCCAGAAGCGCGCGGCGTCCAACTTGAGGACGGGCGCAAGATCCTGTTCGATCAGCTGCGCGAGGCCGGTTGCCACCCGTAATCCAGCGCGGTCGCCGTAGTTAGTTTTCATTGCTCACCCGGTCAGTGGCAGGCATGTGCGGTGCGCGGACAACGATTGCTGCGCGAGCAAATCGTCGTGGCCTCATGAGACAGCGCATCGCCGATCCAGCCGATGTTGAGCACCTTCGAGACGGTTTGCAGGGCTGCTCTCGTCTGCGCGGGAATCGGCGCGTCGCCACCCGCCTTGCGACAGGCCTCAGCCACCGCACCGACCAGCGCTGATTCGTCGTAGCCCTGCGCGGACAGCGCCGGAGACAGATCGATCCCCGCCGAGATGACGTGCGAAACGCCGGCCGCATCGCGAGTCAGCATCGAATGACAGCAATACAGTCTCGACCGTTCGCCATCCGGCATGATCGAAATCTGCGATTTCGGCTTGTGCGCAAGCTTCGTGGACGTGGCGCCGGGATTCTGCAGCAATCGGAACACGGCCCAGCGCGGACACGGGTCGGGAACGACACTCATGTTGCCCCACGGCAGCGGAATGCCATTCGCCCGATATACGGCGCGCAGGAATCCCGGTGGATAGGCGTCGAAGAAATGCCAGTGACGATACGGCGACACGGAGGTCATGCGTCGCATCATCACCGCCGATGTCACGCCAAGGCGGGCGCCCGCTTCGACCGAGTGCGCCTCGCGAATGAGGAAACGTCGAAAAGGCGCGCGCGGACACAACAGCGCGGCCGCGAAGGAGCCGCACTCGAAGTCGCGCCAGGCATAGAGCACGTCCTGCGGACCCATGCCTGCGCCGCCAGCCGCCGCTTCCGCAACTTCATTCCACGTCGCCTCATGGGGTGAAATGAGACCGTCCCCGTTGTGCATGATGCGGTGGCCGGCGAAGAACGCGAGCTCGTACTTGAGCCGGGGCTCCTGCGCCTTCAGGCGCTTGTTGATCCACACCGTGTTCGGCGCTTCGAATCGGGACCGCACCATCGCGCGCGCCGACTTGTCCTGGGCTTCGAACCAGCGCACCTGCAGCCCCAGGCGTTTGCAGATCGCCAGCAGATCGTTCGGCGTCAACGGCATGCGGCGGTCGCCGACCTGCTCCGCCGCGCGTTCGATGTCGGGAAAATCGTTGTGACGGGTCTCCTGCCAGACGCGAATCAGCAATTGCGCGAACTGTTTGCCCGTGGTCGCGGTCTGGCTCAACAGCTCCGGCAACGCGATCCTCAGCAGGTCGTGGGAAAACAGGAAGCCGGGCTCGAGGTGCATCGCGGCGAGCCCGCCCCGACTGGCGCGCCTCGGTTCGGCCGCGAGCTCCGTGTTTTGATCCAGGAACCAGGCTGGTGACTTGCCGAAGATCCCCGCGAGCAGCCCGAGCATGTCGGCGGAAGGCATGCGTTGGCCGTTCTCGATCATGCTGAGGTAGGAAATGGACGGCGCGGCGGCCGCATCGATCTGCACGCAGCGAGCCGACAGCTCGTCAAGCGTCAAGCCATTGCCCTTGCGCAGCGATCGCAACTTGGCGCCGAGAAAATGACCTTGTCGGACTAATGCACCCATGTTGTGAAATTCACATTGTGAAGTTTCTGATGTGAAAATCTGCCTCGCAAACACTCTACTCTCTGGCGCAACGTCGCAGCAAGCGCCACACAACCGTCACGGAGTCCGCCCATGTTCGATCGCGCCGCACAGCAACACCGACTCAACACAGAATGGAGCACGCATCCGCGCTGGCGCGGCATCCAGCGCCCCTACTCAGCGGCTGATGTCGTGCGGCTGCGCGGCACCGTGCACATTGAGCACTCGCTCGCGTTGCTGGGAGCCGAGAAATTCTGGAAGCTGCTGCACGACGAACCAGTTGTCGGCGGTCTCGGCTGCGTCACCGGCAACCAGGCGGTGCAGGCCGTGCAGTCGGGGCTCAAGGCTATCTACTGCTCCGGCTGGCAAGTCGCCGGTGACGGCAACAGCGCGGGCGAGATGTATCCGGATCAGAGCCTGTACCCCGTCGACTCCGTTCCGAAGATGATCGAGCGCATCAACAATGCGCTGCTGCGCACGGACCAGATCCATGCGCTCGACGGGGCGCACGACATCGATTGGCTGGCGCCGATCATCGCGGATGCCGAGGCCGGTTTCGGCGGCAACCTCAATGCCTTCGAATTGACCAAAGCCATGATTCGAGCGGGCGCGGCCGGCGTGCACTTCGAGGACCAGCTCTCTTCCGCGAAGAAGTGCGGACACATGGGCGGCAAGGTGCTGGTGCCGACCGACGAAGCCATCAACAAGCTGGTGGCGGCACGCCTGGCCGCCGACGTGTCGGGTGTACCAACCATCGTGATTGCGCGCACCGATGCGGAGGCCGCGAACCTGCTGACTTCCGATCACGATGCGCGCGACCAACCATTCGTGACCGGAAAGCGGAGCACCGAAGGTTTCTTCCAGGTGGAGAACGGCATCGAACAGGCGATTGCCCGCGGTCTCGCGTACGCGCCTTATGCCGACCTGATCTGGTGCGAGACCGCGAAGCCTGACATCGAAGAAGCCCGCCGCTTCGCGAGAGGTATCCATTCCCGGTATCCCGGCAAGCTGCTGGCCTATAACTGCTCGCCGGGATTCAACTGGGCGTCGAAGCTGAGCGCCACCGAGATGCGGGGCTGGCGCGAGTGCCTGGCGGCGCTGGGCTATCGCTTCCAGTTCATCACCCTCGCGGGTTGGCACGCGCTCAACCTGTCGATGTTCGAGCTCGCGTCCGCCTATCGCACCGACGGCATGCTCGGGTATTCCAGACTTCAGCAACGGGAGTTCGCCAGCGAAGCTGTGGGATATCGCGGCACGCGCCACCAGGCCTTCGTGGGCACGGGTTACTTCGACGCTGTGCAGACCGCCATCACGTCCGGACAATTCTCGACTGGCGCCATGCACGGCAGCACCGAACAGGCGCAGTTTCATGTCAGCCGTGCTTCTTGAGCACGGCATGAGTGTGCAGCTCGAGTCACCAGTGGAGCTGGCCGCCGGGCTGCGACAGCGCTTCGAAGACTACAACGCGGAATTCACGCGCATCACGCGCCGGGCGGCACGACATTTCATCGCCCGGGACTGGCACGCTGCACGCGCGGATGCCGTACTGCGTATCGAGTTGTACGAAAGTCACGTCAGCAGCGCGATCAAAGCCCTGCGGGAGGAGCTGGGCGCGGCGATCGACGATCGTGAATTGTGGGTCGAGATCAAGCAGGAGTTTGCGCTGCAAATCGCCAGCCTCCCCGACAGCGATTTCTATCGGACCCTCCTGAATTCGATCACACGCGACTTGTTCGCCACGGTAGGTGTCGATGAGCAGATCGAGTTCACCGCGACTGCTTCAGGTCGCGCCTCGGGCAGCGTGCCCATTCGCGTCCATCCAGTCGGCGACTCGTTGCAGCGCGCGGTTTGCGAGCTTCTGACAGACCTGCCTTTGGCCGGCCTGATCGCCGAAGTCGAGCCATTCGCCAGGCAGATCTGCCGGGAATTGACACCGCATTTCGACAGCCGGCGACAAAGCGCGGCTCCGCAGTTGGTGGAAGTCATCGATGCGCCGTTCTTCCGCGGCGACACCGCCAGTATTGTCGGCCGCATGATCGGCGACGGCAGCATCACGCCGTTCGTCATCGTGTTCCGGCACGACGCAGACGGGCTGAAAGTCGACTCAGTGCTGCTCGCACGCAGTGACATCAGCTCCCTGTTCGGCTTCACGCGCTCGTACTTTCACGTCGACCTGCCCGTGGTGAGCGCAACCGTGTCGCTGCTGCGCACTTTCATGCCGGGCAATCCCGTGGATGAGCTCTACACGATTCTGGGCCGCGCCAAGCAGGGCAAGACCGAGCGCTACTACGCGCTGCGCCGCCACCTCGCACAATCATTCGATGTGTTCGTGCACGCGCCGGGACAGCGTGGCCTGGTGATGATCGCCTTCACACTGCCCTCGCACGACCTGGTGTTCAAGGTGATCCGCGACCGCTTCGGCCCGCCGAAGAACACCTCGCGCGCCGAGGTCATGGAGCGCTACAAGTGGGTCTTCGAGCACGATCGCGTCGGCCGCCTCGTGGATGCACAGGAATATAAGCAGCTGAGGCTGCCCAAGGCGCGCTTCATGCCAGCATTGTTAGAAGAGCTGCTGACCGAGTCCGGCAGCGTGTGCCGGCTCGACGGCGACGACCTGATCGTCGGTCACTGCTACATCGAACGCAGATTGCGTCCGCTCGATCTCTATCTTCGTGATGCGGAATCCGCCGCCGCGGAACGTGCATTGCTCGACTACGGCGATGCGTTGCGCGAGCTCGCCGGCATCGACGTTTTTCCTGGAGATCTCTTGCTCAAGAACTTCGGTGTCACGAGCCAGGGCAAAGTCGTCTTCTATGACTATGACGAGGTCACCTCGCTACGCGAATGCAATTTCCGCGAGTTACCAGTGGCATCCAGCGAGGAAGAAGAAATGAGCGCCGAGCCGTGGTTTTTCGTCGGTGCCAACGACATCTTTCCCGAGCAATGGCTGCCGTTCCTCGGGATTCCGCCGGAGCTGCTCGATTCGTTCAAAGCCAGGCACGGCGAGCTGCTCGGCCCGCACTGGTGGAAGAAAATGGTGGAAAGGGAGGGAATCGGTTGAGACGCGGCAGCCTTGGGAGCTCACGTTGAGGCGCAGTGCTGCGCGATGAATTCGGCATGCGTGGGCATTGCCTCGACACATGCCGAGATGACGCGCTGTGTGTCGGTCAGGAAGGCGCGTAACTCGTCGAGCGGGCGCAAGTCGGCAAAGGGATGGTAGCCGCGCGCGCGAATACGCTGCCCCTCCATTACTTGTACCCAGCTCAACTCGCCAAACAGCTCATTGTTCTCGCGAAAGAAGCGGCCGTTGCTGCGATACAGGTCGATCTTGTGCTGCAGAGACGGCGGCACTTCCATCGTGCGGCAGTACTGCCAGAACGGCGTGTCGTCGCGCTCCGTGGCCTTGTAATGCAGGACGATAAAGTCACGCGCGCGCTCGTACTCGATGCGCGTCTGCGTGTTGACCTCGTCGATGTCGGCATGATCGAAGTCGGCACGCGGGAACAGCGACATCAGGCGCGAGATCGCCGTCTGGATCAGGTGGATGTTGGTGGACTCGATAGGCTCGAAGAACCCGGCCGCCAGACCCAACGCGATGCAGTTGCGATTCCATACGCGCTTGCGCCGGCCCGGCATGAAGGGGATGTGTCGCGGTTCATCCAGCGGCTCGCTGTCCAGGTTTTCCATCAGGATCGCGGTGGCGTCCTCCTGGCCCATGAAGCGGCTGGAGTAGACGTGGCCATTGCCGATGCGATGTTGCAACGGGATGCGCCATTGCCAGCCGGCGCCGTGCGCTGTGGCACGTGTCATCGGGATCAGGGGCTCCACGGAGCGGCTGGGGACCGCGACCGCGCGGTCACAGGGCAACCAGTGCGACCAATCCTCGTATCCCGTGTGCAAGGTCTTCTCGATGAGCAGGCCATGCATGCCCGAGCAGTCGACGAAAAAATCACCTTCGACGCGGCGGCCATCACCCAGCACGACGGCGCTGATGAATCCATCCGGGTCGCGTTGCTGCACGTTGACGATCTTGCCTTCAATGCGCTCGACGCCGTTTCGCTCGGACAGCTGGCGCAGGAATCGCGCGTACAGTCCGGCGTCGAAGTGGTAGGCGTACGTGATGTCCTGCAGCGGCGAGCGTGCCATGTCCTGCCGCGGCCGCATGAACTTGGCCTGACGCGGGGCCGCGGTGTTGATGGAGTAGTCGCCGAGGCCAGCGGCCACACCAGCATGCACACCGCGCAGCCAGAAGTGGTGGAACGGCAATCCATCCAGGTCGGGGCCGAGCTTGCCGAATCCGTGCGTGTAGCGGTCGCCGATCGCGCTCCAGTTCACGAACTCGATGCCGAGCTTGAACGTGCCGCGCGTCGCGCGCAGGAACTCGTCCTCGTCGATACCCAGGATGCGATTGAAGGAGACGATGTGCGGGATCGTCGCCTCGCCGACACCGATGATGCCGATCTCGTCGGATTCCACGAGTCGAATCGAACACGCGCGCCCGAAGTGGTTCGAAAGCGCGGCGGCCGTCATCCAACCCGCAGTGCCACCGCCTACGATGACGATGTCACGGATCAGCGGACCCGGCATACCTCCACTCCGCGCGACGACACCTCAGAACTTGTACGACGCGCCCAACATGATCACACGTCCATAGTTGTCGTCTTGCCAGGGCAGTAAGCCCGTGGGCGAGCCGCCAATTTCTGACGATTGCCGTGTGATTGAGACCTCATTGGTGAGGTTGTTCCCCTGCAGCAGCAGCGTGAGACCCTGAAGCGCGCCTGAGTTGAAGTCATAGCCGACCTGTGCGTCGATCTGGCTCTCCGCATCGATTTGCGTGCTTCTCAGTGTGCCCAGTAACACGCTGCGCGTGGTGGCCGTAAACTCCGAGCGGTAGCGGCGGCTGACCCGGGCCGAGAAACCGCTCCTCTCGAAATACGCCTCGATGCTGTTGACGTTGTCGGAGAAGCCGTCGAGTTTGATCTCGTCGCCGTTCTCGTCCTTCGGCAGCTTGTTGTACGTTTTCGATCCACTCAGTTGCACGCCAAAACCTTCCAGCGCGGGCGTGAACAGGCCAGCGTCCAGAGAGATCGACAGCTCGACGCCGTAAACCTTGCCGCCGCTGCCATTGTCCTGCGTGGTGATCTCGCCGATATTCGGGTTGCAATCCGGCTGGGACGTCGGGCAGGCGAGAGTGAGGGCCGGGTTGTAGTTGATGAAGCCGGTGAAGTCGCGCTCGGTGGTGCGCTGGTAAATGAAGCTGTCCAGCTTCTTCAGGAAGCCGGCGACCGCGACGTAGCTGCGCTTCTCGAAGTACTTTTCCAGCGAGAGGTCGACCGACTTTGCACGCCAGGGCTTGAGGTCGGGCTTGCCGCCGCCACCTGCGCTCCAATGGCCTTCCGTTTCCGTGGTCGAGCTCGAGTTCGCTACGAGCTGGGGCTGGTCCGCGCCGGCGCGCATGTCGTCCATACGCGGTCGGGCCATAGTCTTGCCCAGGCCAAACTTCAGAAGGAGATCCTCTTGCAGATTGAACGCCAGGTTGAGACTCGGCAGCACGTCAGAGTAGGTGGCACCTCCGTTCACGGGTAACACGGCACCACCGTCCGGCGTGCCGGCACCATCGTTCCACGCGAAGCCGTCGGAGTTCTGCTTCGAACGGACGTATTGAACGCCCAGATTGCCTCGCACCGGCAGGCTGCCCAGGTTCGAGTCAATGGCGAACCTCAAGAATCCAGTAGTGACCTTCTCATGCACCTGGAATTTATTCGTCTGGGCCAGCCAGGGGTCCTTCGCGACTTGGGCGTACATGCCCATGATGCTCGGCACATCCCAACTCACCACTCCCTGCTGGATACCGCCGATGTTGATCATCACCGGATCCCGCAACGCGTCCGTCGGGATCACTTGCAGAGGGAGTTGTGTTACGGGGTCCACTGACGGTCCGGTCAACTCAAGCCGGAAGGCGTCGGCCAATACGTTCTTGTCGCGCTGGTTGTAGGCGAGGCCCACATCGAGACCGCTGAACAAGCCCCACTCCAGGCTGCGATTGATCGAAAGTTGCGCCGACTTGATTTCGTCCTTGAACTTCGGGGTGCGCATCTCGGCCCAATTCGGATCATTCGTCAGCTGCACGACGGCCGGGTCGGTCAGGTCCTGCGGGGTGGACCATGCCAATTGGCTATCGCTGGTGGTGTAAGAGAACGAGCTGAATGCATTCGCCCGCGCGACGGACTGGATGTAGACCTCGTCACGGTCGGCGCGCGAATAGCCGACGTCCACCGTACCTTTCCACTGGTCGTTGAAGTTCAGCTCGTTTCGCCAGCCGATCGAGCGGATCGTGTCGGTACGGTCCCAGTTCTTGTCGTACACCAGGCTGTGAGCACCGTCGATCGTGGCACTGTCGACGATGGTATTGCCGCCGACCGTGGCGGTCTCGACATTGGTGAAATTCGCCGGCGGGGGCTGGTTAGGCCCGCCGTTCCACAGGCCGATGTCGCCTGTCCAGTGGTGCCCTGTGCGGTCCTGCTCGAACTTCGAGTAGTAGAGATCGACAACGCTGCTGAAGCGGTCGTTCGGCTTGAACTGCACGACGCCCATTGCGCCGTCTCGCACCTGTTTGCTGGAGGTGACGCTGGACTCGAAGCCCTGCGGGAACACCGCGCAGTTACTGCCGGAAAAGCAGTCTCCGCTGCTGCCGTCCGCGTACGGTACACCGGTGGCCGCGGAGCCCCATTGGCCGTTGTAATCGCCGATACCCCAGGAGCCGAATTTTTTGGCCTGGCCCGGCGAATCGAGGTGTGCGAAGCCCAGCGCCACACCGATCGTGTCGCTGGCAAACTGATCCACGTACGAGGCACTGAAGCGGCTGCCGTACTCGCCCTTGCCCGTGGACGACAGACCACCGTTGGTATTTTTCTCGGCGCGGGCAGAAAGACCTATTTGCCGGCGATTGAGGCTGAGCGGCATCAGCGGCCGGATGTCGATGGTGCCCGACAGGCCCTGGCCGATCACCCCGGCGTCCACGGTCTTGTATACCAGCACCTGGCTCACCAATTCCGATGGGAACTGGTCGTATTCGGCGGAGCGTCCTTCACTGGAGCTCACCACCTGGCGCCCATTGAGCAGCGCGCCGGCGTAGTCCTCACTCAGACCGCGGATGGAAATCGCGGCCGGGCGGCCGTCGATACGCTGCGCCGCCAGACCCGGCAACCGCGCGATGGAATCCGCGATGCTGGTGTCGGGGAGCTTGCCGATGTCTTCGGCGCTGACGACCTCGACGATGGAAATCGATTCTCGCTTCACGGCAATCGACGCCTCGATCGAGTGCCGGATGCCACTGACGACGACTTCTTCGATGGCCTCGTTGTTGGCGTTCGCGTCCTGCGCGCGAGCGACGCCGCTGCTGCCAGCGAGCACCGCGGCAACTGCGGCGGCTACGGAATTCACGGTTACGCTACCGCTGTTCGATGTGCCACGGCGGAATGCATGTCCTGTACGGATCTTCATCGTTAGCCCCCCAAACGTCAGATCGGCTCGGTAAATCGCAGGTTCAGGGCACCTGTTCGAAATCCGGCTCTTTTCTGCAGAAACTCTACAAGGAGATTCGCAGCCCCTCGAATCACTGGGAATGGAAACCTTCCCACTCTGTCGTGTGGAACCTACGGGGGCTGAATGGGTGTGTCAATCACATGTTGCCCCGCCGCGCAGCAATGTGGCGCGCAACGCACAGAACAGAGGACCGATGTGCCTGCAGTGCCTTCGGGAGCGACGACGCAGCACCTGCTCATGTGTGTCGAATCCGCGTCGAGCCGGCGGGAACGTGCGAGCCCGGTGTTACGCTTGGCGCAGGTACTCCGGTTTGGAATGAACTCCCAATTGCGGAAATGCAGTTCGACATTGCCGTAATAGCCGATCTGTGTGTCGACATCCTGATGAAGGGGGATGTAGTACCCGTGTGGGGTCAGGCGGAGCAGTTCGTCGACGACTACTGCCTGGAACTCGGCGGGTCGGCTGGAATCTTCGCTACCCAGTTCGCGCGGCTCGGCGGCCGAGTCGGTCTGTACGGCACGGTCGGAAAAGATTTGTTCGGGCGTTATCTGCGCGAGCGCCTCACAGGCCTTGGGGTCTCCGCGGATCACGTGTCTACATCCGAGCGGTTCAGGACACCCGTCGGACTGGGCCTCATCCGGAAGGATGACCGTGCCATGTTCACCTACCAGGGATGTCTCCAGGAAATCACGTTCGACGCAGTCGAAGCATCGGGATTGCTGGCGCAGGCGCCGCATCTTCACATCGCGAGTTACTTCCTGCTCGATGCCCTGCGGCCGCATTGGCCCGAGGTGCTGCCACGGCTCAGGGAGCGAGGCATGACGGTGTCACTGGATACGAACTGGTCGCCCAATGGAAACTGGGACGCTGTACGGGAAATCCTGGACGCAGTGGACGTGTTCGTGCCCAACGAAGAAGAGGCATTGCGTATTTCCGGCAGAGATAGCGTCGAAGATGCTGGCAAATGGCTCAGCGACCGTGTGAAGTTGACGGTGATCAAACGCGGTGCGCGCGGAGCTTTGGCATTCGACCGCGAGACGGGCAGCCGAGTTGAACTGGCCGGCACGGCACTCGATGAGGCGAGCATCGCGGACACGACGGGCGCTGGCGACAACTTCGACGCCGGGTTCCTCCATGCGTGGCTGAAAGGCGCCCCGCTCGCCCAATGCATTGAGCTCGGCATGCGTTGCGGAAGTTCGAGCCTGCGGTGCATGGGTGGCATCGAGGGACAGTTTGCTGGCGAGGGGCAGGAGCTTCACTGACATGGCAAAACGCGACACCGTTGGAGTCGGCCTGGTTGGCTCGCAGTTCATCACGACGATCCATGCAGAGGCGTTGCGAGCGGTGCCGCGCGCCAAAGTGCTCGCCGTGATGTCGCCGACGAGCGGGCACGCGCGCGATTTTGCTTCGAAGCACGGCATCGCGCACCACTTCGAGGACCTGGACGCGATGCTCGCCATGGACGAGATCGACATGGTCGTGGTCGGCGCACCCAACTTCGCTCACTGCGAGATCACGATAAAAGCCGCAAAGGCCGGCAAGCATGTGGTCGTCGAGAAACCACTGTGCCTGAACCTGGCAGACGCGGATCGCATGATCGCGGCGTGCGATCAGGCCGGCGTCAAGCTGATGTACGCGGAAGAGCTGTGCTTCACGCCCAAATACGTCCGGTTGAAACAGTTGCTCGACGACGGCGTGTTGGGCCGCCCCGTGCTGTTCAAACAATCCGAGAAGCACGACGGCCCGCATGCCGCGCACTTCTGGGACGTCGAGCGCTCGGGCGGCGGCGTCAGCATGGACATGGGCTGCCACGCCATCCAGTTCTTCCGTTGGCTGAATGCCAACAACCCCGTGAAGAGCGTGTACGCGCAGATGAACACCAGCGTGCACGGCGCCAAGACGCGCGGAGAGGACAACGCGATCATCATCCTCGAGTTCGACAATGGCGTCGTCGCCCTGGCCGAGGAAAGCTGGACCAAACTCGGTGGCATGGACGATCGCGCCGAAATCCACGGTTCGGAAGGAGTGGCCTACGCTGATGTGCTGCACGGGAATTCCATCCCGACCTACAGCGCGAAGGGTGTGGGCTACGCCGTCGAGAAGGCCGGAAGCACGGTCGGCTGGAGTTTCGTGATGTATGAGGAGATCTGGAACTACGGCTTTCCGCAGGAGTTCCAGCATTTCGTCGATTGCGTGCTGCACGACCGCCAACCGTTGGTGACGGGAGCCGACGGCAAGGCGGTCCTCGAGATCCTGTTCGCTGCGTACGAGTCCGCGGGCGCGGGCCGCAAGATCCTGCTGCCGTCGCCGACGAGAGCGGACAAGCCCTGCGATCTGTGGCTGAATAGTTAGGCGCTGCGGAGCCACGAACGCGCGCATGCCCACAGTCCATCACTGCCGCGACTATGAGGAGATGAGCCGGCGAGCCGCCGCGCACGTCATTGCCGCGGCGACCGCAAAGAGTGACTTCTTGTTGTGTGCTCCGACCGGCCACTCACCCGCGGGCCTCTATCAGGAGCTGATTCGCGAAGGCGCGAGGCAACCGGATCTCCTGCGGACCTTCCGGGTCGTCAAGCTGGACGAGTGGCTCGGAATGCCACCGGGCGATCCTGCGAGCTGCGAGCATTATCTCCAGAATCGGCTCGTCGGGCCCCTTGCGATCGCTGCGGATCGCTACCTCTCCTTCGATGCGGAGACGAAGGATCCGGTGCGGGAATGCGCGAGGGTGAGCGCGGAGCTCGAGCGCCAGGGCCCGATCGATGTGTGCATTCTTGGCCTCGGACGTAATGGCCACGTAGGACTGAACGAGCCGGCTCCCAGCCTGCAACCCAATTGCCACGTCGCGAAGCTGTCCGCCGAAACGCTGGGGCACGCGATGATGAGTGCCAGGGATGCCAAGCCTGCCTTCGGATTGACGCTTGGCCTGGGCGACATGCTTGCATCCCGGAAGATCGTGCTGCTCGTGACTGGAAAGGGGAAAGAGCGAGCCATCGAGAGATTTCTCGAAGCCACGGTCACGACGGATTTGCCCGCCAGCTTCTTGTGGCTGCATCAGGATGTTGAAGTCTTGCTGGACGACAGCTCTCGTTAGTATTCACACCGGCAGAAATACCAGCAAAGGAGCATGTCGCTGATTACTCTCGTGCCATGCCACCACGCCGCGAAAGTCGAGCCATCGCAAAACCCGTTCGCGTGGCGCTCGTGGGCTACGGACTCGGCGGTCAATCCTTCCACGCTCCGTTGATTGCAGCCACGAGCGGGCTGCAACTGGCTGCCATCGTCACGGCAAACCCGGCCCGGCGCGCCGCTGCAGCGCGCGAACATCCGCACGCACAGCTAGTCGAGTCGGCGGACCATCTCTGGCAAGACGCAAAAAACTACGACCTCGTGGTCATCACGTCGCCGAACCGTTTTCATGTTTCGCTCGCGAGGGCCTCGATCGCAGCCGGCATCGCCGTCGTGATCGACAAGCCGATGGCCGCCACTGCTCACGAGGCGCGGCTCCTCATCGATGAAGCACAGCGACTGAAGGTTCCGCTCACCGTCTATCAGAACCGCCGCTGGGACGGAGACTTCCTTACGGTGAAGCGCCTGCTCGCCGAAGGCGCGTTGGGCGAAGTGCTGAGATTCGAATCGCGGTTCGACAACTGGCGCCCCGCGCCCAAGGACGCGTGGCGAGAGAGTGGCGACCCGCAGGACGCGGGTGGTTTGTTGTATGACCTGGGCTCGCACCTGATCGACCAGGCGCTGCATTTGTTTGGTCCCGTAACGCACGTTTACGCGGAGATCGAACGGCGCCGACCCGGCGTGAAGGTGGACGACGATTTCTTCGTGGCGTTGCATCACGCCGCGGGAGTGCGGTCACACCTCTGGGGCTCATCGGTTGCGGCGCAAGAGGGAATGCGGATGCGGGTTCTCGGCACGCGCGCGGCCTACACGAAGGCCCATAGAGACGCTCAGGAACCCTGGCTTCGTTCCGGGCGCGGCCCCGCTACTCCCGGTTACGGAGAAGAGTCTCCGGAACAATGGGGTCGGCTCGGCGTCGGTGACCAATCACGTGGAATCGAAACGGAGCGCGGCGATTACTCGCGCTTCTATGCACAGACGGAAGCATGGCTATGCGAAGGCGCACCCCCGCCGGTAAATCCCGAGGATTCGATGCGTGGGCTCGAAATCATCGAAGCCGCGCTACGCTCCGCCGCCGAGCGCCAAATCATTCCGCTCGCGGCTGGATGATGCGGGCCGCCGCGAGAGCGGTTGAAGTGACCAGATCGGACGCAGAGAAAAATTGGTCCGCTCATGAGCCCCCCTCACCGGGCCTGTCTTTCGAACGTGCGGTGGCGCAGAACCACAAAGCACGTAGACCGCGACGCAGCTCGAACACAAATCTCCCAGGCTGATGCCACAGGCCCGTACGGAACTTGCGGGCAGCCTCGATGAAGATTCCGCCGCGGAGCCGCCAGCCTCGCCGTCTCGCCAGGTGCGCAGCAAGCTTTTCATCATTCCATGCGAACGAACGCTTGTTGCGCAAAGGAACTGGAGGCACCTCGAAAGCCATGATGTAAGCGTAGCGTGGCTCCGTGGAAAAATTGGGGCCTGCGAAATGCAGTGTCCGGCCGTGGTGCACTGTCGCACCTCCCATGTCCATTGGGCACGCGACCGCGGAAGCCACTGCAAAATCCGCGGCGCATTCCAACGCATGGACACGTGGATCGTTCTCCGGGGAACGATGCGTGAGCAAGTCGCCCTTGTTCGAGCCAGGGATGAACTGCATGCAGCCGTTCTGTTCGGTTGCGTGCTGCAGCGGTATCCAGAAGCTGACCTGGCTGTAAGCGAAATTTGGATCTGCACGATAGGCTTCATCCTGATGCCAGGGGGTGGCTCCTCCACGTCCTGCGGGCTTCAGGATCACGTGTTCGAACGATGGTGTCGCTTTTGAGCCTAGCAACTGTTGTGCAACCTTGGCAGCCCGATCCCGGCATTCCAGGGAACGCAGTCGCGAGGAAAAATGGTGCGGATTGATCAGAGTCGGCTGGGCCTGTGAGTTCGGATCGTCATCGTGCCCGAGCATGTCGTACTGGGCTCCCTCAGACCGGCCAACCCCGCGGCGGAACAAGTCGTCCATGACGCGACGTACTTCCTGCAGCTCGAGCGGATCGCAAAAATCGAGAAGCCGCAGAAATCCGTTCTGTTCGAACTGATGCATGGACTCTGCGCTAAGCATGACAAAACTCCCTGTAGCTATCTCAACATTGTTCAGTACGTCCAGCGCACACCGACGCTCGCGACCTGGCTGTCGTATTCGAGCAGGGCGTGGTTGGACTCGCGTTTTTCAATGCTGCCGGAGAGATCGAAGCGCAATTTGCGCAATGGACTGTAGCCAATCGAAAGCGTGCCGCTGGGCACACGATCGACGCGCGCACCGTTTTGCGGACTCACACTCATGCCCAGGTAATGCTGCGTTTCATATCCCAACTCCAGGGCGATGGAGATCTTCTCACTCGGCTCCCATGCTGGTGCGATGCTGAAACCCTCGGATATGAAGTACTCTGACTCCGCATCTAGATAGGCGCGCAGGCGACGCCAGCCGCCGAGATTCAGGACGATCTTGTTGGAGGCTTGCCATTCGAGCAGCACCTCACCAATGGTCCCCGCAACACTTTCCTTGCCGACATCGGCAAGAGCCACATCGTCGTATTTGCGTTGCAGGTAGCCGACGGTGAGTTCGAGATGGGTGCGCGGACTGTAATTCTGATTCAGTACAAGACTTGCAATTTCGTCCTGGTAGCTGCGGTCGAACAATTGTCCGGCGACATTGACCGCGCGATCAAAGCGGCCCTCGGTGCGCCGTACATCGACTCCGATTTCGCTCTCCGACGCGGTCTTGTAGCGCAAGCCGGCTGTCAGCGAGTCCGTGCGGAAATTATCGTAGCGCCGCTCATCCGCGCCATGTTCCGTGCTGGCGCTGCGGCCAGCGGCCTTGAAAGACCAGCGCGGACCCGGCTGAAACGCGAGACTCGCGAACGTACCCGTGACGTCGAGCAGATCTTTGCCGCGAAACTGGGTATTCGAAAAACTCGCCAGAGTGCGGTTGAAGTCGCCTCCCAACGCGCCGGACCAGGCACTTCCCGCGCGCCACTTCCATTCCGCGCGAGCGCGACCCGAGGTATTGTCGAGCTGGTCGTTACGTTCATAGGCGTTGTTGATCGCGAGCAGATCCAGCAGGACCTTCTGACGGGACCATTGCCAGTTTCCATCGAGGCCGGCCGAGACCCGGCGAATGTAGTCTTCGCTCGCAGATCCCCGAGTATTCGACTCCGGCCGGCGGTACAGATTGTCGTCGTACAGTTCGCGCGCGCCGAGTGTCAGCTCGATTCCAAGCGGGTCGTCGAGATCGGCCTCCCCGCCATGAGCCGACGACACGGCGCCCAGCACCACGGCGACAATGAGAAGGCGGCGATTCATCGCTGTGGCTCTCCACCCAGGCGCAGACGAAAAGCCTCGGCGACGGATACTCCGCACAGCACCACCAGTAAACCTCCGACGCGCATGCGATCGGTGCGCGGCAGCGCGCCGCCCGTGAACACCGAGTGGAGCCTGACCAAGGTTTCCTTGAACAAAGAGCCGACAAAACGCAGGAAGGATTTTCGGCCGGCGCGATACTGCGAACCGAACACTCCGCCGATGACGCGCCGGCGCTTGCGCGTGAGCTCGCGGAAATCCGCGCGCGCGGGATGGCGCACGATGGCGTCGTGCGCGTAGACGATGCGATGTCCAACCGCGGCAATCTGTGCGGCGAGGCGATGATCGCCACCCGATTTCAACGTCGCATCGAAGCCGTCAAAGCTGCGGATGAGTGCGAGCCTGCTGGTCCAGTTGGCGGTCACGCAGACTCGATTGCGCGCGTTCTCCGCCTGCTTGAACGAAAAGCATTTTTCGAACAATTCGCTCGCGGACAGGCGCAGTCGCGGGCCGAAATCGAGCTCCACATGGCCGGCGACGACTCCAACGCGCGGGTCGGCCAACGCCGCGACGGCATTGCGCACCCAATCGGCATCGGCGCTGCAATCCGCGTCGGTGAAGCAAACTACCTCGCCGTCCGCGTGGGTAAGCGCGAGATTGCGCGCTGCATACGATCCCGGTTTGCTTTCGCGCAGCGCGACAATGCCGGGAGTTCCCGCGAGGATTTCGAAGGTGCGGTCTGTCGATCCGTTGTCGACCACCAGGATCTGCACCTTCTCTGGTGGATAGTTCTGCGCGCGCAGCGCGGCGACGCTCGCGGCGATACGTGCCGCTTCGTTATAGGCAGGGACGATCACCGTGACGCGTGGCTGCCAGGCGACTTCGCTCAAGCGGCCTCCGCGATGCATTGAATGACCTGGTCCCACATGCGGTCCGTCGCGGCGCGCTGCCGGATTCCAGCGATGCGCAAGCGCTCGCGCAACGTGCCGCTGCGCACCTCGCCGATGAAGCCGTCGAGCGCGTCTGATCGGACGACGTCGGCCAGCGAGAGTGAATACGGCGCGCAGTCGTATTCACTCATGGCTTCGCCGTACTTGTGAGACCAGCCCACCGACAGGCACGGCACACCCGCGCCCAGCGCAGACATGATGGCGTGGAAGCGCGACGACACGGTCGCGACGCTGCCGGCGATCAGCCCCTTGGCATGGCGCGCATCCTCGATCAGAAAACTGCGCGGCCGCGGGCTGATGCGCGCGAGCAAGGTCTCGACCAGTTCGGCATCTTCGGCGCCGCCGAAGCGCAGCATCACGGGTACTGCATTCAAACTACCGGCGAGGCGCTGCGTGGCGTTGGTGAAGAAGGCGAGATACCGCGCCACCTCCTCCGGCGGCTTGCCAACCGTGAGCTTGGAGTTTGGAATGACGCAGAAATAGGTGCCGGGCTTGGGATCGCCAGGCAGGGCTACCGCCGGCACCTCGTGCGTGAAATCCGGATACTGGTCGAGCGCACGCGGCGCCCCGAGCGTCGCGAGGTATTCGCGCGACACCCGATCGCGCGGAAAAATGAGGTCGGCATTGCGCAATACTTCGCGCATACCATCGGCCAGCGCTGCGTCGCGGAACGGTCCGAACGCCTGCGGCATGAGAATGACTTTGCGCCCTTCCCGCTTCCACTGCGATATCCCGCGTCCGAGGCGTCGCTTGAGTTTCTCGGCGCCCCAGAAATCTCCATACGCAAATCCGGACAGATCGATGACCGCGCGGAAATCCTGCTCGCGCGTAACCGACAGCGCCCGCTGCATGCCGCGCGGCACGAACTTGCCTAACCAGCCGACCTCGAGCCGTTTCCAGCGTCGTGGCCAGCGCCCGATCACGCCGAAGCGCGAGCGATGGCGGCGTGACAGTCGCAGGTCATCGCCGCCAAGCCCGACGCTGATCCTGGCATGGGGAAATGCCTTGCCGATGCGCGCCTGCGCCGCGAGCAGCATCAGGCAGGAGCCCAGGTTTTCCGGATTGAAGCCGCGGATGTCTATGAGCATTCGATCAGTTCCAGTGGCGCATCGAAGCGAGGGGTTTCTTGGCGGAGTAGGGAATCTTGCCGTCAGGATCCGCATGACCGAAGCCGATCAGCAGAACTACGCGTTCGTCGGGCGCGAGGTCCAGCAACTTCGCGATCCTTTCCTCGTGCGCGGCGACGTCGGGCCAGTTGATCGCGCACGAGCTCAAGCCAACGGTCTCCAGTGCAAGCATGAAACTCATCGCAGCGAGCGCGCCGTCGATATAGATCACATGTCTATCGCGTTCCTCTGGATAGGCGCGCAGTCGCCCGATGACCGCGCCAATGGCTGGCAAGGTGTCGGCATAACCCTTGGTGCCGCCCGGGATGCCGGCGACGGCCGCAACCATCTGCGGATCGTCGAACAGGCGGAACACGAACGACTGGCGATTGCACGCACTCGGCGCCTGCAACGCGGCCTCGAGCGCGCGGTCGACAAGCTCGCGCGGCACCGGCTGCTGGCGATACCAGCGCACCGAGCGGCGCCGCTGGCACAGCGCGGCGAATGCGCCGTAGTCAAGCGGTGCGGGCGTGTCACCGCGCGCGTACGGCACCTGGCCGCCGTGCGCTCGCAAGTCGGTGACGGAATCGCGCAACGCGCGCTCGAAGGCATCACGCGCCTCGCCGATCACGCCACTCTGCCCTTCCATGGCGCTGAAATAAGAACGCAAAACGTCCGCGCCCCAGCGCAGATCCGTGGGTTCTGCGCCGGCGTCAGCCGCCAGGGCCGCGAAGGCGCGCACCGTCTCGACGATGTAGTCGCGCGCGAACGGCGCGCGGAAAGGACGCATGATCAATCCCTTCTCCAGGCGATGCACATTTCGGCGCAGCAGCGCCTGGTTGCCGCCGCTGGTCGCGAGCTGGCGGAAATAGTGCATGCGGCCCTGGGCCACGGCCCGCATCTCGCGATCAAAGGCCTTGGAGAACAGCAGGTAGTGCAAACCCGCGAAATGCGCCTGGAACCACGCGCGGTACCGGCGCAGCCGGCGCTTGATCCGGTTGTCGGATCGCGCACTGTCGCGCGCGGGCGCTGCCGGCAGCGGCACCTCGAGCACGGCGTTTCTATCCATCATGACTTTCTTCCTTTGGAAATCCGCGTGCGCAGCAAGGCATAAGGCAGCGACAGCGGCAACAACAGCGTCTCGGTCATCATGCGGGCCATCGGCCAGGTGCGCCGGCTGCAGAACGTGAATAGATAGGACGCGCCGGCGTACGAAATGACCGTGGCAACGGCGGATCCAATCGCGCCCCAGCGCGGGATCATGACGAGGTTCAGCGCGATGTTGAGCAGCGCGCCCACACCGTGCGACACGAACGAGAACACGAACAGGTTCTCGGCGATCATCCACTTGCTCGCCACGGCGCGCTGAAAGATGAATACGCCGCCCCAGATGTGAATGCGCAGGATCGCTGCGGCGCCGGCGTATTGCACCCCGAACAATGTCAGCACGATGGGATCGGCGAAGATCGTGACCACGACGGCAATTGCCGTGGCCGCGAGCGCGAACGCGGCGAGGCAAATCTGCGTGCGCTGCTTGTACAGGTGTTCGGACTTGAGCTTGGTGCGCAACAGGCTCGGGAACACAGCCGCCGCCAGCAACTGCGGGATGAAGTACCACACCTCCGACATGCGCGCGGCCACCGCGTACACGCCCGATTCGGCGACGCTCACCATCTCCGCGAGCATTATCTGGTCGATCTTGAGGTAGATGGACGCGGCGATCGACGAGAGGATCAGCGGCCAGGACTTGCTGAACAGGCTCGACATCGTCGTGCGATCGCTCTGCCAGCGCTGGGGTCGTTCGCGCGCGCCGTAGTAGGCGCACAGGTTCGCGATATCGATGGCCACGGTTTCCGCGGCCGCGATCCACACGAAGGTGAACACTTCCGCGCCGCCGGTGAGGGCCGCGACGCGCGCCAACGCGCTGATCAGCGTGACGCCCATGCGCCAGAACATGAGCGTGCGCACGGCCTGCCGTGATTGCAGCCACAGTCCGGCGACGTCGAGCGCGTTGAAAACGGTCGCGAGCGACAACGCGACCACCGCCCAGAACAGCTTCCGGTCGGCGCCCTGCTCCGCGCCTTGCACGTAATAGATTGTCGCCACGCAGATGGCAATGGCTGCCGCGGTCCCGAGAAAGCGTGCGATCAGCGCCGAGCCGAGCAGCACGCGCTCGCGCTCGCGGTCCAACACCAGCTCCTTGACCAGGATGTTGTTGATGCCGAGCGCGGCGAGCGGCGTGAACAACGCGACGAACGCGACCGCGTAACTCAGCACGCCGAATTCGTGCGGGCCGAGATACCGTGCCACCCACACGCTGACGACGATGGCCGAACACATGGCGAGCATGCGTTCGATGAGCATCCACGTGCCATTCGACAGCGAGCGGCCGAGGCCGTCGGTTTCGCCGAACCAGGCGCGCAACGCCCGCCAGGCGGAGTGCAGTGGTGAATCCGGGATATCAGGCAGAGACGACATGGGCTTCCATTGAAGTTGGTGCAGGCACACGCTCCGCGATTCCATAGAGTTCGCGGACGTGCGCGCGGAACGCCGCGCGGCCGAAGCGTCGCGCGGCTTCGACTCGCGCAGCGGCGCCGAATCGCTCCCGCAGCGACACATCGCTCAGCAGCTGCAGCACGCGCCCGGCCAGCGCGTCCGGCGCGGCAACAAATCCGTCAACGCCATTTTCCACCGCGTCGCGATTGCCGATGCAGTCGTTCACGACGCAGGGCACGCCCGCCGCCAGTGCCTGGATCACCGAGATCGGCAGGCCTTCCCAGCGCGAGGTCTGTAGATAGACGTGCGCACGCGCGAGGTGTTGCGCCACGGCCGCCCGATCACACCAGCCGGTCACTTCGCAGCCGGCCTCCTCGAGGACGGCTCGATACCCCGCGTCGCCGTCGCCCACCCAGATGAAGCGCGCCCCGGGCGTGTGCTGCCGCACGCTGCGCGCCACGGCGGCGAAGTTCTCCGGTGCCTTCTGCCGCGACAGCCGCCCGATGGTCATGATGGTCGGAACGGCTGCAGGCGACCGCGACACGCCGAAGAAGAACTCGTCAACGGGATTTTCGAGCAGCAGCGCTTCGCGCCCCGACAAGCGCGCGAGCAGGTCGGCCTCGCCGCGGCCGCATCCCACGGGCACCGCTCCAAGGCCCGCGACCAGCCATTCGAGTGAGCGGAACACGGTATTGCGGGCGTGTCGGTCCGGATCGAGAAACGACAACCCATGCGGTGAATACAGCGTACGGCACGGCCACCGATACAAGGCGCGCACCAGCCGGCCGAGAAACCCCGCCTTCGATGAATGCAGGTGCAACACATCGGGCTCGAATTCGCGTACCGCGCGGGCGAGCGCCGCGGAAAAATTCGTGACGAACGCCAGGTGCAGGCCGCGCGCGGCGGGCACGCGCACGAATTCGACACCGGCAGGAAACAATGCTTCGAGGTCCGGCGGCGTCTCGACTCGCGGGCAGTACACGATCCTCTGCCGCGCGCCGGCCGCGGCGAGCTCGTGTGCCAGCGAAACGATCACATTGAGCGTGCCCGCGGCTGCGCATTCGGTGGCATGGATGACGCGCAACTCGCGGGCGCTCACGACATCTCTCCGAGTGACAGTCGCGGCAGCGCGGCGTCGAGCTCCGAAAATCCGAGCGCCGCGAGAATCTCGCCCAGCACGATCTGGGCATTGGCGGTCCAGGTGTAGTGCGCAAGGCGCCTGATGGCAGCGCGGCGCAGGCGCTCGCGCAGTTCCCGATCGCGGGCAGGACCTGCAAGCAACGCGGCGAGTGCATCGGCATCGCGCGGATCGAAATACAGCGCCGCGTCCGCGCATACCTCCGGCAGGGATCCCGCGTCCGCCGCGAGCACCGGGCAGCCATTGGCCATCGCTTCGAGCGCCGGCAATCCAAATCCTTCGTAGAGCGATGGGAACAGCAACCAGGCCGCGTGCGCGTACAACGCGCCGAGATCTTCGTCAGGGACATACCCAAGCAGTTTGAACTGCTCGTCCGGCTGGCGCGCATTCCCGAAGATGCTCGCGTCCGCCGCACCCGCGACGGCCACCGTCCACGGTACCGGCGCCTGCGCGAGCGCACGCGCCACGACGTCGAGATTCTTGTTGGGCTTGAGGCTGCCTACCAGCAACAGGTAATTGCCTGGCTCGAGCCCGTAACGCGCGACCACCGCCGCGGTGTCGCCCGAGGCAATCGCGTGGCTCCACCCTTCGCGCCCGACCGCGATCCTGCGCGTGACGCCGTAACGCGAGGCGATCTCACGCGCGGAAAATTCCGACACCGTCATCATGGTCGCGACGCGCTGCTGCAGCAGCGCGACCACGGCATCCTGCACCAGTCGGTATCGCAGCGAAAAGCACTCCGGCATGGCCCGCACCGTCGCGTCGTGCAGCGTGATCAGCTGGTGTCGCTTGATCACGGGGGCGGAGTAGTTGAAGTTGACCAGCAAATCGCCGCGCGCGAACCACGGCAACTGCACCTGTTCCCACAGATGCCCGCGCAGTCCCGGTAGTTTGGCGATCGCGATCTTGCGCAGCGGCGGGCAGACGGCATCCGCCGGCACCGCCAGCACGAATTCGATTCCCGCCAGCGCAAGTTCGGGCAACAATGCGTCGAGTGCCAGCAGCGACTCCCGCGCGTAACGCTGCACACCGGTGCCACGTTGCGTGAGAAAGCGGCCGTTGAACACCACGCGGGTCACGCGGCACCTTGGCGGCTCACGCGCACTTGCGGCGAGTTCGGGCGCGGTTTGCTGTCTTCGAACCACTGCGGATCCCGCTGCCACACACCATTTACGCGGCGGAACAACAGTGGAAAGCCGTCGGCGGGCAAGCGCGCCGCCAGCGCGGCATATTCGGCAGGCACACCCGCCTCGTGGGTCGAGCCATCTTCCCAGGAAAGGAATTGCTCACTCATCTTCCAGCCCATCGCCCAGCGGCCAGAGGCATCCGTGCCGGTAACCAGATAGCCGCCGGCGGGAAATCGATAGGCGCGATGAGGCTCGGTCGACTGCAGCAACGCGGCCACGGATTTCGCGGTGCGCAAGGCGGGTTTCGGCACCAGACTGCGCCGCACCAGGCCGAAACGCTGCTCGGCGTGGGAATCGGAATCGCCATCGTCGATGAGGTCGTACCACCACACGCCGCCGATCCAGGGGCGCGTGCGCGCCAGCAGCGTGAAGCGCGCGAGATACATGGCCGCGTCGCGCTCCGCCACGCCGTGTTTACCCTTGTTGGTCGGCCAGCCGATTTCGGTCACGTACACCGGGATCTCGCGCTGCGGCTCGGCCTCCTGGAGCAGCGCGTGCAATTTGTCGAGGCTGGCCACGGCGCCCTCGGGATTCGTCTCGCGGCGGAACAAGGTGTAGCTGTGCACCGAGATCGCGTCGAGATGCGCGAGGCCGCCCGCCGCGATGAGTTCGCGAATCCACTTGAGATCGACACCCGCGGTGACGCCGCCGATCACTTCCGCCTCGGGATTCGCGGCATGGACGGCCGCCGCCGCGGGTTTGAGCATGCGCACGTACGCCTGCGCATCGCCGCGGCCGATCTTCGGCTTCGAACCGAAGCCCGAGTTCCACTCGTTCCAGATCTCGAACTGGCGCACCTGCCCCTTGAGTTCGCGCGCGACGAAACCCGCATATTTCGCATACGCATCGGTGGCGGCGCGCGAGACGACCAGGCCGCCCGCATCGTAGTGGCGATTGCCGTATGCGAGCACCACCATCGGACTGTGGCCGCGCGCCGCCGCACCGGCCATCGCACTGCGCAGCTCGTCGAACTTGACGGGAAAGCGCAGCTTGCCGGCCTCACTCTCGATCGCACTCCAGAATGCATCGTCACGGAAGCTGTTGAAGCCGCCGGCGGCCATCAGCGACAACACCTGGGCGGCATTCCCGCGTTTGAGCGCGAGATGCGTGCACACGCCGAATTGAAACGCGCTGGCGCCGCGCGCAATGCAAAGGCCGAGCAGCATCGCGAGCATGACGCGCGCACTCACGAGGTAATCTCCTGGGCAGGAAGGCTCAAGCGGCGCGCGCGCCGTTGAGACAGCAGCCATCCCCCGGCGGCCGACGCGGCGAGGCTCACGAGAACGGCCATGGCGGCGGTAGCTAGTCCCACGAGCACCCGCGCGTACGTCGAGGAGGGAACGGCAATGAAACCCAGCAGCGCCTTCTGGATCGACACGTGCAGCAGGAAAATCGCGAGCGTGTGGCGACCCACGGCGGTGAACAGCACCGCGATCGGACGCAACGCCGTGAGCGCACGCGCCACCGCAAGCGTCAGCAG
>Ga0193752_1000311_pt1 | contig 51314 bp, 47 predicted proteins | sample H1c1metaG_FD_144924 | JGI IMG/M metagenome (GOLD analysis project Ga0193752, IMG submission 144924) | Soil microbial communities from a riparian zone of the East river system, Colorado, United States - H1c1 | ecosystem: Environmental > Terrestrial > Soil > Riparian zone | place: USA: East River...
TTGATTTATATTGTTAAGAGATGTTACCCTATAATCCTATCGCTTTTTTCAATGAGCAATAAAATTACTAACTAGAACCCATATATAAACACTTTTCAAAGATCTTTGCTTAACTAAACGACATTGACTCATAATTCATATCTCTCTTAAAGTTTCTCTTGATCAGACCCGGATATATATCTTTTTCCTGTCGAGGAGGTATACGATGGACCAGTAAAAAAGGATCATACAGATCGCATACATTAAAGAGCCGTTTTTAAGATTTTCCGAGACGGGCTTGCATATATGTTCATAGAACCAGGGAAGCGCACTGGTATAAATATTCTTACCGGTTGCAGGATCCACATGGTCCACCCAACGCATTAATCCCAGGATGCGGGGCAGAAAGCCACTCAATATAAATATGAACAAAGGATTTTTTCCGAACACATCAAAGAACCGGCTCCAGGCGCCTTTGGCATTTTTAAATTCTATCAGGTAGATAAAGATCGACAGCACAGTCATTGCCAGGCCGGAAGTATAAATCACGAAAGAACTTGTCCATATTTTTTTGTTCATCGGGAACACCAGGTTCCAGCAAAGCCCGGTGAAGATGAGAATCGATCCGGCAACGAAAAGGTTCGACAACATCTCGTAGGTTTTACCTTTCTGCTGAATGTAATTACCAACGAAATATCCAAAGATCACCTGTACTATGGAAGTTAGTGTGCTAACAAGTCCCTCGGGATCAAAAGGCACCCCTTCACCTTTATAGATATGCGAAGTGCCGAGAACGGCTTTGTCAATAGCTGTTCCAAAGAACCCGTTTAGACTGTATTGATCGCCCGGTGTACCAAGAAACATGCAAAGCATCCAGTATCCAAGCAATATAGCCATGCTTGCAACAAAGGCTCCTCTTAATTTAAAAAAGTAAACAACCAGTGAGGCAAATAAATAACTGAGCGCTATCCTTTGTAGTACGCCCAGGATCCGAATGCCATTGTTTGGATTTTCCGGATCTACCCAGTGTTTGAATACCAGTGATTCACCACTCCAGCGAACAAAGGGTGACCAGTTAAGAAATAAACCTATAGCAAATATGAGTACTGCTCTTGTGATTACTTTTTTTAGAAAGGCGGCTGTTCCTGCCTGCTCCATCCTTGGCATCACAAAAGCCATGGCGTTTCCTACCGCGAATAAGAAAAATGGAAAAACCAGGTCAGTGGGTGTGACCCCATGCCAGCTGGCATGTTCGAGCGGGCTGTAAATATGTCCCCAGCTCCCGGGGTTGTTCACCATTATCATCAGTGCAACGGTGGCACCACGAAATACATCAAGCGAATAAAATCTTTCCTTCATCCAACAGGTTTAATATTAGGTCAGTTCCTTGTAATGGACTTGCCATTAATTATTGAACTTACCATTCATTTTTGAACTTATCATTCATTATTGAGCTTATCATTCATTATTGAACTTACTATTCATTGAGCTTATCATTAATTATTGAACTTACCATTCATTATCTGGCTTGCCATTCTGTATCTGGCTTGCCATTCAGTATTGGGCTTATCTCTTATTTGCGGGCTTTCCCCTCCGAAGTAGAGACAGAGTTGGGAAGCACAATTAAGTATTTTGGCATCTTCCACACCTTTGTCTCAACGAAGGAGGGTAATCATATTTCATAAATATGCCATTTTGTAATTGTTTTTCATGAAAAATAATTGTTTTTCATAAGCTTTTTATTAACTTCGCCCATAATCAAAATTCATAAGAATCGTGCCTGATAATAACTTTTCACAACTTATATCTGTTTTTCATGGAAAAACGGCTCCGGAACAAGGCTACCTGGTGGGATATGGTGCAATCTTAAGATATTACGACTTAAGAATACCATTGCCGGAGATCCTGGCGCTGATCAGCCTGAAACACAAGCAGTACAAAACGGAAGACTGGATGGTATTTACTCCCCGGCATATGCCCGAAGATTCCCTGGCAGAACACCTGACCTTTGCGCTTAAGTATGAAGGAATAGATCTCGGACTCCTAAAAAAGTTATTTGAGAAACTCCAGGGAAACGAAATCACGGAAATGGTTGCCGCTGAACCAACCGGTCAGTACAGCCGGAAAATCTGGTTTTTGTATGAATGGCTGATCGACACAAAGCTTGATCTTCCCGATCTCAGTTCAGGCAACTATGTAGATCTTGTTGATGAAACGATCCAATATGCATCGGGAGCTTCGCAGGAAGTCTCCAAAAGGCACAGGGTGAGGAACAATCTTCCGGGAACCAGGGATTTTTGCCCGATGATAAGAAAGACAGCACTGCTCGATGAGTATATGAAACTGGATCTGCCGCAGCGGATAAAAAATATTATCGGTAAGATACATCCGGATGTAATGGCAAGAACGGCAGCATTTCTATTACTGAAGGATTCAAAAGCGTCCTATGCCATTGAAGGTGAAAGACCACCACAAAACCGCGCACAGCGATGGGGCAGGGCAATTGGCCAGGCGGGGGAGAGAATGATAAATAAAGAAGAACTGGTTCGGTTACAGCAGATCGTTATAGATAATCCCAGGTTTACAAAAATGGGATGGAGGGAGCAGGAGGGATTTATTGGTGAGCACGACAGGAGAACCGGAACGCCTATCCCGGATCATATCTCGGCGAAATGGAAGGACCTGGAAATATTGATCGACGGACTTATAGCGACCGATCAGAAGTTAGAAAAAGATACGGAATATGATGCAGTACTGGCAGCGGCGACGGTCGCGTTCGGATTCGTATTTATTCATCCGTTCGTGGATGGCAATGGACGGATACATCGTTACCTGATTCACCATGTATTGCTAAGAAAAGAATATGTATCGAGGGGAATTATCTTTCCTGTTTCTGCAATTATTCTTCAACGCCTTGATGAATACAGGAAGGTTCTCGAGAATTTTTCAGCGCCAAGACTTGACCTGATAGACTGGAAGCCTGATGAAAATAATAATGTTGAAATACAGAATGAAACCATTGATCTCTACCGGTATTTTGATGCAACAAAACAAGCAGAGTTTTTATACAATTGCGTACGGCAAACTATAGAAGAAACCATCCCGGAAGAAGTGGAGTACCTCGAAAAATATGATCTCATCAAAAACTATCTCGATGATCATTTCGAAATGCCCGATAAGATGGTTGCGCTGCTTGTGCGTTTCCTGGAGCAGGGCAAGGGTAAGTTATCAGAAAGAGCGAGGACAAAAGAATTTGCAGCGCTGACAGATGATGAGGTTAAAAGAATAGAGGAGAAGTTTAAAGAGGTGTTTTATTGATTTGTAATGGGGGGTTAAAGTCCTGGTTTCCTGTGTAAAGAATTGTTTTATTGAAGTACTCGCCAATATGAATATCATTATCAAAACCCGAATAACGAATTGATGCCGGCCTGTTTTGGAGGGAGGGAACGGTGCATGTGTCGCCAATACATGTCTTCAGCAACTGGTACCTGTTTTTCATTTCCATATCATAGCCGGAGGCAGCGCCTGACATTAAATCCTTTGAGGTCCTGGTGAAGTTGTTCTCAAATAGTAGTGAGGCAAGTATAAGACAAAAAACAGCCGGGTATTTATATTTATAATATAGATTAAGTTTTTTGAACAAGGGGAACTGTTGATTCTTTGGCATATAAAATAACGCCAGGTATAACAATCCTGATAAAAAAACAAATATGATCATGTTTGTCAATCTTAATGAGACAACATGACTTGGTGAATAGTAACTGCTCACAAAACCTATCAGGAACATTGAGGTGAGACAGTAAAAGATAACCTGGCCAGCTGAAGGCAGCCTGATTGCAGGAGCCTGGAATTGTTTCGGCCATAAAGATAACACTGACCTGGCTGCAAGAATGGTACAAACCCAGAATACGGGATTAATAAGACTTTTTCCGACATGATAAATTGCCAAACGGATCGAGAACCAAAATGATTTGATAAACTGTCCGCTCCCTGGCTTAACTGTTGACACATACCGGTAATTAAATGATGGTGCCGCCAAAAGATAATACCATAGAGGGAGAGATAAAACAAGGCAGATAAGAGGTATGGTAAATCCTTTCTTTTTCGGAAAGCGAAACATAAGGATTAGCCCGTTAAGAATACTCGTGATAAGGGCCAGCGGCTCATTAAATCCATGCAAAACTATAAACAGCAGAATATAGGCGGCAGCCGGTCCTGCCCCGGTATTCCGATTATATAACCTGAAAATATTTGCTATCCATAACACAAAAATAATTGTCGCTACCTGGTATGCAACTAGTGATGAAAACCAGTAAATACCTTCACCGGGACCAGGCATCACGTTTAAATAAACGGTAGTGAAGCATGCACTCAAAAAATAATTATCCCTTTTGTTGCTCTTCTCCCCAAATATCGTGTGCAATAAAAAAGCAAAGACGAGAATGAAAACAATGATAAATAATATCGGAATTAGTTTATACAGCCAGAAATTCCCGAAGGTCAAAGGACTTAAGCTCGTTATTGTCAACAGCATAAACCGCGCGGAAACGGTGTCATAAAGCATTTTTTGAGCCTGGATAAAACCATCCTTTCTTACCATCGATGTTATCCAGTAGTCGTCGCCGAGGGGATGGTTAAAGACAGAGATGATAATAAATGGTGCAATGAGAATAACAAGAATCAGTATGTCTGCATAGGATTTGTTTCTGTTTCGTGCAATCTTGTGCCTATCTAACATAGATTTTATTATCAACTGAAGTTTTCAAAGGTATATTAAACATAGTGGTAATAGAAAATTTCTGAACCTGCTGCCAGGCGGCAGTTTTCGTATATCTTTATTAAGGTATCATAATTGAAAATCTTTATCTGGAACCCGGCTTATTTAAAAAAAGATATTTTGTCAAAAGCCACCCGAAACATGTTAATACTGCTGACGGCAGTTTTTATATTAATTACAATCGCAAAATCATTTCATTATTCTATTGAATACGGCGGCTCCGATCTCCGGTGCCGGGTGGTGGGGTCAAGACTATTAGCGACCGGACACTCGCCTTATTTTTATAAATGGAAAGCAGGGGATAGTGAGCTTCTTTTGGATCCAAACGCCAACCCGAACCGTATTGTAAACGGAAACGTAGCTACACCGGCTGTTTTGTACTCGATCTATCCTTTGTCAAAGCTGTCTTATCCAACTATTCGTTTTATCTGGACCATCCTCCAGATTTTGGCAGGGTTTGCTGTGGTTTTTTTGGTCATTAAGAGGTCTCCAGGATCGGAAGCCCCAGGATCGGAATCTCTGGGATCGGAATCTCAGGACTTGAAATTTCCAGGATTGAAATCTACTGAACAATTTTTCGCCTTTGTGATTGTAGTTCTTGGGCTGTTTTGCTCTGAAGCTTTTTTATATCATGTGGAGCGCGGACAGGTTTATGTATTTTTTGCATTGTTTTTTGCGCTGAGCTATTATTTGTTTAATGCTTCTTTCCGGCATCATGAATTTGTATCTGGTTTTGTTGGAGGCATTTTTGTTCTGTTCCGGCCGATCGCTGCGGTTATAGGATTAGGGTTTTTAATCAACGGCAAATTTAAATGGCTGTATGGGTTTGCTACCGGCCTGGTAGTCGGATGCTTATTGTTTGTCGCTCCTCGCCCAGCCCTCTGGCAGGAATATTTTTCAGCGATGAAGGCTTATAATAATGAGATGCTGGTTAAAAAGGAAATTCTTGTCAAAAAGGAAATGATTGCCAATAAGGAAATGCTTGTCAAACCGGATACAATCGGAAAGTTCGATAGCGTCATTTCAAGCGCAATAATTAACAGACAAACATCGGCGGCATCATTGCCGGCAGAAATTGAAGGGTCGGTAAATCTTCAGGAAATAAAGACATTTAATATTGATGGTTTGCAGACCGTACAAACATATTTGAGAAAACTGAACATAGAAATTAGTAATCTTCATTCGGTTCTTTTATATGCAATTCTTATTTGTCTTTTGACCCTGACGTACTTCAGGGTAAGCAAAACAGGTTTTTCTTCTACAAAAGTATATCTGTTTGCTTTCCTGGCTTATATTTTGGCTGAACTTTGCATGATTGCACCGCGAAGCGGGTATAATATTATTGAGTGGATGTTTCCTTTAGGTTTAATCTATATTTCAATAAAGAATTCAGCGATTTTGGTGATTGGTTTATTGACAGCAGTTGTTGTGTTGCATGGGTTTCCAATAATTCTGCCTTATCAATCGGCTATAGCTGAAAGTGTAATGATTTGGGCGTTGACTTGTGCGATATTTCGAAGAAGAAATATGACAGGTCTCCATTTATCAAAATCTGACTAAAGTATGGGCATGTTCTATGACGTTAACCCGCAAATATATACCAATCGTCAAATGCGCTGATTTTTTCAAGAGTGCGCTTGTACCCGTTCGCAGTTAATAAATCGAAAATATTGGATCGCATACTTGAAAAATTGTGTTCAACCGTTATCACAGCGAATTTGTACTTCGAAAAATCAAAAGCATTCAAGATTTCGAATTCCGAACCTTCTGTGTCGATAGACAGGTAATCTATCACCCTGGGTGCATTGTTTGTTTCCAACAGATCATTTAACGATATTGTTTTGACACGGTATTCCGTTCTCTCTGACCTTTCCTTCGAGAAGTAATCTGTTTCTGCATAGTCTTTTATCGTAGACAGCTCAGCAATTTCTGTCTCAAAGAAAACAAGCTCTTGTCCGGTGGATGTCCAAACACACCTGTCATCAATTATGCATTTTCTGTTCTGCCTCAACTCATGATGCCATCCTTTCCCTGGTTCTGCCACAATTCCAGTCCATTGGTATTTTTGTTCAAGTAAATATGTGTTGCTCAGGCTGATTCCGTTAGTAGCGCCGAATTCGACAAAAAAGCCATTTTGTTTTTCATTAAGGGTGTAGAGCACAAATAAATCCTGAAATAATTGAGCATGTGATATCGTTAATTTGTCTGAAGCGAATCGCAGGAAATCAAAAGCCGGATCTTCGCTAACATTTTTTGCCAGCATGAAAGAGATTCGATCCAGGGACGAAATTACTTGTTCAAATTTTTTCACATCAACCTCGCTGGATAGGTCGATTCCAACTTGCTTAAAACCTTTTTTAATTATTTTTTGTAAAAGTGATGACATCAATTTTATTTTATGGTTGTGCTTTTAAGTGGTTTACGCTAAAGCTTTTTCAACAGGTACCGTAAGCAAAGAAACAACATGTCACTTCACAACCTTCTGGCTCACTAATCCTTAAAATATACCTGCATTTAAATTGTTGTTTGTTTTTTTATTTAGTTTATAAATCACGTTGCACCTGAAAATCGGATGAGGTGACTTGCTTGTTCATGTCTGTAAGTTTATAGAGAGGTACCTGGCCGTAAAATGATGCCCACATACTGTAAGTACTCGGAGGACCTAGAATAAAATCACATTTTGAGAGGCAGTAAAGATCTAGTATCTGATGATTAGGGCCAAATGTAATTTTTAAATTTTTATTTTGAAAGGTCGAGTGATTTAAAGTATCGTTTGAGCATATTAAAAATCTTATAGACCTGCCGGAAAATAATCTCACCATTTGATCCATCACTTTCTCATATTCTGTGAACTCATAATAATACAGACCATTTAAAAATTCTTTATAGTCTCCCCGACGAATATGTACTCCGATAATCAACTCATCCTGGTCTTGAAACTTTGCTTTGAAGAACTCATTAACTTGTTTTTGGTAAACTGGTTTTGGCCTAAAAAAACTTCTGATTCTATCCTGGTGTTTTAAGACCAATCTATTTGTGCGATATGGCCATCCCGACACAAAATAAAAGAGTGAAGGTTTGAATATTTGAATATTCTCCAAATCAGTGAATTCTTCCGGTTGTATTTTTTTTACGCCAATTATTTTATTATTAATTCCCAGTATGAAAAGTCTCTTGGTTATTCTTCCGCAGAATTCGTAAATAAGTTTTGTAACCGGCAAGGAAGATTTTTTTAAAATAAAGTCTTCCTTATGCTTATAAAATGCTGGGTTATAAATAAACACTTTGTTTTCAATGCCGTATGCCACAAAATTCGCATATACAAACAAAAGATTCGCGAGTTGCCCTGGTTGGTCGGAAATAATAATCATAACAATAAGTGCCTTACAAAATGAAATTTAATGGGCTTTTTAATAATTATTAAGATTTTCGTGAAGAAAAATAAAATTTCCACCCGAAAAAGCTTTCTGAGACAGTCTCAGGGCTGCTTGTGAAGTGAGCACATGGAAAGTCACTTCTCAGAGTTAAAAGTATGATGGCGCCAGCACAGAAGTTGGGGAGGAGGGTTCAATTTCTCAGTTTTATAGCATGTACACAGCATACTTCAAAATAAGAATGGCCTACTTCGCTCAACGAAAAATGATAATATTTCAGGGGTTACTTCCGAATCTAACCATTTTCATGGAAAAGCAATTTATGGTCGGTTTTAATATAAACAATCCTAATCCAGGGAGACACGAAATCACCTTTTTCTGAACTATTTATAAACTACCTAACCATTGACCAGAAACGGCCTGACTTTTGCTTATTGCAGGTTTTTTGGGACTGAGAAGACACTCATATGCATTGATTTACAGATTTGAAGAATTTTAGTGAAGATCGGGGGCGTGCCTTTGACATTAAAATTCACTTATATTTGCACCCTGTAAAATCCAAGGTAACAGAATATGGGATGAAGCAGTAATTAGAATAGATACACATATCCTGTTAATACTATTTAGAATCACATATGTTTAATGTTAACCAGTATAACTGGGTTATTTTTAAGGCATTATAAAGAGGGTTTAAGAAGATTTCTTGGCAAGGGAAACTACTTATACCCTTTCATTTTATCAGGCTGGCATGGTGCCGGTTTTTTAATTGGATGGAATACAATCAGTTACAACATTTTTATGTGACTGGCATGGCGAAGCTATGAGTTCCAGGCAAAATATGACAAAGAACAAAATTCGTTTTGGAATAATCGGTTGTGGACGGATTTCTCAGACACATGCCCGGTATATGCATGAGTGGGGAGAGTTGGTTGCAGTTTGCGACATCATCAAAGATAGAGCTACCACCCTTGGAGAAGTTTATTCGACCAGGGTTTTTGATAATCACCATGAAATGCTGGCATCAGTGCCTGATTTGGATCTCATTTCAGTCTGTACTCCTAATGGTCTACATGCATCTCACTCTATTGATGCTCTTAAATGTGGCTTTCACGTTTTATGTGAAAAGCCGATGGCGTTAACTACCGAAGATTGCCAGGCAATGATCGACGTTTCACATGCCTTTGATCGCAAATTGTTTATTGTCAAGCAAAATCGATACAATCCACCAGTGGTTGCCTTGAAATCACTCATAGATCAAGGTCGCCTTGGCAAAATATATAGCCTACAGCTTAATTGTTTTTGGAATCGCAATGCAGCTTATTATAAAGACACCTGGAAGGGGTCCATCAATCTCGATGGCGGCACTTTATTTACGCAGTTTAGCCACTTTATTGATCTCCTCTACTGGTTGATAGGCGATATTAAACAGGCACAGGGAATGACCGGAAATTTTGGTCATCAAGGATTGATTGACTTTGAGGATACAGGGGTGATTGTGTTGCAATTTGAACAGGGGGCTATTGCGACTATTAATTATACAGTGAATGCCTATAAGAAAAATATGGAAGGTTCACTTACTATATTTGGTGAAAAGGGCACCGTGAAAATCGGGGGGCAATATCTTAATGAATTGGAATACCAGGAAATTGAAGGTTTCGAAATTACTAACCTACCACCGGGAAACGGTGCCAATAATTATCAGACATATCAAGGCTCTATGAGCAATCATGATAAAGTTTTCGAAAATATAATTAGTGTTTTAAACGAACAGTGTGAGATGACCACCACGCCCAATGAGGGGCTTAAAACCGTTGAGATCATAAGACGGATATACAGTTCAGTAACAAACGTAAAATAGATAGAACACTCGGGCAGAAATTTATTTGATAATGGAGCCGGAAATAAAACAAGCAGGAATCATTAACGTAAAATTTGGGACAGGCGTGAAAGTGGTAGAGCCTGTGAATCTGTATAACTGCAGTATCGGCGATTTTTCATTCGTCGGTCCATTTACCGAAATACAAACCGGGGTACAAATAGGTAAAAATTGCCGGATCCAATCCCATAGTATGATCTGTGAAGGGGTTATTATTGGTAATAATTGCTTTGTCGGACATGGGGTGATGTTTGTAAACGATACGTTTTCGGGCGGTTCACCTGCTAATGGTAATCGCTCAAAATGGAGGGATTCACGCATTGGCAACAACGTATCTATAGGATCTAATGCCACCATTCTTCCTGTTTCAATCTGCGATAACGTAGTAATTGGGGCTGGCGCAGTCGTAACTAAAAACATTGACATTTCCGGGAAGTATGTTGGAAATCCCGCGGAATTGATGCCTAAGTACTAAGCTGTTCACATTACCGTTATGACAGAAAAGAAAAAATGGTTTGCTATCTATACTCGCCATCGTTGGGAAAAGAAAGTGCATCGTTTACTACAGGAGAAAGGGATCGAAACCTATTGTCCATTGAATAAAATTGAACGTAAATGGAGTGACCGGCTAAAGACAGTTGAGGAACCCTTGTTCAAATCTTATGTTTTCGTCAAAGTTACAGAAGATGAAAAAACGGCTGTTCGCATGACCAACGGAGTTGTAAACTTTGTATATTGGTTGGGAAAGCCGGCTGTCTTAAAGGACAGAGAAATAGACACCATCAAAAAGTTTTTAAATGAGCACGATAATGTGGAGGTTGAACGTTTTGAAATTCTACCCAACAAAAAAGTTCAGATAAACAGCGGTGTTTTTATGGACAAAGAAGCAACTGTCATCAGCGTGTCTAAGAATATGGTCCGTGTAATGATTGAAAGCCTTGGTTTCGCGCTTATTGCCAAGATCGACCGAATCCGAATTTCCGCTATTAAAAAATAAATGATTTTTTCATACTGTTATTATTCGTTTATCTGATATGTCTTGCAAAAACGTTTGGAAATTATTAAGCTTAATGTTCTGGATCACAATGATCTCTGCAGTTGTTTCCTGCGGCACGGAAAAAAGGCTAAGACAGGAACAAAAATATTTGAATGTTGGACGGTTGGATACGGCGGCAAACCTGCAGGTAAAGTATTTGGAATCAAGCATCGAGAAAGGTGACATGCTTGCTATCACAGTGTATAGTGATAATCCTGAAGCTACGGCTATATATAACCAGGCACAAGAGTCAGCTGGCTCCGGAACCAGCGCTCCAGGTTACCTGGTCGACCAGGAAGGCAATATCAGATTCCAGGGTTTGGGTGTAATCCACGTTGAAGGGCTGACAAAGCTTCAGCTAATGCGACTGATGGACGAAAAATTAAAAGAATTTTTAGTACAACCCTACACTGACATTAGGTTTCTGAACTTCAGGGTCAACGTGATCGGCGAAGTTGCAAAGCCAGGTCCAATTACCACCCCTGAAGGAAGGTTAAGCATTTTGGAAGTGATAGGTCTTGCAGGCGATTTAACAGTGTATGGGAGGCGTGATAATGTTCTAATAATCAGAGAGAAAGAAGGAAAGCGAGAGTTCGGACGAATAAATCTGAGAGATGCAAATATTTTTCAGTCGCCGTACTTTTATCTTGAACAAAACGATGTCATTTTGGTAGAAGCGAATAAAAGAAAGCCAAGTGGGAACGAACTTGGTTTTACCCGAAATCTAACCATTGCAGCCACTATTGCAGGTCTGGTTTCTACACTAGTGGTCTTGTACACCCTTATCATCCAGAATAACTAAGTAAACCCAGACTTAAAGAAAATGATGAGTTCCACTGAGAACCAAAATATCAAAATAACGACCAAGGATTTTATCTTCAGGTATATCAGGTATCTTCCGTTGTTTGCACTTTCAATTACGATTGCGCTAATAATCGCTTTTCTATATTTACGATATACTGTACCTGTCTACAATGCCAGAGCAACATTTTTGATAAAGATATCGGCACAGTCAGGTACGAACTCAGAACTGGATAACATGTTTTTTAACAGCGCGAGGAGTAATGTCTCTAATGAGATCGAATTACTTAGATCTTTAAACCTTGCGAAAAGAGTTGCGGCATCATTAAACCTCCAGAACAGAAGCTATATCCAGGGTAATGTAAAGACTAGTTTAAATTATCCTTACAGCCCCATTCAGCTAGACGTGATAAAACTTAAAGATTCCCTTACTCCAATCGGAATCAATATATATGTTCATGATCCCAGTGAATTCAGTATGGACAATGCGGAAGGTAAAAGATATCATTTCGGAGAGCCTTTCGAAACCGGATCGGGCACCTTCAGAATTCTCAATAATGATTCATCGGCCTTAAATCTTCCATATAGAGAACAAATTCTAACCTGGGAGCCATTGGAAAATGCTGCTTTTTTTGTGTTAGGCGGATTGAATATCTCCCCGGTACGGGATGGATCGAATATTCTGGCCTTGACATACATGTCGCCTTATCCACTTCTCGGAAAAGCGATTTTGAATCAATTGATGGTTGAATATCAAAAGCTGAATGTAGAAGATAAAAGGCAAATGGCCTCTCAGACCATTTCTTTTATCAATGAGCGGCTCAAAATTATTACTAAAGAGCTCGGTGATGTCGAAAAAGATCTTCAGAAATATAAACAGGACAAGGGAATAGCTAATCTCCAGTCGCAGTCTGAGTTGTATATAGGTGGACAGATAGATATTGAAAATAATATCAGGGAACAGGAGGTACGGAAAAACATACTTAAATATTTGCAGGAATATATTGCAAACGATAGTAATCAAAATACTGTTGTACCCACTACACTGGGGATTAGTGAACCGACCTTATTGCAGCAAGTCGGTCAGTATAACGAATTGCAGCTAAGGCGTGAGGCTAGTTTGCGAACAACAACTGCCAGTAACCCGGCAATTAAAACTATTGATGTACAGGCACAAAAATTGCGTTCCAATCTCCTCGAAACCATCAGAAACCTTCTTTCAATCTCGGACCTGGAAATCTCTAATCTTAGACAGCGTAATCAACAATATAATGCCAGCATCGCCTCCGTCCCTATCCGGGAAAAGGAGCTGCTTGAAATTTCAAGGCAACAAGGAATCAAGCAGACGCTATACCTTTTTTTGTTCCAGACCAGGGAAGAAATGTTGATTTCCCAGGCAGCTACGGTTTCAAATTCCCAGGTAGTTGACGAGGCTATCGCAAGTGGGATGGCGGTAACTCCAAAGCCATTAAATGCCAAAGTATTAGCGATGTTTTTCGGCTTGCTAATCCCAGTCGGATTTATCTATGTGAAAGAGTTATTAAATGATAAGATAGGATCAAGGGCAGATATCAATAAAGTTACCAGTGCACCTATTTTTGGAGAAGTGGGACACGCTGTTACAAAAAGCACGTTGCTCGTTCAAAAAAATCGACGAGATGTGGTCACAGAACAGTTCCGGATGATCAGGTCTAACATGAGATACCTGATCAACAATGTCGAACGTCCTGTTATTCTCGTGACTTCTACTTTTAGTGGTGAGGGTAAGTCTTTTATCAGTGTAAACGCCGCCGCCGTTATGGCACTGGCAGGCAGAAAAACCGTAGTACTTGAATTCGATATTCGTAAACCCAAAATAATGAAGGGACTCGGGCTACCAAAATCCCAGGGTATTACCACATTTCTTGTGGGCAATATACCCGTTGAGTCACTTGCTGTGCCGGTGCCGGACGTCGAAAATCTATTTGTTATTCCTTGCGGTCCGGTACCTCCAAACCCCTCTGAAATATTGCTGAATCCTAAACTGGCAGATCTGTTTACATATGTCAGGGCAAATTTCGAAGTAGTGATAGTAGATACTCCGCCCATCGGTCTTGTCAGTGATGCATTCACTTTGAGTCAGCATGTTGATGCCAGCCTGTACATTGTAAGGATGGGGTATACGCTTAAGAAACAGATTCATTTCATCGAAGAATTGTATGTTAAGCAAAAACTGCCCAATATGGGTCTGCTGGTAAATGATATTAAAGCTACCTCGCATTATTATAGTTATGGCAATTACGGCGGTTATGGCTACGGTTATGGCGGAAAAAGCGGATACTTCGATGTTAACAATAGTCATTCTTCGTGGCTACGTCGATTGCTTCGACGGTTAAAAATTAAGCGTGATTAACACTATATTGTTTGGACTAAAATTTAATGTTTACTTAAGCGGCAATAAGTGACTCTTGTCTGTCTGCTTTCACGGATAATATCGGCAGAGGAATTCCTAAGCCAGAGTGTTCAGGAAAGCCTCAGTAACAGATTTAAAGTAAAGTTTAAGTAAGGAAATATATATAATTGAAGACCTGGTTCCGGTCTTATCAATAAGCTTCTTAAGAAATAAAATGAATTCTACTGCAGACGTTACAAACAGCGATTCGTGGGATCTCGAGATAACCTCAAAATCCAACATTTTTGATTTGCATTTAAAGGATGTCTGGAACTACCGGGATCTTTTGTTACTATTTGTAAAAAGGGATTTTATCTCCGTTTATAAACAAACAATACTTGGGCCGCTGTGGTTTATTATTCAGCCACTGTTTACCACGTTGATTTACAGTTTTATTTTTGGACGGCTGGCCAGAATAGGTACAAATGATATCCCTGGTCCTTTATTTTATTTGGCAGGCGCTATCGCGTGGAATTATTTTGCCGAATGTCTTTCCAAAACAAGTACTGTTTTTCGCGATAGTGCCGGGATACTCGGAAAGGTTTATTTTCCCAGACTTATTATGCCTCTGAGTATTGTACTTTCTAATTTGATAAAATTTGGAGTTCAGTTTTTTCTTTTTCTCGTTATTTGGGCATGGTATATGTTCCAGGGGCAGACTGCCGGGCCCAATATGTATATCCTACTTTTCCCTGTAATTATTCTGCTTATGGCCTTACAGGGTCTTGGTTTTGGATTAATAATTACTGCCCTGACTACAAAGTACCGGGATTTGGCTTTCCTGGTAGCCTTTGGTATGCAGTTGGCCATGTATGCTACACCGGTGATTTATCCTTTGTCGGCAGTGCCTGAAAAATATAAACAGATTCTAATGTTGAATCCATTGGCAGGGCTCATCGAAACATTCAGATATGGCTTTTTTGATAAAGGCGAATTTTATTCATTTGCATTTGCATATAGTGCGATTGTTACATTCGTCATTTTATTGATTGGGATCTTCGTTTTTAATAAGGTAGAGCGAAGTTTCGTAGATACAATTTAAACCTGCTTTAACATGTCAATTGTAATTAGAGCTGAAAATATTTCAAAGGCATATCAGCTCGGAGAATTTAGTACGGGAACGATGACGAGTGACATTCACAGATGGTGGGTAAAGATGAGAGGCGGCGAGGACCCTTTCCTGAAAATTGGCGAATCAAATGATAGGACTATTCAAGGGGAGAGTGATGTTGTTTGGAGCCTGAAAGACATAAATTTCGAGATTGAACAGGGTACTGCAGTCGGAATAATTGGTAGAAATGGGGCTGGCAAAAGCACATTATTGAAAATCCTAAGCCAGGTTACAACACCTACCACGGGATCAATAAAAGTTAAGGGCCGAATAGCCAGCCTTTTGGAAGTTGGTACCGGGTTTCATCCGGAACTAAGTGGGCGGGAAAATATTTTTCTGAATGGCGCGATCCTGGGTATGAAAAAAAGAGAAATCAAATCGAGGTTTGATGAAATCGTAGCCTTCAGCGGGGTGGAACGATATATTGACACTCCTGTTAAAAGGTATTCTTCAGGGATGTACGTGAGATTAGCTTTCGCTGTGGCAGCTCATCTTGAAAGCGAAATATTAATCGTCGATGAAGTTTTAGCGGTAGGGGATTCGGAATTTCAAAAGAAATGTTTAGGAAAGATGAACGATGTGAGTAAAACCCAGGGAAGAACGGTTTTATTCGTCAGTCACAGTATGGATTCTGTACTGAGACTATGTAATCATGCGATCCTTTTGAAAAACGGAACTGTGCAAACATATGGGAGGACTGACAAAGTGGTGAATCATTATCTCCAATCTGACTTTGGTTCGACCGGTGCAAAGAAATGGGACCTGGCTAATGCTCCAGGTGATGATGTTGTACGTTTACTTGAAGTATTTGCTCATGGGCCCGACCTTGAAAAGGAGGATAACCTTGACATAACACAGCCTGTCGGGATAACTATGAAGTATATGGTATTAAAGGACGGAGCGGTTTTTACCCACGGTATAAATTTATTCAATAACCAAGGTGTCAACATCCTTAATTCTCACGACATAACATCAGAAATACGGGTTCACAAACGCAATAGGGATACATATACTTCCACCGTTTGGCTCCCTGGCAATTTTTTATCAGAAGGTGTTATAATTGTGGGTGTCGCTATTTTTACTCAGGAACCCTTTTATATACATTTTCAGGAACTGGATGCAATTGCTTTCAACGTTTTTGACAAAATCAATGGTGACTCAGCACGGGGTAATTATGCAGGAGGATTTCCAGGAATAGTCCGCCCCATTCTCACCTGGCAAACTTCGATATATGAAACAAACGATAAAGAAAGTATTACCTAGAAAGGTTCTGGAGCTTCTCAGATCATTTGCAAAACCTGAAGCAAAAAGTGAAATTGATTTGACTAAATATCATTTACTTGAAAAGTCGTCAGTCACTTATGCACAAGACTTGTTGTATACTTTCCATAACGCTGATTTTATGAAAGACCAGCATTTTCTTGAGTCCTATGAATTAGGTAAACAAACGGACGGCGGTCATTTGTTAAAGGACTATGACATACACTGGAGAACTCACGTATTATGCTGGGCCGCCCATCATGCTGCACAACTTGAAGGGGATTTTGTTGACTGCGGAGTTAGCACTGGAATCTTTGCCAGGTCAGTCATAAACTTCGTTAATTTCCAGGATCTGGATAAAAGATATTACTTGCTAGATACTTTCGAGGGAATGGATGAAAAGTATAGCACTCCGCTCGAGATGGAAAGGCATAGGGCACTTGGATACGGAAAACAAATCGGTCTGCATGAACAGGTAAAACAAATCTTTAAAGATTTCAACGTTAAAATAATCAAAGGTGCCGTACCTGAAACCTTGAAACAGGTGGATACTCATAAAGTTTGCTATCTGTCAATTGACATGAACTGTGTTCAACCTGAAGCTGAAGCATTGGAATTTTTTTGGGATAAGATGGTTAGCGGCGGCATGATAATATTGGATGATTATGGTTACGCAAACGCGCATAACGACCAAAAACACGCTCATGATGCTTTTGCCAAATCCAAAGGCGTGATGGTTCTTACCTTGCCTACCTGCCAGGGTCTAATTATTAAACCTTGAAGTAACAAGTGTACGAATTGTATACCTGGAATATAATTCGCGAGCAAATTTCGGATTCATTGCCTCAAAAGTCGAATGCTTGAAATTCAAAGAGGTGGATACAAATAAAGTCTGTTCTATGAATGGACATGATTTGTGAACAACCGAGGCATTTGCCTCGGAATTCCTTTGGAAAAGATGTTAAGTGGTGGTTTTATAGTAATTGTTTATCGTGGAATTGCAAAGGCTCAAAAGATTAATAAGACGGTCAGGATGATTTTGCCTGATCAAAACATGCTTCTGACATTGCTGATGTGTCAGGGCCGATTATTAAATCCAACGAAACCAGAGAAAATATTTTATAAAGAAAATCTATCAATTTAGATGTTTAAAAAGAAACGAACCTCAGTAGATGACCAAGTTATCTTCAATGTCGATACTGTCTGTGAAGGACATCATAAAGTAACATATCGCGGTATAAAAGCGATCCGATGTCCATTCGACTACGTAATATATCAAATGATTATTAGTGAATTAAGGCCGGACCTTGTAATTGAAATAGGAACCAATATTGGAGGAGGCGCATTATATATTGCCGATTTAATGAATAATATTGGACATGGTATAATTCATACAATTGATATCAAAAACCAATCTGACCCGGTTCTAGCTGAGAATCCCAGGATTAAAACTTTTACTGAAGGATGGGACAAGTATGATATACAAAATGCGGTTGGCTTTGAAAAGATTCTTGTAATAGAGGATGCTTCCCATATGTACGAAGACACTCTTGCAGCGCTTATTAAGTTTGCTCCTCTAGTAACGCGTGATTCTTATCTCATTGTAGAAGATGGTATCATAGACGAATTAGGGATGAAAGAGCAATACAATGGCGGACCACTAAAAGCTATTGCGGAGTTTTTAAAGACGAACAAAAATTTTGTGGTTGACAGGAAATGGTGTGACTTATTTGGCAAAAACGCAACTTTCAATGTAAATGGTTATCTAAGAAGAATTAACTGATATGATTAAAAGAGTACAACGCGTATTAAAAAAATTATTGGGATTTAAGCCTACTAAATTTGACGCAACTGGCGAAAGAGTGGACATTGTCTTCAATAATGAGATAGACTTTGAGACCTTAGACATGTATCAAAAATCTCATTTCAGAAGGTACGAATTTGCGACCAAATTATTGAATGATAACGAGGCTTGCGGTGATTTTGCATGTGGTACCGGGTATGGTAGCGTGATGCTTTCAAAAAAGGCAAAGAATGTAATTGGGGCAGATCTGAATGATCAGGTTATTAAGGCTGTGAAGAAACGCTATCGCAGGGTGAATAATGTTGAATTTATACATGCAAACTTGCTGAATCTTAAATACGAACACTACTTCGATAAAATTTTCTCGTTTGAAACAGTTGAACATTTTTCTGAAAATGACATCTTAAGTGTATTGAAAATTTTCCATCGTGCGCTTAAGCCAGGGGGGAGCTTTGTATTTTCAACACCCTATTTACAGGAAAAAAGCGATGCAGCCATTAAATTAGGACATCATCAAACCTTTTATATTGATGAGCAAAAAATAGAGCAATGGCTAGTAGCGACGGGATTTACTCTAAAAGAATACTATTATCAAAATTATGATACACATGATATTGAAGTAGATCTAAGTCATAGAGATTTCATCATATGTGTAGCCGTGAAATAATATATAATGCCTAAGGTTTCTATCTGTATTCCAACGTATATGCAGGAGATCTATCTGCGAAAGACATTGGACTCCATACTTATTCAGGATTATGAGGACTTCGAGCTTATTATTACAGATGACTCGCCCGATGATACAATTGAACAACTATTGAGTAACTACAACTTTGATGGCAAGCTAAAGTATTATCGAAATAGTTATAGTCTCGGATCGCCTGAGAATTGGAATGAAGCGGTTAGAAAGGCATCAGGTGAGTATATAAAAATGTTGCATCATGACGACTTCTTTACATACTCTTATAGTTTACGTGAGTTTGTGAAATTGCTGGAATCAAGTAATGAAGTAAATTTTGCTTTCAGCGCATCTTCTGTCGTAAGGGTCAATGAAAATAAAACATGGATTCATAAAGCAAGTCCAACCCAACTGGAAGCATTGCGGACGAACCCTAAAATTTTATTCTTTGGAAATATAATTGGAGCCCCAAGCGCCACTATTTACAGAAATTTGCCCCAGACTGAATATGATACATCTTTGAAATGGGTCGTGGATTTCGATTTTTACATTAGATTTCTTTTAAAGACACGAACTTTTAATTTTACGGATCAACCTTTAATAAGTACGATTAGTGGCGCCAATCATAATGTTACAAACATCTGTGAGAATAACGCAGAGGTTGAACTGTTTGAATATTTGTTGCTATACAATAAAATAAAAAAGTCACCTTTTATTATTCAAAATGACCATTTTACATTTTTCAGACAACTATTTGCTAAATATAATATTGAATCACTACGGGACTTGCGCCTGATAAAACAAGGAATGCCAGTGCCTTTCCTGTTGAAAATTTTTCTTCATATGAAACAATTACGAAATGCAATCAGGGCCTGAATCAGAAACCATAAATGGAAAATTATAATTTGCTGTTCTCATTGGCAAGGCGAAAATTATGTTTAATGCTCATCGGATGCTCAAACGTATGGTTGCGGTTGCTTTTGGTTTCGAAAAAATGAACATGAGTAAGTATAAAAATTCAAAAATCTTTGTTTGTGGTCACAATGGCATGGTGGGTTCGGCAACTATGCGCTTATTGAAAAAAAAGAATTTCGCCAATATAATTACAGTTTCCAGCAAGGAGCTTGATCTTACAAATCAATTGGCTGTCCGTTCCTTTTTTGAATCGCAGAAGATTGAGCTGGTTATCTTATCTGCGGCAAAAGTTGGCGGAATCCAGGCTAATATCGACAACCCAGGTGTTTTTTTATTCGATAACCTGATGATTCAAAACAACGTAATTGATGCGGCATACCGAAACGGTGTTGAGAAACTCGTTTTTCTCGGGAGTTCATGCATCTACCCGAAGGAGTGTAATCAGCCGATGAAAGAAGAGTATCTTTTAACCGGGAAATTGGAGCCTACGAACGAAGGCTATGCTATTGCCAAGATTGCTGGAATCAAAATGCTTGAAGCGTATCATAAGCAGTATGGGTTCAAAAGTATCAGTTTGATGCCGTGCAATCTTTATGGACCTAACGATTCATTCGATCTCAAACATTCTCACGTACTTTCTGCATTAGTTAAGCGGTTTACCGATGCCCGGGACAACAATGACAAGGAAATAGTTTTATGGGGAACAGGAATTGCCCGAAGAGAGTTTATGCATGTCGACGACATTGCAGAAGCGATTTTTTTTATGCTGCAGAACTATGATAATACCGAGTTTATAAATATTGGTTGGGGTGTTGATGTGAGTATTAAAGAGTTGGCTGCAATAATTGCACAAAAAGTAAACTACAAGGGAAGTATTCTGTGGGACGACACAAAGCCAGATGGAATGTTGCGAAAATGCATGGATGTGACCAAAATGAAAGAAATCGGTTTTTTTCCGAGTATCCCTTTGGATAAGGGAATAGACCAGATGATTGATATATATCAAAAAATTAAGACTACCGCATGATCCCTTTAATGAAAAATGCTTTTTTGCATGAACATGAAACCAAGAAGGCCTTAGCTGAATTTATACTCCAGACTGACCGTTTAAGTATGGACAAGGAATGCGCTGCGTTTGAGCAGAAATTTTCGCGTTACCAGGGACGAAAAGAGTCTGTATTATTTAATAGTGGGGGGAGTGCTAATCTAGCGATGTTGCAGGCCTTAAAAAATCTGGGAAAATTAAGTGATGGCGACAGAATTGGATTCTCCGCCCTCACCTGGAGCACGAACACCATGCCTATCATACAGATGAATATGATTCCGGTGGCTATTGATTGTGATCCTTATTGCCTTAACGTTACGTCGAAAAATCTCGAAACGACTTTAGCCAAAACCGATATTAAGGCGTTGTTTTTGACAAATGTTCTTGGATTTACCGGCGACATTGACAATATAAAGACTATTTGTGAAGATCGGGATATACTGTTTATCGAGGATAATTGTGAATCGTTAGGAACTGAGTTGCCCAGCGGTAAAGCCGGAAATTATGGATTATGCGCAAGCTTTTCTTTTTTCATAGCTCACCATATGAGTACTATCGAAGGTGGCATGCTTTGTACAGATAACGAAGAGTTAGCGGAAATGCTTCGGATAGTGAGGGCGAACGGTTGGGACAGAAATCTAAATGCGATTCAACAGGTGAGGTTAAGAAGGAAACATAATGTTCATTCTGAATTTGAAGCCAAATATACCTTCTATGATCTTGGCTTTAATTTTCGACCAACTGAAATCACTGGCTTTTTAGGTCAATACCAATTACAGTTTCTGGATGATAATATTAAGAAGCGCGAACAAAACTACCTCCGCCTGGAAAAGATATTTAAAGAGAATGAAGATATTCTTGAATTAAAACACGACCACATTACATGTTTATCAACGTTTGCATTGCCCGTGGTTTGTAAGACTCCTGAACTTCGTGACCATTACCTGGCACGATTCTCTGGTGCCGGAATTGAGATCAGACCGATGATAGCAGGTAACATCCAGCGCCAACCGTTCTATAAGAAATACGTTAAGGAGCTATATGATTTACCTGGCACCGACTTTTTGCATGATAACGGGTTTTACTGTGGTAATTATCCGGAACTGACCGAGACGGATCTACAAACTATCAGCAGCTGTCTGTACAAATATTAAAAGGTATGATAGCAGTACAACTCGCAGGCGGCCTTGGCAATCAACTATTCCAATATGCTATGGGACGATCTATCGCCACCCGGAACAGGACAGAATTAAAGCTGGATATTACCTTCTTTGAAAATTATGAGTGGCACGAATACAGTTTAGAGCCTTTTTCAATAGATGCTCCAATCGCTGGCAAAGTGGAATTGGATAGGTTAAAAAAAAGGCAGGAAAGTTTCGTTGAACGGTTTAAAAGAAAATATTTGGGTGGGCATCCTATTGTGGTGCAAGAGAAAAATTTACTCTTTGATGCGGCATATCTGGCCATTAAGTCCCCTGGTTATCTTTTTGGATACTGGCAATGTGAAAAATATTTCAGCGAATTTGAATCTCTTGTTCGCAAAGAGCTCCAAATAAAGATTGACCCTTCGCCTCCCAACCTGGCTTTACTTAACGAGATTAAGTCAAAAGAGGCTATAAGTCTTCATATCAGGCGCGGAAATTTTGTTACTGTAGATTTTGTCAACAAGGCTCATGGAACATGCTCGATGGACTATTATCAGGCTGCTATTCAGTTGACGGCTGAAAAATGCAAAAACCCCGAATATTATATTTTCTCAGATGATATTCCCTGGGTAAAACAAAATTTACAGATTAATTATCCCCATGTTTTTGTAGACATAAACGATGCAAAAACAGATTATGAGGATTTACGGCTAATGTATTCCTGCAAACACCACATCATAGCTAATAGTACTTTCAGCTGGTGGGGCGCATGGCTAAATAAGTCAAAGGATAAATTGGTAATAGCTCCTGAAAGGTGGTTTGCCGATGAAGTGCGAAATGAGGAAGCAAAAGATATTATCCCCAAAGAGTGGCGAAGATTGTAAACGTTACTGTGGTAAAAATCCGGGACTTGTTTCAAATCAAATGGATTATTTATAGTGGTTAAGGTCTCTGTTATAATGCCGGTGTTTAATGCAGAACATTACATCAGGGAAGCTATTGACAGTATCTTGCAACAGACTTTTACCGATTTTGAATTCCTGATTTTCAACGACGGTTCAACAGATAAAAGTGCTGAGATTATTACAACTTATAAAGATCACAGGATAAGGTTTTTTAATTTTAATGAAAATTCGGGTTATGTAGCGCACCTCAACAGAGGTATTGACATTGCTAAAGGCCAGTATATTGCGCGAATGGATGCAGACGACATCAGTGCCCCGGAAAGGCTTGAGAAGCAGGTTAATTTTCTTGACAAAAATCCGGATATTGGCCTCTGTGGAACCTGGTACGATATTATCGGAGATTGTACACAGATTATCAAAGTTTCCTCTGATCATGATGATTTAAAAATTCAACTCATTGAAAACTCTACTTTTGGACATCCGAGCGTTATAATGCGAGCGAGCATCCTTCACAAGTATGGTAAGCATTATGAAATCGATTATATGCCCGCCGAAGATTTTAAAATGTGGGTAGACCTAAGCCTTATAACCAAAATTGCTAACCTCGATGATGTTTTGCTTCATTATCGTGTGCATGCCGATCAGATCAGCCATTACAAAAAGGAAGTTCAAAATCGCAAGATTCAAGAAGTCAGACAATTGCAGATCGAGAGATTGATAGGTAAAAGCTTAACGGATGAAGAAATCAAAATCGTTTATTTCCTATTTGGTTCTCCCAACCCTACTGGTTATGATACCAGGTTTACTTATAATGCGTTCCGTTTTGCAAATCGCCTGATCCGGGAAAATTCAGAACGCAAAATCTATCAACCTTTTAAGTTCCATAAGTTTATCGTTGATCGTGTAAAATATCTGATGTACATGACCGATTTTAACTCATCTCTACTTTTTAACGATGCGAAGAGATTAATATTGGACGGTACTTCCCGCAAGGCAAAACTTATATTCTATATTAAGTGTTTGCTTGGCTGGTCATCTCCTTCCAAAGGGTCGAAATACAGGCATTTCATGTCAGGTGTTCTGCACTCAATTCGATCTTTTAAATAATTTTATAAACCGGGCATTGAGAATATTTTATTTTAAACTATTGGCGGTATATGGCAAATGAACTTATTTCGGTTATTGTACCTTGTTATAACGTTGGCGCTTATTTAGATGAAACGTTAGAATCAGTATTGAACCAGTCTTATGAAAATTGGGAATGTATCGTGGTTAATGATGGTTCACCCGATAATACCGCGGAGGTCGGATTGAAATGGGAGCAAAAAGACAAGAGATTTATTTATTTGGAATTAGAAAACGGGGGTGTAGAGCGGGCTCGGAATAAAGGTATTGAAATAGCAAAGGGTGAATTTATTTTACCGTTGGATGGAGATGATAAATTAGCACCCACCTTCCTTGAAAAGACATTAAAAGTCTTCACAGATGCACCCGATACTATGCTTGTCTATTGCCTCGTAGAACAATTTGGCGATAAGCAAGGTATACTGCATATGAAAGACTTTAACCTCCATAATCTTGCAGTACTTAATATGATTGTCTGTACCGCTCTTTACCGGAAATCAGAATGGGTACGCACGGGAGGGTATGACGAGAAAGTAAAATATCACCTTGAGGACTGGGAGTTTTGGATTAATATGTTAAAAGACGGCGGAACTGTAGTGCGGATTGACGAACCTTTATTTTTTTATCGAATCCGGCCTTTTTCAGGTATCAGATCGGTAAATGAAGAAAAGCTAAAATATATGAGGAGATACATTTCCACAAAACACGCTGCCTTTTACCAGGAATATGTAGGTGATATCATTTCAGTTTATTGGGAAAGGGAATACATCAAAGATGCCATTGCTGACCTTACTTTGCGGCGCCGGTTAAAAAAGTTTTCCCGTTCGCCGGTAACCAGTATAAAAAAAGCGATGCGTGAGATTATAAACGGATAAATTCCATAAATAGGCAAAAAACATTATGAAAAAAATTTTAGTAACTGGTGGAGCTGGAAATATAGCAAGTTCCCTGGTCAGGAAGCTTGCAGCAGATAGCAATAATGAAATTGTTATAGTAGATAATCTCCTTACCGGAAGCATGAAGAAGGTGCCGGTTCTGCCAGGAGTAACTTTTGTGAAATGTGATGTAAATGATCTCGCTGACATCAGTGGAGTTTTTTATCGGAATGCTTTCGATTATGTATTTCACTATGCAGCCGTGGTAGGAGTGCAAAGAACACTGAATAATCCCCTGATGGTATTAAATGATATCAAGGGTATTGAAAATGTATTGAAATTGTCCAAAAATACCGGCGTAAAGCGAGTATTTTATTCAAGTTCCTCGGAAGTATATGGTGAACCATTTGAAATTCCGCAAAATGAATTTACGACTCCTTTAAACAGTCGCCTGCCCTATGCAATCGTTAAAAATCTTGGCGAAGCCTATTGCCGATCGTTTGCGTTTGAATATGGCTTGCATTTTACGATTTTTCGCTTCTTCAATACCTATGGGCCAAGTCAGAGTGAAGACTTTGTTATACCGAGATTTATAAAGTCGGCGCTTCAGAATCAAGACATAGAAATTTATGGCGATGGCAATCAAACCAGAACCTTCTGTTATATTGATGATAATATTGATGCCTGTATTACATGTATTCGGGACGGCCTTTTTATAGATGATGTGGTTAACATTGGAAGCGACAACGAAATTTCGATCCTGGAGCTTGCTAAAACGGTCATTCGGATTACAGGCTCACAATCCAAAATTAATTTTTTGCCTGCTCTTAAGGAAGGTGATATGAGCAGGCGGTGCCCTGATAATGCTAAAATGAAAGAAATTATAAATCGTCCATTGATATCGTTGGAAGATGGTATTTCAAGATTAGTCCGCTCCTATAGTAATGAATTAGTAACGAGTTAATAAAGTAATAGATTTTCTGCACCAAATGTTTACGAATGCGATAACGGTAATAGTCCCAAATTTTAATCATGGACGCTATCTTAAGCAGCGAATTGACTCTATATTAAATCAAACTTTTCAGGATTTTGAAATCATTATTCTTGACGATCATTCTACAGACGACAGTGTAGTTATTATAGAGAGTTATAGAAATCATCCCAAGATCTCGGAGATTATCTACAATGAAAAAAATAGTGGCAGCCCGTTTGCACAGTGGACTAAAGGGATCAATCTTGCAAAAAGTAAATACCTTTGGATCGCGGAAAGCGATGACTTTTCCGATCCGCTCTTTCTCGAGAAAATGATAGGGCTGATTTCAAGTGATCAACGAATCGGAATCGCCTATTGTAACTCTAACTGGGTAGATGCCTATGGAGTTGCGGGACCGTCACTATCCTTATTCAATGAGTCTTATCAGAGGTCGGGAAGAGAAGAACTTGTTACACTATTAGACCATAATACTGTCCAGAACGTTAGTTCAGCTTTGATTCTCACAGAACATGCGAAAAAGGCAACATTTAATCTTGACAAATACAAGGCCTGCGGCGATTGGTTGTTTTATATTCGAATTCTGCAAATCTCTGATATAGCCTATACACCAAGTTTACTCAACAATTTTCGCTGGTATCATAGTAATACGTCCCACAATGCTCAAAAAGAAGGACGATGGATCGTTGAAGGGATTGATATTATATCTCAAATAAATCCCGGAATCATACAAATCTCTGCAGGACATTATCGGGCTATACTTGCATTATGGTATGTGAAAGTCAAAAATGCATCTATGATTACTTCATTAACTAAGGCAAAGTGCTATGTTAAACTTTTATTGATTTTAAGTAAAGTTGTAATCACACGCGGCATATGAAGCATTCAAAAGTGATATTGATTATTGTTCACAAAAGCGAACCATCAGATTTTGAATTAAACTCACTTGCCCAATGTTATAAGATACTTGGTAAGCATCCGATAAAATTAATTGCACCTGCAGGCCTTGATATGGCAAATTACAAAAGAGTTAATTCAAATATCGAAGTCGACTTCATTGACCCCAGGTGGCAATCGAATTATGCAATGTTTAATCGGCTAAAAATCCTGCCATTCATATACAAACGTTACAGGGTTTTTGATTACATTCTTTTTTACGAGTTGGATGCCTGGGTTTTTCGGGACGAGTTAGACTATTGGTGCGATCAGGCTTTTGATTATATCGGCGCTCCCTGGTTTGAAGGTTGGCAACATGCTACCGAAAATTCCCCTTTTATCGGCATTGGAAATGGTGGATTTTCTCTCAGAAAAGTTTCAAGTCACCTTAAGGTATTGAATACTTTTTCATACATAATCCCAATAAAGACACTAGGTTCTAACTTCTTAAAAAACCCTGGTTTTAAAGAGCTTATCACTTTGGCAAAGCGACTCACTATTGCAAACAATACTTACCATATTTTTAATACATTTAGTGAAAATGAAGATTACTTCTGGGGGAGTTTCATTGCAAAAAAATTCCAGTGGTTTCACGTGCCCGATTTAAATACCGCTCTCAGATTCTCAGTTGAAATTAATCCTCATCTGTTCATCAAAACGATGGGCGATTTACCTTTTGGTTGTCATGGCTGGTACAAGTATAATGTTGACTTTTGGCGCAACTATATTCAGTTAAGTTTTGTAGATAAAATCTTTCCTAATGAGGAAGTTATTCAATAGTCAATTGTAATGAATTACCCAAAAATATCAGTAATTACGCCTTCCTATAACCAGGGGCAGTTCCTTGAAGAAACTATTATCTCTGTAATTGGCCAGGGATATCCAAATCTCGAGTATATCGTTATGGATGGAGGAAGTAGTGACAACAGTAAAGAAATATTGCAGAAATATAATGATCAGATTACATTCTGGGTTAGCGAAAAAGACACCGGGCAAAGCAACGCAATAAACAAGGGCTTCAGGATGGCAACCGGTGAAATACTCTGCTGGTTAAATAGCGATGACATGTTTATGCCCAATGCATTGTTTTATATGTCAATGATCGCTGATGTTAGCAAACGATCTGTTTATTTTGGGAATTGCATCCATTTTAAAAATTCAAATGGCAATCTGACGACCTATGGCAGCAATGCTATAGCATCTGCAACGAATCATTTGCTAAGGCACCTGGATTATATCATTCAACCCTCAAGTTTTTGGACGCGGGCCGCCTGGCTATCAACTGGTCCTTTAAAAGAAGAGTTCCATTTTGCTTTCGACTGGGAGTGGTTTTTGCGGGCTGAACAAAATGGAGTAGATTTTGTGCCATTGCAGGAATGCCTTTCTATGTACCGGATTCATGCGGAACATAAAACAGGCAGCGGTGGCGAGGCACGGCAAAAGGAAATTATATCGATCTCCCACATTTTTGCACCTCAACGGGTACCATTGCTTCAACATCTTCAAAATGAATCGTGGAATTTCAAAGGCATACATTTTAAATTTTTACGGGTACTGATGCGAATTTTAAGGGTTCCTTATTCCGATAACCGGCTTTTAAAATTATACAGATGGAATAAATACCGCAGTTTCCAACCAACCGATATGGACGAATCAAGATCAATGCTTTTTCTGCAATAGAAGCTTACCGTTCAAACCGTTTGGATAAATTAACATACCAGAAGATATGCTACCCAAGATATCGATAATAACACCGTCCTATAACCAGGGCAGGTATATAGAGCAGACCATAACCTCTGTGTTAACTCAGAATTATCCCAATCTGGAATATATTATTATTGATGGCGGAAGTTCTGATGAAACGATAGAAATAATTAAACGGTATCAGCATCAACTAACATATTGGGTATCGGAGAAAGACAATGGACAAGGCGATGCGATCAACAAGGGCCTTAGAAAGGCAAGTGGTGATATTGTAGCCTGGCTTAACAGTGACGATTGGTATGAAAAAGATGCACTTATTACAGTGGGAAATTGTTGGCTAAAAAATCAACCATTTGACGTCTTTCAGGGTGAAGCAAGGTTTTACTTCGAAGATGATGAGGGTAAAAATTTTGTTACTACGTATAACGAAGGAGCGACATTAGAACGTTTACTGAAATATTGGAGCTACGATAAAGATTGTAACCCTCCTCAACCCTCTGTATTTATACGGCGCTCGCTTTTTGAACAACTTGGTCTGCTTGATACGCATTTTCATTATGCCATGGATTACGATCTATGGCTGAAGATGGTGACAACCGGCCACAAATTTTACTATGAGCCCAAGCTACTTTCAAATTATAGGTTTCATAATACTTCCAAGTCGGGTACGAAGCTTGATTTCAAACATTTTCACAAGGAGTGGCACGAAGTGTTCGAGAAAAACATCTTAAAAATCCCTTTTTGGAAACGTGTGAAATACTATTGGAGTTATACTGGATTTTATTATGGATACAGTAAGTTGCTCTGGCCGAAGCGAATATTCAGGTTACTTCTTAGAGGCAACATCAAAGAATCAAAATTTTCGTGACAATAGTTTAGCCACTGATAGTCTGTGCTAATTAAGCTCATATCCGGTAAACGAATTGTTCCGGAAGATCAGTATGGTAATTGAAAGTAAAGTGAATAGCAAGATTAGTATTATCATAAATAACTATAACTACGGCAGGTTTCTTGAAGAGGCTGTAAATAGCGTCCTTAACCAAACCCATCAGCCATATGAAATAATAGTTGTGGACGATGGATCCACGGACAACTCCCGGGAAGTCCTTGATAAGTACAGTACAAAACTAAAAGTCATTTATAAAGCAAATGGAGGCCAGGCTTCTGCATTTAACCGGGGATATGCCGAGGCAACAGGTGATTGGTTATGGTTTGTTGACGCCGATGATTTTCTTGTTCCTGAAGCTGTTCAGACAGTAAACGAGGCGGTTACTGATAACGGGAGTGAACTGAATGAAATCTCAAAAATCCACTCACCACTATATATTGTAAAAAGTGATGGTCGGCGAACAGGTACGCTATACCCCAATTCAAAACTTTCTTCGGGATTTTTAGTCGATGAAGTAGTCTCGAAAGGTGACTACAAGTGGCCCCCTACAACCGGGAATGTTTTCCATCGTAGCATGTTGAAAAAGTGCATGCCTATTCCTGAAGATGAATATAGGATTTGTGCGGATTTTTTTTTGTGCAGCTTTGCGCCTTTTAGTGGCCTTATTGTCCAGACTGCTTCGCCCGTTGGCTGTTATAGGATTCATCAGGAAAATAGTTTTTATGGCGTCGGATTTGCAAAGGAGAAATTGAAAAAAAATGGTGAGATACTTTTGTTAGTAGCCAGGCGCACTGCTCAGTTGGTCCGACAAAACACAGGTCACAAAAACTATCAGTATCCCTTTAATCGCAGATCTCTTGAAACCGTAGTTATTGCAAAACGTTTTGGTAGCCTGACAGTGCCTCCTGCATTATCCGGAATAGGCCTCCACAAGTTGTGGTTGAACGCTGAAGAGATCAAAGCGGCTTCGCTCAAAAATAAGATCGTAGCTTTTTCCTATTGGATATTGCTTAATGCTGCGCCACGGAAATTAACAGCTTACTTTATTAAAAGAGGAATGCGCAAATTAAATGACAGCCGCGAAGCATAATTTATACTTTCAAGAAACAAGTAGTAGACTATAATGGCAATATTTACCAAACATTCTATATATAAGGTGGTAACACCTTTTGTGAAAGGCATTTTGTCTCATTCCACGACCCGCAACCTCGTGGATAATGTAATTACGAAACATTCCATTCAGTATCTTGAAATAGGAGGTGCAGTCCCTGTCGAAGATTACCTGGTGGTTCATCTCTCTCCGGTAGAGATTTATGGCATACCGCGTAAACGAAACATTGGAATTCATTATAATTATGATTTTGCCAACCATGCCTTTCAAAAAGAAACAAAACAGCTGAGCAATGCATTTACGCTCAACTATAACCTGATGAACGGCATCCCTGTCAGTGATAATTCAATGAAAGGGATTAATATGAGTCATTTTTTAGAGCATTTTACCAGGATGGACGGACTCAAAATTCTCAGGGAATGCAAAAGAATTTTAGCTCCTGGCGGTGCACTACGTATTAGTTGTCCCGATCTCAGAAAATATGCTGCAGCTTATCTGAGCAAGGACGATGACTATTTCAACCATCCCCTCGTAAGCCGATTCGTCAATTATGAAGGGTTAACTTCCTACGGTGATTTATTCATTCACAAAGCCTATGATGGACATAATGGACATAAATGGTTCTACGATGCAGAAAGTGCCATCAAACTTTGCCTGGAGGCAGGCTTCAAATCGGGTGTTGAAAAGAAAGTTCATGAAACCAGTCTGCCACATGTCAATACTATTGAACCACTATACCGCGAAAAGGAAAGTTTCTATATAGAAGCCTACAACTAATGTTGATTTGAATCGGAAGTTGAGAAAGAAGGCTTCAAATGAAAGAAAAAATATCAGTAATCATTCCTTGTTACAACCGTTCAACCCTGATTGGTGAAACCCTGGAAAATATGTTATCCCAGAGTTTACCGCCTTACGAGGTTATCGTCGTTGATGATGGTTCTACTGACGGGTCTGCAAATATCATTGCAAATTTTGGATCCAGGGTAAAGCTTATCCGGCAGGATAATCAGGGCCCGGGAGTCGCAAGAAATACCGGGTTTAAGGCGGCCACAGGCGATTTTATCCAGTTTATGGATAGTGATGATCTTGCCAGTAAGCAGAAACTCGAAATCCAGCTTCGGGCGTTGGAAGCTTCAGACGCTGATTTTGCATATTGCCCCTGGGTTCGTTGTAATATTGAGAATAACAAAATCAAATTCCTGGATCATGTCCTGCAAACACGCGCTGTACCCGGAAAAAATACTATGCTTGAATGGTATCTGTCGGGATGGAGTCTTGTATTTCAAAATTGTTTGTTCAAACGATCTTTAATTGTAGATACAGGAGGGTATAGATCTGATCTTATGCCTTCAGAAGACAGTGAATATTTTGTCAGGATTCTGTTGTCCGGAGCGAAACCTGTTCATACCCCGGAATGTCTGATTTTTTATCGCGAGCATAATATCAATAAGATCACTGCATCAGGTACAAGTTCATCTCAAAGAGCAAATGACTGGACAAGGTATCTTAATATAACAGGTGGATTGCTTGGCAACAAGATCAGTGATATGCATTTCAGCACTAAGGTGGCGTTGGCATCTCATGTCAGAAAGCATATCAGGTTTTGTGCGAAACATGGTTATGATATTCCTGATGAGAGTAGTCCATACAACCAGATTAAGCTTCCTTTCAAGGATGTCTTGCTTTCGTTTTTTGAGTATTACCAAAAAATACATAAAAAACTTATCGGTTCGCAAGACTACAATTCTGCGTTTCAACCGACTAAGCCGAATGAACATCACTACAATATGATTAAGGAAATTGGCTATAATCCGAAGTAAATGAATTTTCAAAAATTAGATATTGCAGGAGCTTTTCTCCTGACGGACAAAGTATTCCAGGATAACCGGGGCATCTTCACGGAAACGTGGGAACAAAAACAGCTTCTGGAGTATGGTATCAAATTTTCCCCTTCTAATTCGTGTTTGTCGTATAATATCCAGGAGGGAACTTTGCGTGGTTTGCATTATCAGCAAAACCCCCATCATCAGTCCAAACTGGTTACATGTGCAGCAGGAAAACTTTACGATGTAATATTAGATCTTAGAAAAGATTCCGCAACTTATATGAAATGGCAGTCCATGGAATTATCTGCATTCGATGGCAAATCAATTTATATTCCGGGCGGGTGTGCACACGGATTTGTCGCACTGAACAGTAATACCGTAGTGTCCTATCTTATTTCCGGGCATTATCATCCCGGAGCTGCAGGTTGTATCAGATGGAACGATCCCGTCTTTCAAATTTCATGGCCGTTAACCAATCCTATTCTTTCTGATAAAGATAAATTTGCCCCCGACTACTTAGCATGAAGAAAATTCTAATAATGGGAGGTTCGGGTTTCATTGGCAGAGCTGTAATTGAAGCTTATATAGAGAGGGGAATTGAAGTGCATGCTACCTTTCATAAAAGTAAGCCTTCTGAAAACGGCAAGGTAGTTTGGCACCAGATTGATTTGCTGGATGCTAATGGTGTTAATGATCTATTCGCCATTGTGCAACCAGAGTTCCTTATTCAGCTTGCGTGGTGCACTGGCCAGGGTAGTTATTGGAAGGATGAGGCAAACCTGGACTGGCTTGCAGCAAACCTTCTGATCGCAAAAAGCTTTGTCAGAAATGGAGGTAACAGGTGTTTGTTCGCGGGTACCAGCGCGGAATATGATTGGAGTTCCAATCAACCGCTCGACGAGTATGAAACGAACCTGGAACCTTTATTGTTATATGGAGGCTCAAAACTGGGGCTCTATTGGGCACTGAAAAAATATTTCGAACAACATTCAGTTTCTTTTCTCTGGGCAAGGTTTTTCAATCCATTTGGAGAGGGTGAAGATCCCAGGAGACTTATCCCTAAAACTTGTCTGCGTTTACTTGGTGGCGAAAATCTTGTTTTTGATGCCGCAATGTCTTTGCGGGATTTTTTGCATGTTAAAGATGTTGGTAACGCAATAGCTCACCTGCTTGATTCAAATCTTACAGGGCCGGTAAATGTTGCAAGCGGGCAGGCAATATCGGTAAGGGAAGTGATAAGTACTATTGCAGAGATTTATGAACGGTCCGGGCAGATCAGTTTTGACTCAGGTGATCCTGTTTCAAATAAACCGGATGCAGTAGTTGCGAATACCAGGAGACTCAATTTGGAATCCGGTTGGAAGAGTAATAAAACATTTAAAGATAGAATTACTGAAACCTGCGAATGGTGGATGATCGAGTACAAAATTTTACAAAGAAAATGAAAAACATCAGTTGTATGAATTGCGGCTCTGCCGCCCTTGAACGATTTATTGATCTGGGTGATCAGCCGAACGGCAATCACTTTCCGGCAGAATCTGAAAAGGATAGAGAACTTAAGTTTCCTTTCGCTATGGACGTTTGTACTGACTGCTGGCAGGTTCAATTGGAAGAGTTTCCCTCCATGGAGTTTATGTTTTCTAACCATCCTTATATAACAGGCGTAAATATGCCCGTGATAAGTCATTTCAAATCGATGGTAGAAAGAACAATATTTAAATATGAACTGGAGAAAAATTCGCTTGTAATAGATATAGGTGCTAATGACGGAACCCTGCTAAATATTTTTCGTGATAAAGGTATGCGGGTTTTAGGTGTGGATCCGGGAGCAAGAACAGGTAAGCTCTGTCGTGCGAACGGTATTACTGTATGTGAAACTTTTTGGAACAGTGATACCGGAAATTCCATCAAAGCGCTTAATATAAAACCGGATTTGATCACGGCAACCGCAGTATTTTATCATATTCCGGATTTACATGATTTCATAAAAGGTCTCAAAACCGTAATGACAGAAAAAACAGTTTTTCTTACACAATGTGTGTATATGAAGGACGTATTGGAAAAACTGGAATTTGATCATTTCTATCATGAACATACGATGATGCACTGCATCACTCCACTCAAACGTGCATTCGAGCAACACGGATTGCGACTACTGGATGTGGATTATTACGATGTACATGGCGGGTCATTTGTATTATATGTTGGATTGGAGAACAGTATTCATGCAACATCATCATCTATTGCCGAAGCATTGCAGGCAGAGGAAAAAGCTGGCATCAATAAGATCGAAACCTACCATGCCTTTACCAAAAAAGTTGAATCCAATCGGACTGATCTGATCGCTCTTTTGAATAAACTAAAAAATGAAGGCAAATCCATCTACGCTTTAGGCGCACCATTAAAAGGCAGTACATTGCTTAATTATTGTAACATCGGTCCGGAGCTTGTAGAGCTTGCTACTGAAGTAAATCAGTTTAAAATCGGAAAATTAACACCCGGCACACACATACCAATTGTTGAGGAGAGTTCTTTAATTAACCAACCGGATTATTATTTGCTGCTTAGCTGGAATTTCCTGGATTTTTTCCGTCAGAAATATGCTTCATACTTAAAAAGTGGCGGCAAATTTATCATACCTCACCCCATTGTCAAGGTTATTGAAAAATAATGGATATCGTTCTGAAAGGTAAGCGTCTATTGATTTGCGAAGAAGCGCTGACAAATTATAAGGGGCATTTTTACAGTTGGATCAAAGCAATTAGAAGGATTCATCTCGATGCCTGCGCGGAGGTAATAGTGGCGGGTAATGTCAACGTTAATGATGGAATTCAGAAGGAATTCCAGGTGCATAAAGTATATACTCATAATAACTGGTCTGGTATCTATGACTATAAGCAGAGCTGGCGCCGGTATGCCGCCGTGTTTATGCATAATTACCGGATTTACAACCAGACCCGTAAACTGCTTAAAGAAACTGGTCCGGTTGATTGTGTGATTCTAACTGCAGTGCGAATCCACCAGTTGCTGGCCTGGCAAAGACTATGCAAAAAACGGCTTGGTAAAGATTTTCAAAGGGTTGTGATATTTATCCTCACAAGCGAGGCGATTTACGATGAAAATTATACCGGGTTTCATTTTAAGAAATCTTCTCTTCTTATTAAAAAGGTACTTCAGGGTTTCAAAGAATATGTTGACAAGGGGCAGGTAATTCTTGCAGGAGATAGCCATATTACCTGCAAAGAATATGAGTTGCTCTCTGGTGTGCCTTTTCGTGTCTTCCCCAGCCCGGCAGCGGGCCTTGAGGCTTCTGCAAGGACAATTGGAAAATTACCAAAAGCTGATACCAAAATAACTTTTGTAATTCTTGGTGTTTCCGTAATTGATAAAGGCATAGATCTTTTACAAAAAGCAATCCTTAAGTTGTTAAATGAAGATCCGGATCTCGAAGCGCGCTTTATTATCCAATGGTCTACCCCAACCATCGATTATGATGGTCGGCCAGTTCCTATTGATCCAGCTTTGCGAAAAGCCAACCAGGTACAAATATTGGAGCAGGTATTGGATGAGAATGAATACCGCGATTATTTACAAATGGCTGATTTTGTGGTGCTGCCTTATCGTCGTGTAGTCTATTTTAACCGGTTATCAGGGGTTGCTATTGAAGCAGCCTGCGCGGGCATACCAATGATTGTAACAGAAAACACCTGGCTAGCCTGGGCAATGAACGAATTTGGCGCCGGGGTCACCATAAAGGATGGTAGTTCGGAAGACCTTGCGGATAAGATAAATTATTGTTTAAATAACCATATCAGGCTAAAGCAACTTGCCATTGAAAGACAAGATGCTGCATTGAAATATAATGCTACAGAAAGTTACCTGCAGGCCGTTTGGTCGTGACCGTTAAAGTTTTTGGATCGGCTTGCAAATAGTATGAATCTTTTCATTTATAATCCTTTTAGTTTTGGTGGTAATTATGATTACATAAGGGCACTGACTAAAGCTTATATCCGGCATCAGGAAATAGAAAATGTCACGGTGATAATGCCGGTTAATGCAAAGGATGAACCTGGATATCTCCGCATTTTGTTAACCGATCAGGCCGGGTGGGAAAATAGAATAATAAAAAAGTTTTATTTTTTATACCGTAGCATTGTCAACCCCCTCAGGTTTTATCGCTATCTCCGATCTCAGAAAAATGGAATTGTTCTTTTTAATGATTATGATCAGCTTTCTTCATTTCTATGGGTTCCATTGTTCAAAAGCCTTAGGAGTAAGTTTATCTTCAGCGTTATCCTTCATGATCCAGACCGTGATAATTACCTGCCGTCCAAAAGTTTTTCCAAATTTTCCATGAAACGTGTCATGTCTCTGATGGATGTGGCATTTTATCACGGCATGTTACCTCAAAAGGAATATTATACGGGTAAGTTTGATAAGGTTGCGGTACCTCACGGCATCTATGACGTAGTAACAGAGGATGAGGTGGTTGAGAATTTTATCCTGAAGCAAAAATCTTCGCACTTCCTTCTAAGCATAATCGGAAACATCCGTGAGGAGAAGAATTATGAATTGGTCATTAGGTCGCTCATACACCTACCTGAATTCAAACTGATAATAGCGGGTGCCAAAGCGAACTCTGAAGTGCCTGTTGAAAGCTATCGCCAACTTGTTACTGCCTTAGGACTTTCAAGTCGCGTAATCTTCATTGAAAAGTTCCTCAGCGAACCTGAGTTACATGCCGTTATCAAGACTTCAGACATTATTCTACTTTATTACTCAACATCATTTACTTCTCAAAGCGGCATTCTTAATCTCATCGCACCTTATAAAAAGAAGATCCTTGTCGCAGATACCCCAAGCGCGTTAACCCACGATGTGAGACGGTTTTCGCTTGGAGAGGTTGTACCGGCTGATAACCCGGATTTATTTATCGAGGGCGTTAAAACGTTATGGGCAAAGGATATGAATGAATCAGCATGGGATGATTATATTAGCGAAGCCAGTTGGTCGACTAACGTTGATATTGCAATTAAAACCTTTAAACAAAAACTCCGGAATTGAATTCACGCTTAATCGGTGGTGCGGTTTTAAACTATTGTTTTAACAATTTAATTACTCATATTCCTGTGCATTTCCTGCGCAGAGGATTTTTGAGGATATTTAACAAGAAGATTCACCCGACGGCGGTAATACTCATGCACACGCGGATACTGAACTTTTGGAAGATCAGTATTGCTGATCATGTTGTCATAAACCAATATTGCGTACTCGATTGCCGGGTACATAGAATATCTGTCGGAAGACATACAGATATCGGCCCTTATACCAGGATCTGGACGTTGGGCCACGATCCTGATTCTTCAACACATGCTTTATATGGAAATGATGTTATAATTGGTCACCATGTCTGGATAGCCTCAGGGGTGACAATATTGCCAAATGTGGTTTTAGCGGATGGTACCGTAGTAGCAGCCTCATCCCTGGTTCACAAGAGCACTCAAGTCAATGACATTATTGGTGGAAATCCGGCAAGATTTTTAAGAAAGCGAAACAATGATTTGACCTATGAACTAAAATTCAAACCAATTCTTGAATAAACATTCTATCATTCTCTCTCATTCCGGCAAACAACATTCCTACTATGTTGCCAAAGCACTACTTGATCTGGGATATCTTCAGAAATTTTATACCAGCAGCTATATCAGTTCAAAATGGTTGCAGGGGTTGATCAATAGTCTCGATCTTACCTTCTGGTCGCGTAGGTTCGAAAGCGGACTTGGTGGACAATATGTCGATTCAAACTGGAAATATGAAATTGGTGAACTCGTTGCCAGGAAACTGAACAGCAACAGCAAGGCTGTAAATGAATTGGTCTATAAACGGGATGTTTCATTCGACCGTGATATCAGTAAACGCCTTTTGAGAAAAAAATATGAATGTTTTTGGGGTTTCCAGGGTAGTAGTCTTGAATCTATAAAAATAGCAAATCAAATGAATGCGCATTCGATTTGCGAAATGACCATCGCACATTTGCCTTATGCCCAAAGGGTATTGAATGAGGAAGCAAAGCTCCACCCTGAGTGGGAAGATAGTATTGACTTTACTTCATTCCCTGTCCACTACGAGAAAAGGCTCATTGAAGAGCCTTATGAAGCAAAGTCCGTAATCGCAATATCCGACTTTCTTAAAAAAACCCTGGTTGAAGGGGGGATTGAACCCGCAAAGATAAAGGTGATACCACTTGGTTTTGATATTTCGGCAATCAGGTATGTTCCGGAAACAGTGTCCTTGAAAAACAGGCCGCTCCGGTTATTATATGCGGGAAGAATCACTCAAAGAAAAGGGATGAAATATCTTTTAGAAGCTATTAAATCTTTTTCGGTCCGGGACGTTGAATTACATATTATCGGCAATATCCATGGTACAGGAAACGCGTTCAACCAGTATAAAGAATTCTATCACTTTAAACCTGGCGTCACTCAGCAGGTCTTATTTGGGATGTATTCAAAATATGATGCACTGGTTTTTCCAAGCGTACTGGAAGGTTTTGGACTGGTGACGGTTGAGGCAATGGGGGCAGGCTTGCCTGTAATTACAACACCAAATACCAACGCAACCGAACTTGTTGTAAATGGTGAGAACGGGTTTGTTATACCTATCCGTGATACTGAAGCTATAATACATGCAATACGAACAATGAGGAACCTGACTGATGAAAAATATATTTCTATGCGGGCTTGTGCCAGGGCAACAGCATTGAAATACACATGGGATGTGCATCGCTTAAAAATATCTGAAATGTTAACCGAATTAAACTAAACAGTCAGATGCGGCAAGTAATATTCTTTGTTTGTTTCCTGTGTTGCCTGCAGGCTGGGTTGGGACAAAATCTCAAAATCAGCTATTCCAGTCCTTATGGAATCTCGGCAATGAGTTATGGAAACAACACACTGATCGACTTCAATAAGCAATTGGGGCGGCCATTTGGACCGGAAGTATTTAAGCTCATAACTAAGGATAAGAAGGTTGTCTCTGAATGGTCGCAGATCTATGGCCAAAGCTGGGATGACAAAAAAAAAGAGTATTCAGTTGCTTTGAAGTGGGGAACAGCATCTGTAAGATATTTGCAGGTTGGTGATACGCTGAACGTCACAATTACACTGACAAATAAAACGGATTATGATACCTTATGCGGAATGAGTTTCTGTCCACTAACTCTAAATGTCGGCAAAAGACCCCTGAATTTCCAGCCATCTTTTCCATATTACAGTAATAATATAAATTCCCCAGCTGCAATAAGTGCCCAATTGGGGACTTTTGATATTGTTGTTGAGAACCCGGAGCGGAACAAGAAAGTATATATGGGTTGGCTTGAAGAGAACAATACTAACGGCGCCTTATATCGGATATGGCATGGAAACATTCCATTCAACGGTATGACGGATTTTAATCCTGAAGTCGAGCTAAGGCTTCCACCCGGGAAAAGCTTCACTTATACAATGGCGATAAAATTCGTAAAGCCAAATCTTAGCCTTAACACGGTTGCTTCAAAAGCTTTTCAAAATTATCGTGTAAATCAACCGTCTACACTCACCTGGAAAGATCGAAGACCTATCGCGGAACTTTTTCTTGGGTCATATGGGCCAAAGAAACAGAGAAACCCCAGGAATTGGGTTATGTACAATTCAGATGAGGTCGACATCATCACGAAAAATGGAAATCAGCAATTCAGGTTAAATGCGTTAAAATATGCAAGAAACAGCCTTAGATATTTAAAAAATATCAATTCACAGGGGGTGATTGTCTGGGATATCGAGGGCCAGGAATTTCCGCATCCTCTTACTTATATAGGCTCTCCGGAATTAATTTCAAAGCTGGCTCCGGAAATGAACGAAGTAGCCGATGAGTTTTTTGCAGTTTTCAAAAAAGAAGGCTACAAAACGGGGATTTGTATTCGTCCCGATTCTGTCGTGTTTAAAGGGAATTGGATTGATCATGTACCGGTCTCAAACCCTGCAATAACATTAATTAATAAAATAAATTACGCCAGAAAGCGGTGGGGGTGTACCATCTTTTATGTGGATTCAAACGTGGATCCCTTGTCACGACTGATGAACGCAGAAGTATTTCGGGCGGTTCATGAAGCGATACCGGATGTACTCTTAATTCCGGAGCACGAAAACATTCAATATTTCAATTATAGTGCGCCATATACTGATTTGAAGGCTGAACAGTCTTTGTTGGTTGACAAAGCTATCAAAGATGTTAATCCTGCTGCGTTTAAAGTGATTACTATTTCAGAAGGGCTCAGAGGAACTCCCGCTCAGAACCTGAAGCAACTTACCCAGTCGGTCGAAGAAGGCAACATTCTCCTATTCCGGGGCTGGTATCCAGATGAGCCTACTCATTCACTGATAAAAAAAGCCTGGGAAACTGGTTCAAAAAACCGGAAGTAATTATGCAGGATTTTAAACCGCGGCTGACATTTTATACCAACATGCCGACACCTTATCAGCTGGATTTTTTTGATGCTTTGAATAGAATATTCAATCTCCATGTTGTATATTTTACAGTAAGAGAAGCGGATAGGCAGTGGAATCTAAGCACTTCTCAAAAGGATTATAAGATCACGGTATTACGCAATGGATGGATGGCGAAATTTGTACAGAAGAAGGTCTCGTCTTTTCACTATGATCCCAATATCAACGAAATAATAAACGCTGACCCCGCAAAATACATTGTCGTTAACGGAACTTATTGGTCCCCTAACGTGAGACTGGCGATCACTAAAAATTTTGCAAAGGGGAAATTTGTTGCCTATTGGTCAGAGCCTGTGTTTCCTGTCAATAATAGAATCAAATACTTATTAAAACAACTGGCACTCAGGCCGGTTTTGAAATATACCAGTTGCATATTAGCAATAGGTAAAAATGCCGAAACCGGATACCGGGGGTATAAATATAATAAACCTATATTTCAACTGCCATATAACATCAACATAGGATTATTTGAATTAAAAAATCTTGACACATCCATCGTTGATAAATTGAAATCAACCTACCGAAACCAAAATGAATACATTTTCTTGAGTTCGGGTTCATTGATTTTCAGAAAAGGAATGGATACGTTAATAAAGGCATTTAAAAATGTTCCCAAAGAACTAAATGCAAAGTTGCTGATAATAGGGGACGGACCCAGCCGCGCAAACCTCGAAGAGTTAGCGGGATCAGGCTCTGACGTAGTGTTATTGGGATTCCAGGATAAAGAAATGATTCCATATTGGTTTAACCTTGCAGATGCCTTCGTATTCGCAAGCAGGTATGACGGATGGGGACTGGTAATAAATGAGGCATTAGCCGCAAAGAAGCCGGTGATTGCTAGTAAAGAAACCGGAGCAGCAGTTGACAAGCTCGATATTCATAATGCATTTATTCTGGACGCCGAAAATGTCGAAGCTTATACCCAGGCCATGATCAGGTTATGTTCTGAACCAGATTTAACTTCCAGGTTTGTGGAAAAAACTAACCATATCCGGGAAGATTTATCTTCTGAGTTGAACGCAAAAAAACTATATGACATTTGTTCAAATTCTTAACGAGTACACTGTCTTAATAGCCGCGTTAATGGTCCTGGTCTTTTTCATTGGCCTGAGACTCGGATATGTACGCGGGGGTTGGAACCGACATTTGGTTTATCTGTGGAGCCTGATTGTCTATGCAATCTACGTGCTCATAACCCCATTGTTTTTTTATTTCGATCAACAATATTTAATAATAGGGACTGACATCAGAGATTATTATGGAATTGGTTTTGCATTTAATGTAGCGGGAGTTGTATGTTTTATATTGGGTTACTGGATTGCTAATATTAATAAAAAGGATCTGTGGCAGGAACCTCCGGTATATGATATAAAAAATCCCCATAAAATTATTACCATACTATTTTATTCCTTGTATGCGATTGTGCTATTTAATCTGGCGATCGGAGGTGCAAATATCCAGCAGGTATTTATTGGTAATGAAGTGGTAGGATTGGGCGCGAGCGGCGGAAGTTATTTCTTGCAGAACTTTACTGACTCACTTATCTGCGTGATAGTTATCGCTTACTTTTATGATATACCAGGCAGAATATTATTGTTTTGGATCGCTATCTCTTTTTTCCTTTTTTCGATATTAGGGTTTCGATACCGGATAGTGTTATCGCTTTTTGGGATATTATTTGTGTATCTGTACAAGAACGAAGTAAGTGTCAAAAGGATAGCTGTAGGCGGTTTGCTTGCACTATTATTCTTTTATGGTATTATGTTTTCTACTGAAAACAGGCGAACGCTTATCATGAAGACTTACAACGAATTAAACTTTGATCCACTCAGTTATGAGTACGGCAAGTTTTTCGATCAAACCCGCGGCGCATTGCCGGATATGGCTGTCTACAAACTCTATGACAATCCAAACAGAAATCCCCAGCATGATTATGGTCTCACCATGTTCGGCTATGTATTTATCAGGATGATTCCAAGAGCAATATATCCTGATAAAGATAGATTCTATCCGCCACCGCAATTGGCAACTACTTTACAGGCATACGATGCCTGGTGGGCAAGATTTAGTGGCGAAGCAACTTTAAGTGTAGCCGCTTTTTATATCGCCTTTGGCTGGTTGGGTGTAGTGTTTGGTCATTTTTTTTGGGGTGTATTTTTAAGAAGATTCGCAAACACAATCAGAAGACAGGACAAACTGCAGGTAGCATCTTATATCGTTGTAGCGTTGGCAACTTTTCAATGGATAACAAGGGGATATTTCCCGCAGGTGATTGATCATTTTGTGTATATGATGATACCGATTTGGATAATTCGATTTCTTTCCCGCAAATCAAAATTGAGTGAGATTCATTAATATAGTAGATTCAGTTTCTGACCTGAATTTTGGTGTGTGGAATGCCGCTATTATTAATGCAGGGCTTTTAAAATTGCAAGGTATCAGATCTGAACTTTGGCATCCCGGCACTTATAATAGTCATAGCAAGAATGAAAATGTCACTTTCATTCAGGTAGTTGATGGGTCTGAAAACACTTTAAGGAATTTGATTGAAGAAAGGTCTTTGGCACCCGGAGAAGATGTTATCATTACAAGCGGTGTATGGCAATATCCAACAAGGTGGGGAGCATTATTAAAAAAGATGGGATACCATTGGATTTTTGTTCCCCAGGGAATGTTGGAACCATGGCCATTGCGTCACAAATGGCTCAAAAAAATGGTGTATTTCAACCTGGTAGAAAAACGATTAATTGAAAAAGCTGATTTAATCCGCGCGGTATCGGTGCCGGAATGGGAAAATCTGAAGAAAAAATTTCCAGGGAAAAAAATTGTATTTGTTCCAAATGGGGTCTTTATTGATAACCAGGAAAAAATCAAACCGCAAAGTCAAAAAAAAATCGGCTATTTATTTCTTTCAAGACTACATTCAAAAAAAAATGTCTCAGGTCTGGTAACAGCCTGGACAGCAAGCTCACTCAACAACAATGAATATTTTGAATTAGTAATTGCTGGTCCTGATCAGGGCGAATTACAAAAGATCCAACCACTAATCGCGATGAGCAAAAATATCCGGTATGTTGGCACTGTTTCCGGCCATGCAAAGGCAGACCTTTTTATTTCTTGCAGATACTTTATTTTACCTTCATTTAGCGAAGGCCTGCCGTCTTCGTTACTCGAAGCAATGTCATATGGGCTCATTCCAATAATAACCGATGGATGCAATCTTCCCGATGTTTTTGAATACAATCTTGGTCTGAGGACAACAACAAAAACTGCAGATATTGTTTCATCTTTGGAAGATAGCAGCCAGATGGACGAAGAGCTGATTCAAATCAGAAGTAAAGGCTGTCGTAAATTAATTTCTGAAAAATATTCGCTGGAAGCAATAACAAATATCCAGGTTCAGTTATTTCAAACATATTAAAATCCTTTTTTGCTGTCTGTTTTAAATCTTTTCGTGCAATTCATTTTTAGTACAGACTGATATGTTTATAATCCTTGTGGAACCTTTACAATTAATAAAACTCAGAATTGGAAATATGTATCCAGGTTATTGATTGGCCCTTGTACATGATATCATCAAAGGAATTCGGCAAATGGCAGCAAGTTTTTTTACTTTTGTCAAAACTGACACAGTAGAATAATCGATCATGAACACCGTCGACAACTCACTATATAATAACGACTGGTACGGAAATAAGATTGGTGCCAGCAGGTCGCAACAGATATTGTGGTACTTCTTTAACGTCGTGTTTTTCATCAACCCATTAAACCCCTCTTCCGCCCTAAAAAAATTTATACTCAAATTATTTGGTGCAAAGATCGGCAGGGGAGTGGTGATAAAGCCAGGGGTCAATATCAAGTATCCCTGGAAACTTTTTATTGGTGATTATAGCTGGATCGGCGAAAAGGTCTGGATCGATAATCTCGCCAATGTAGTTATCGGTAAAAGTGTTTGTATTTCCCAGGGTGCAATGCTCCTGACAGGCAATCATAACTATGCTGCAAAAGAATTTGACCTGATGGTTCTCGCCATATCCATTGAAGACGGAGTATGGCTGGGGGCTAAATCTGTTGTTTGTCCGGGAATAACCTGCAAGACACATTCGGTGTTATCTGTTCAAAGCGTTGCTACAAAAAATCTTGAAGCCTTCACCATCTACCAGGGCAATCCTGCGGTAGCTATTAAGGATCGTATAATTCAAGGCAAGAAGGAATACAAAGCCTGATCTCGTCCTGGAAATCCATAATTTCTAAGTCTCAGCTACAGTACCAGAATCAACCAACCCCTTGATCCGGGCGGAAGCCACCAACCCCTTGTCCTGTATCGAAGCCAAACAACTCTCTATCAAAGTGCCAAAACCAACGATCTCGATAATCACCGCCTGCTATAATTCAGGCACCACCATAAATGATACACTCGAAAGTGTCAGGAACCAGTCTTACGGGCAGATGGGAAAAATCGAGCACCTGATCATTGATGGCAACTCCACAGATGATACACTGGAAAAAGTCAGCCGTTTTGATCATGTAGCCCAATGTATATCGGCAAAAGACCAGGGTATTTATGACGCCATGAACAAAGGCATCATTCTTGCAAAAGGCGAAGTGATCGGGATACTAAATTCGGACGATGTATATGCATCAAAGATGGTAATTGAGCATGTAATGAAGGCCTTTGAGGATCCCGAAATCGACGCAGTATACGGTGATTTACAATATGTTGCGGCAAATGATATAAATAAAATTGTTCGTTATTGGCGTTCGGGCTATTTTAGCGCAAGGAATTTCTATTTTGGATGGATGCCTCCGCATCCTACTTTCTTTGTCAGAAGCTCCGTTTATAAGCAGACCGGCACCTTTAATATTACTCTACGATCAGCCGCCGATTATGAAATCATGCTCCGAATTTTACTGAAGCATAAGTTGCAAGCCCGCTATATTCCTGAAGTTCTGGTCAAAATGCGTACAGGAGGAATCAGTAACGCATCTTTCCAAAACCGCCTTAAAGCAAACCGCGAAGACCGGCAAGCATGGCGACTAAACGGTATCAGGCCATATTTTTTTACTACCTATTTAAAACCAATCAGGAAAATCTTCCAGTTCATTAATAAATAATATTGCTGGCAGGAAAGTAAAATTGATTCTTTAAGTCGGTTAATATAAAGCAGCGCCGTTTCGGTTAACTTATTGCAAGCCCGGTTCGATAAAATTAAATAAAGTCCGTTCGGTTAACAACATATCACAACCAGATAAATTAAATCATAAAGATAAATTATGTCAAAAATAGCATTGGTTACCGGGGTTACTGGCCAGGATGGCGCATATCTCACAGAACTCCTATTGTCAAAAGGCTACCAGGTTCATGGTGTCAAAAGACGTAGTTCCCTTTTTAATACAGACCGTATTGACCACCTCTACCAGGATCCTCACGAAAAAAACATTCAACTTACACTTCATTACGGTGACCTGACGGATTCAACCAACCTGATCCGGATCATCCAGGAAGTTCAGCCAGATGAGATTTATAATCTTGCCGCGATGAGCCACGTAGCTGTAAGTTTCGAAACACCCGAATACACAGCAAATGCAGATGGTATCGGTACCCTCCGTTTGTTGGAGGCTATCAGGTTGCTGGGGCTCACAAAAAAGACAAAAATTTACCAGGCTTCTACCTCAGAATTATATGGTAAGGTGCAGGAAATTCCCCAGTCTGAAAGAACGCCTTTTTATCCACGTTCTCCCTATGCAGTTGCAAAAATGTACGCATACTGGATCACGGTTAACTACCGCGAAGCCTATGGAATGTTTGCTGTAAATGGGATTTTGTTCAACCACGAATCTCCATTACGCGGTGAAACTTTTGTTACCCGTAAAATCACCCGCGGTGTTGCAAAAATCGCCCTGGGGTTCCAGGATAAGATCTTTCTCGGTAACCTTGACGCAAAACGCGACTGGGGTCATGCAAAGGACTATGTTGAAGCTATGTGGCTGATCTTACAACAGGATATACCTGAAGATTATGTGATCGCCACAGGTGTTACTACCTCTGTGCGTGATTTTATCATCAAAGCATTCAGACGAGTGGGCATTGAACTGGAATTCAAAGGGAAAAATGAAAAGGAAATAGGTATCGTTGTCGAAAGCAATAATCCAGACTACCCGGTGGAAATCGGGAAAACAGTTGTAGCTGTGGATCCAAGATATTATCGTCCAACAGAAGTAGATTTGCTGATTGGTGATCCTACTAAATCACAAACACAATTGGGCTGGAAACCTAAATACGATCTCGACGGACTTATTGAAGAAATGGTTGAACATGATGTAGAGCTTTTCAAACGCGAAAAGTTATTGCATGAATCAGGCTTCTCTATCAAGAACCAATACGAATAGTTCAAGGGACAAATACTAATGGTTGAATTGACCAATGCGATAGTTGAAGGAACAAATACGAATAGTTCAGGGTCTGGTTAGTGTAAACGGAATCAAAACGAATAACCGATTAGAATATCAATAGCTGCAAGATGCAAAAAACGGATAAAATTTATATTGCGGGTCACCGCGGAATGGTTGGTTCAGCGATATTGCGCAAGCTGCAGAAAGAAGGATTCAATAATTTCCTTCTAAGAACTTCATCTGAACTTGACCTGAGAAATCAACAGGAAGCCAACGATTTTTTTGCACAGGAAAAACCGGATTTTGTTTTCCTGGCAGCGGCAAAAGTGGGCGGCATCATGGCGAATAATATCTATCGCGGAATGTTCATTTACGAAAATCTCATGATTCAAAGCAATGTGATTCATGCAGCTCATGTAAACAATGTTAAGAAGCTGATGTTCCTCGGTTCTTCCTGTATCTATCCAAAACTGGCACCACAACCACTTAAGGAAGAATACCTGTTAACCGGTGAACTCGAAGAAACAAATGAACCTTACGCGATTGCAAAAATTGCAGGAATCAAGATGTGTGATGCATACCGGTCACAATACGGCTCTAATTTTATTTCGGTAATGCCGACAAATCTATATGGGCCGAATGATAATTATGATCTTGAAAAATCGCATGTTTTGCCGGCGCTCATCAGGAAGTTTCATGAAGCTAAGGAAGAAAATAAACCTAATGTATCGATCTGGGGTTCAGGCAAACCCAGGCGTGAGTTTCTCCATTCAGATGACCTAGCAGATGCATGTTTCTTCCTGATGCAGAATTACGATGAACCAGGCCTGGTAAATGTTGGTACCGGCGAGGACATTGAGATCAGGGAACTGGCGCTACTCGTAAAAGATATAATCGGGTATGAAGGTGAAATGGTGCTCGACAGTTCAAGGCCGGATGGTACTCCCCGTAAATTAATGGATGTTTCAAAGCTCACCAAAGCCGGTTGGAAGGCAAAGGTCGGTTTGCGTGAAGGGATAGAGGCAGTGTACAAAGAGTTTGCATCAAAATATCAGCCGCAGGACTAACAAAAATCATGAGATTTATCATCAAATGCCGGTTAGGAAAAACGAGTAAAAACTTGTTTCCAATTGAAAACTAGTTTCCAGGTGAAAACTTGTTTCCATTGTCCACAAACACCGATCAAATCTAACAATCAGCTTAACCGTCAAAAACGGTTCCTGATCCAATATTTTTAGTAGATCCCCGTTAGGTGGTTACTGACCAATCATACAGGCAACAACATTGCATAATGTTGTTGTGCCGGCATCATTGGGAATGTAAATTGCTACGGGGATTTTTTTATTGTCTGATGTCACTAAAATTTTTCCAGATACAAGCCAGTTGGGACCAAACGCAGGCTGGTTGGGCCATGATCCGTACCACTATAATTTGTACTACAAATTATCTAATATTGTACCCCTATGTTCTCTATTTTCAAAAAAAGCGGTTCGAACAGAATAGATCTGAGTGATATTGCAACCGATATGCATTCTCATTTTATCCCGGCGATAGATGACGGATGCGACAATGTAGAAAGTTCTGTAATCCTAATCAAAGGGCTGATGGATTTGGGTTATACACGGATAGTCACTACTCCGCATATTATTTCCGACATGTACAAAAATGATCCCGAGATCATTGGAGCCGGACACAAAGTGCTCCAAAAAGGATTACAGAATCATGGGCTTGATATCACTACCCGCGCGGCTGCAGAATATTATATGGATGAATATTTTGAAAGTCTGCTGCTTGCCGATGCCCCTTTACTGACGATCAAAGACAAAATGGTGCTTGTAGAAATTTCATTTTCAAGTGCTCCATTGAATTTTAAAGAGATGCTTTTCGCTATGCAAATGAAAGGCTATCAACCTGTGCTCGCCCATCCTGAACGTTATCTCTACCTGGCTGGTGATAAATTGCTTTATGATCATCTCAAGGATATGGGAATTTTATTCCAGATGAACATCCTGTCACTCGCAAATTATTACGGTAAAACAGCCACTGAACTGGCTCATTACCTGATAAAAAAAGGCTATATAGATATGATTGGTACCGATATGCACCATCATCGCCACCTCGAGGTTTTAAGGTCCTCTTCCCAGATCATGGGGCCTGTAAAAGCCTTGCTGGATACCGGGAAAATACTCAATCCCTTACTTTAACAGCTAATTTCCAAACAATTACCCGCAGCAGTTGTAAATAATCTGATGAACGCGTTTACCATAAAAGACCTGGAGAATCTGTCAGGTGTCAAGGCTCACACCATCCGGATGTGGGAGCAACGCTATTCATTCCTGAAACCACAACGTACTGCCACAAATATCCGGTACTACAGCTGCGAAGAGTTAAAATCAATCCTGAACATCGCCCTCCTCAATAAATACGGTTTCAAGATCTCGCATATCGACCGGATGTGCCAGAAGGAGATGCGCGAAAAGCTTATCACTTTGTCGCACGGCGAGGCCCGGCAGGAAAGGATCCTCAACGAGCTGCTCCACTACATGGTGGACCTGGACATGCATCTTTTCGAAAAACTTCTGAACGAACAGGTTGCCGTCCGCGGAATCGACAAAACTATTACGCAGGTTATATTTCCTTTCCTCGAAAAAGTGGGCATTCTCTGGATCACTAACAATATCAATCCCGCCCAGGAGCACCTGGTCGGCAATATCATCCGGCAAAAAATTGTAGCAGGAATTGAAGCCTGCAAACCGGATGTCTGTGCACAAAGTCCCCAGAAAACAGTTCTATTATTTCTGCCGGAAGGCGAGCACCACGAGCTTGGTTTGCTGTATACGCATTACCTGTTAAAAAATCGCGGCATTTCGGTCCTTTACCTCGGAGCAAATGTGCCCGCCAGGGATGTGGAATTTGTCTGTGATCTGAAGAAGCCAGATTACCTGTACACACATCTTACATGTATAGCTGACAGTTTTGAAATGGCTAAGTTTCTGACAGTAATTTCAAAGGCTGCCCCGGATTCGCAGCTGGTTATTTCCGGAAATCTTATTCAGGGTTATAATCGCAGGATACCGGCGAATGTGCATTTGAAGAAATCTTTGCCGCAGGTTTTGGAGTTTATCAATTCTGTTTAGCGTTTTTATTATCTGTTTTTGCTTCAGTTGTGTTATTGTCAGTTGTGTTATTGTCAATTGACAGCGCTTTCATATTTACACGGCACTCTCATATTTACATTGTTGATTTTGCGCGTTCATGGCGTTCACTCGGTTCTTCACTTGGCCGGATGGGCCTGAGGTTGGTTTGATTTGCCACTGTGATTCCTCGTTAATACCATTGTTCATGTCCCGCACGTGCGGGATTGTCTCCGATCAGCTTTTTGTTCCCTGATCGGCTTTTTTAGGTATGCTTGTAGTGCTGGTTGCGTTATTGGTTATATGTTGACGTTGCGCGTTCATGGCGTTCACTCGGTTCTTCCCTTCGCCGGATGGGCCTTTCGGTTAGTTTGATTTGCCACTGTGATTCCTGGTTAATACGTTTCGTTTTGCCGTTTTCTGCTGTTGTCTCCGATCGGCTTTTTGTTCCCTGATCGGCTTTTTTAGGTATTCATGTTGTGCCAGGGGTCGTTGGGCCCTGATCGGGTTCAGTAACTCCGAACAGGTCTCATGTATGAGAATGGTTTCTGCAAATGTGTAAATTTAAGTTGAAGCTTCTTTCATAAACACATTAAAACAGAAACCATGAAACAAAGTAAAACTTTAGATTTTAGCGGTACAACTATAT